>ERZ833782.1895-NODE-1895-length-15937-cov-3.133421_pt1 | contig 15937 bp, 26 predicted proteins | sample MGYA00519577_ERZ833782 | MGnify/ENA primary metagenome ERZ833782 (study PRJEB31850, sample SAMEA3708745) | human gut metagenome | biome: human gut; feature: human-associated habitat; material: faeces | place: China | collected 2014 ...
ACCCAGTAATTAAAACCTCCATAACTATACATTCCGTGACTACATCCTTTTAATCCAAAACAAGTGTATTTTGCCTTTAAACCGAGTAGTAAACTGTATTTTCTTGATCTGCTCATAATTTTTTATATTTTAATCAGGAAATTGTTAATAAAGTCATCCTCGCATTCTTTAGCCTCTTCATCATCCATCCCGTTCTCGTCGCAGTAATCAAGGATAGCTTGCTTTATCTGATCCTCGGTATAGGATTGTTGTTTCTGCCATTCAGCACCTGCTTTAAATCCATTTTCAACAGCAGTAACAAGTCCTGTTAAGTCTGCTATATGTTTACGGCAATATTCATTTGCCGCTTCTTCAACTGTTTGCTTCATCTCTTTTTTATTTTTTAATTCAGAATTAATATTTCTCTCCACTGAATACCTATATAAGCCGGGTTTTCATCCGGGCAATACCAGGCTAAAAACCATTTGTCACCTCTTTGGGCTTTCCACATCTTACCTTCGTATTTGCCTGACGGGAAAGTAGAGGAGTATTCCCTCAACCCTTTAAATGTTTGTTCACTCATCAGGGCATGCGTTTCGTCTAATTCAATATACCGTCTGTGCGGCTGTTTCCAATGTGCCCCCAACGAGTCAGTGATTGGGGGAATTATCTGTTCTCCATTCATGTTCAGTATTTTTTAATCTTGAATTGTTTCTATCGCTTTAAAAATCTCATATACCACCTGTGGTACTATTGCGTTTCCGTACCCTTTAATTGATCCGGTACGCCAGGCTGTGAGAGAAATGGTAAGGCGCACCACATCAAAGGGAAGCCCATCATTTCCTCGACAAACAGGGGATTGAGTCGGGAAATTTCGCCAGTTACATTTGCTATGTAGGTCTGTAAGTCCGGTGCACCGTTCCCATGTTCGCAAGGTGTTTTCCAACTGTTCGCTTTGGGCGTTGGTAACATTCCATTCATCGCCAATGCAGTCAAAGCTATCCCCATTTGACTGTTCGGGTTGTATTTCTTGCTGTACTTGTCCGCTTCCCGTGCATTTGGAGTAGGCAATAGTCCCTTCTTTGCCAATTCGTTTAGCGTTACACCGAACCCATTCCCATTCCCTTTCTGCTGTCTGACTTTTTCCCGTCTGGCATTCAGCTTCTTCATGTCCTGATCGGCTGGCATCATGGCCGTTGGTGTCGGAAGTAATCTCAGATTGATAAATTTCGTCTTTCCGTTTTTGTCGCACACTTTCAGGCCCTGCGTTTGAACAGTAGGCAATAAACCAAACCCGATCTCTCCTGTGCGGTGCGCCAACGGAACAAGCCGGAATAACAACCGGCTGGATGGAATATCCTTCTTGCTCAAGATCTCGACAGATGGTTTCGACGACGTATTCTTGTTGGAGTATCGTTTCTTTGTCAGTCTTTTCAAATAAAGAGGCTTGACTTTCCACTGTAACTTCACTGCCGGGTTGTACCATGCTGATGATTCCACCAACGTTTTCACCAATAATCCAAGTGGGTCGTATATCTCGTATTGCGCGAAGCATTTCCGGCCAGAGATAACGGTCATCTTCCTGTCCTTTTCGCTGTCCGGCCACGCTGAACGGCTGGCAGGGGAAGCCACCGGTGAGAACATCGATCTTTCCCCGCCACGGTTTAAAATCTGTTTCTTTAATGTTTCCATATCCTTTCGATTTAGGGAACCAGTAGCTTAATACTTTCCGGGGAAAGTCGTCTATCTCACACCAGAAAGCATTATCCCAACCCATCCAGGTAGCAGCGAGATCGGCGGCCCCAAAGCCGGAAAATAAGGAGGCATGAACTTTTCCCATTTGATTCAGTTCTTTTTAGTTGTTAATTAATTTTACTGCAATAATATCTTCACAATCAATATAGTGCATTATGGATTTCCCATTGTCATCTGCCGCCATTATTTCAACACAGGTAGAGCAAGAATTAAATGCACCTTCGATAGTTATGCCGGTCAATTTTCGGAAGAATCCAAAAAATTTCTTTGGTCTGAGAATCCTTATACGGATAAGGCTATTCCAAACTATACCTTCTTTTTTGCAAATAGATATGAATTTATCTACTGTCATATTTTACTTATTTTTAGTAGTTACGATTCAGATAATTTTCATCTTCTTTCTTAATTTTGTCAATCATCCTTTGATACTTAGCAGCCACATAGTCACAGTGTATTGCCAAATTCCTGTCGCGCTCCTTTTAGAGGCGCTTTATTTCTTCTTCTATCCAATCTTTCATATTTCATCTTTTTTGTCATTTTTCGCATGATTCAAACGCTTTTTCAAATACTTCCGCCCTAAGCATATTGTTTGCTATGGCCTGAAAAGCGTTTGCAATTTCTGGCAACTCATTCAAATTCACATGTATCTCTTTGGGGGTAAGTACCTCTGTAAGCTCCCTTGCAAAGTGCAGCATCTTATCCATGGTGAGATACTGAAGGGGATTGTAAGCCAGTGGGGCATATTTGCTTATGGCGGTAAAGAAATCCCGGATGGTAATTTGGGATGTCTGGCATAACATGTCCACCGTAGAGCAAATGGAAAGAGCTTTATTCAAATCTTCATGGCATCCGGCATTATGCAATGCCTGGCTGACGGTAAATCCATAGCGATCTATATGAGGCTTGATATCGTCCTCCATGCTCTGCGTAATGAGGGCCATGGCTTCCGCGTTTACACCTGCGGTTCTGCATATTTGCCTATTGTATGCGGCCATTTGGCGGTCCATGCTGTTGATCAGCATTTTGACCTTTTGGCGATAAAGTCCGCATCCCTTGATGTGATCGGAAAGCTGCATTTCGAAATTATACACTTGGTCGTTGACGAATAGGACGATATATGTCAGCCTCGAAACAAGACCGCCGGTATCCTTGTCTATTTCGTCCCAACTGTTATATTGTTTCATGGCAGTAGCTTCGCTTCTGTGCATCTTATCCATCTGTAGCCGGAAAACGAGATGCTGTTCGTCCTCCGGTCTATGTCCGCAATAACTCTTACTTTTCCCTTGTACAAGACTTTTGATCCGATCTTGCATTGGGTCCTGAATACATTGATTTTCATAATTCTATTACCTTCGACTATCCCCTGTTACAGGAATGATGTTAAACATTTCCTTCCTCCTGTCACGGATAAAATCGCCATACAAGCGTTCTATTTCATCCCCGTCAGCATTGGTTGTGACAAAAGTTTTTAATCCAGTAGTCTGCCAATAGCTGTATCGGATGTGCAGGATATGCTGCATGACGTTCAGTTCCGTGCCATAATACTTGGTCGGAATCGGCTCTCTGCCAAGTTCGTCAAAACACATTGGCACTGGTCCGGATGATGACCATCCTGCGTTATCCAGATACCGGCTAAGATCACCTGTTAGCGAGTAATCCGTTGTCACTTGGCTGCATATATAGACCCTGAACCCCATCCTAAGGCTCTTGAAATATTGGCTGAACACTTGCATCAATGTGCTTTTGCCTGTACCTACAGGGCCTTCCAGCCAGATGCCCTTTCTCCTATCAAGCCGCCCTTCCTGGAGGTGGAAGTACAGGAACAGGTCGTTTACTAAGTCCCTGTTGCGCTCATCTATGCGGAATGTTCCCTTTGTCACCTGCTCGGCTACATGCAGGAACCACCGTTTGTACGGATCGAGATCGATCTTAAGGCTCCCCGTAGCGTTTTGGACCGGCGGATGTATGATTCCTCCTATTCCCTGCATTTTTTCTTAGGTTTTCAAGTTTGATACTTAGCCATGATGCGAAATGGCTTTCCGCATCTTCCGGCGATTTCATTCTCACGTTCCGGCATGACAGCTCACGGAAAAACTCTTCCAGATAGGCGTGAATCTCGTTCATGCCGATATATTGCTGCCTGTGGATTATTTCAAGCCATGCGGAATCAGCGCATACGAACGCTTTGCACTCATCCAGTGGTTTGTCCACTTTTTCAGGGTGAAATCCCGGATGGTCCGGGTGGGAGAAAGAGCCGGAAGGCTCGCTTTTCTTTTCTCTCTCGATAGAGAGAGTTTCTTTTACTTTACTATTCTTTACTTTACGGCAATCTTCCTGAGTTTTTCGATATTCTTCCAGTATTTTTCGCGATTCTTCCGGAATAATGTCGTATTCTTCCGGAATTATTATGCCTTTCCGCTTCGCCCGGATACACATATCAATGTATCTTGATTGAATGGATGGTGAAGTAAGTACACTCCCATTAGAGAGCAGTTCCTTGCTGAAAAGACCCACAGCACAACAGTAGCGTACTATCTCATTCACCTTTGTTTCCTTCAATCCCCAGTATTCGGCTACATCAAAGGCAGTACTTTCGTCCCACACGAGGACACAGCCTCTTACCCGGTAGATCTCATTGAGTATATATTCGTAAACGGCAAAACCATCGCATCCGCAATCTTTTTTCAATCGCTTTATCCGGATGTCCTGGAACCTGTCGGAATCCATAGAATAGAAAGATAATCCTGTTTTCGCTTTAGCCATATCTTGATTTATCCATTGTTATCCAGTTTGTTGTTTATGATATAAAGATACTCATTAATATAGTTAGTTTATGGTTTAAATAATTGTGAATTAAATTTTTAAACTTTAGTTATCTATTCATGATCAATACCCAGTCTTATTTAATCTAAGCGATTCCTTCTCGTAACTAAGCAGGCTTCGAAGCGAATCCAGTTGATGCGTGCAAGAAGCATTGAGTCTATCCAGTCGGTCGACCAGATAGCATTCGTCTTCCGCGATACTGTCCAGCAAGGCATTCTGCACTTTGGCCGACAGGCAATTTTCTTTCGCTATCCGGATGATCATGTTCTGTATCTCGTCAGACTTTTTCTTCCGGAGTATTTTTTTTGCCTCTGCGAGCATTTCGCCGGTACGCATCATGTAGACCATGATGACGGATATGCGCTCTTGTATTTCCGCCGGATTATTCGAACAGGTGGTGTTTAGATAATCGCTTATTTCTTTTATCTCTTTCTCCATCGTCATACGTTGTTTAAGTACTCATTCATAACTTTCATGAATTCGCCGATCGAACGGACAACGACATATTTGGCGCCGATCCGACCAAACTCAGCTTCGTATTCCTTCTGGTGTACGGATTGTCTGTTTTTGCTGGCCTTCAACTCGATCCCCATAAACGGGTGTTCTTTATTTGGATATAGCAAAATGAGGTCCGGGACCCCGGCTCTGACACCCATTTGTTTAAACTTCGCCGCCTCGACTGCATTGCGATAGCCTCCGTTAGGAACGTGTATCAGCAAGTGTCTGAGGTTCGCATATTGCAAATCGAACCATCTGACTATTGACTTTTGTAATTGATCTTCTATATGTCTCATTCGTAATCGTAATTATCGTATTCATCCGGTTCATAGTCCGGTATGTCGTATCCAAAATCCATCGAGCTGTTTCCTTTCTCATCCTTCACCAGAAGGTGTTACAACCGTGTCACGTCCGGTCTTGTCTACGATGATCTTCTTTCCCGATACGGTGATTTCCGTCTTACATCCTTCAGGTAGGGACTGGAAGAATTTGCGGACGGATGAATTGTTGGCGTCGGCTGTTTTATCCTTATCTTTGTCATCTTCGGCATCATACGGGAATATATCCATGAGTGCGGTTTCGGTGACAGAAGCGATTTCGTAATCGGCCAAAGTACCCTTCATTCCTTTTTCCAGCACTTCGATAGCTTCTTTTAAATTGGAGGCTTGTGTCAGCATCTGTGCAGATGTTTTCTTTTCAGTTACGCTTTTCTCGTCGAGCGTAATGAAGTAGACTTTGATCTTATAGAAGCGGTCGCCATTTTCATTGAAGAATATCTCGGACAACTTTGCCCGCTTGATGTCTTTTATCACAAACTCACCGCTGATAAAAGGGGTTAATTCTTCAATGATACGTGCTTCGCATTCTGTAAACGACAAGGCGTCGACCAAATAGGGCTCCGTCACTTTCTTTTGCTTTCCGTCCTCCATTATCTTTTCATAGGAGACTTTACATTCAAACCAATTGTGCATCATACTCTATTTCTTTTAATTCGTTCAACTTATTTGTGGGACGGAGCGGAATCGAACCGCTCTGACGCATGGCTTATGTGACCACTCCCTTTCGTCCCAAAACTCCCCTCTGCATATCCTCACGGACGGCAAGGGGAAACTAACCTAAACTAATACCATGCAAAACACACTGTTGACTATCCCCAGACTTTCCAATCCGGGATGTATTCGTAATCATTCATTTCAAGCTCCTTTCTAATTTACGGGCCATCTTCCTGCATCTGCGGGCTACATCCAGATCGACCGGCTTAGAGCAGTTGGCGTCTATTAGTACTTGCGATCGATTGAGCAGACCTATGATTGTTTTAATATCTGTTTTACTTATCCTGTCTTCATCCTCAAGTCATGGAACCTCTATCTTGTCGAAGTCAATGCCGTGTTCGTTCATGAAGTTGCCGAGAGCGATAATATTTTCACGGGTTGTTGTGACCTTGAAGGCACGAGTTAGAAGTTCCGGCTGTGCCAGCACAGGCTGTTCTTTAGGCTGCTCCATAAAAGAAGGTTGCCCATTCATCCTTTGATTAGCCGTATTAAAAGGATTGGGTTGGCTAACTTTGGGTTGTTCTGCTTCTACTTTCTTACGTGCTTCTTCCTGTTCTTTTCGTTCCTGTTCAGCTTTGATACGTGCTTCTTCTGCTGCTTGGGCGCGTTCGCGTTGTTCCTTCAGACGATTAGCATACTGGATAGTATTGCCAATGTTCATCGTGTCCATATAGTATGTGCGAAGTACGTCAAAATCATCACCGCCAAAGCCTTTAAGCGTTTCAAGATCTTCGTCAACCTTAGCGAAAACCGTTTCAATGTCTGCTTGTACCGCTTTCATGCTTGTGGACTTGTTAAGCCATTCCTGCTTGAAGATTTTCCGAAAGTCGATCAGATTCGTATTTCCATCGTCGAAGTAGGAACGGATAACGGCAAGTTTCTTGTCTTTATACTGCTGCTCGTTCTGCTTGACTACCGTGTCAATCTTGGCAGAGCATTCGCCAATCAATTTTACGGTTTCGGCCACAACTTCCTTGAACTCTCCGAAAGGTTTCATAAATTCCTTTTCGATTTCAAGACGTTTTGAGTTGAGAATTTTGGCCGCCTTGTTGAGAGCAGCTTTATCTCTCTTCGCCTGGTCGATATTGTCATCGTTATAGTTTGATATATCGTACATGGGAAGAGTTGATTTTACCATGTCTCTGATTTGGATCGCATTAGTAGTAAGGCTACCTAATGTTTTTTCACTAACGACCAGTTCAAGGTCGCTTTCTTTTATTGTTATTAACTGCTGTGTTTTCATATTGGGTTTAATTAATTATTTTATCTATCATATCGTTAGCAAGGCGTATACGCCTATCCATCTCCGCGAATATTTTTTCATCCGGCAGGATACGGACGATGTGTATCGGATCGGATTGGTATGGATTATAGGCAATGAAATATACCTCTTTCGCCCCTGTACACATCATGTGTGCCATGCACTGGTAGAAGTATTCATATTTTACGCTTAATAGGGATGCGTTGTCATAAATCTCGTTCTTGTAGCGCATGAATGTTGCCTGGTTGGGGCATTTTATTTCCAGACAGGACTTTATGCCGGTGTTCTCGTCGTAGTAAAAACCGTCTGGACTGCTGGCAAAATGTGGAATGGTAGGATGTTTGCACGAACCGACCTCCACAATATGCAGACCGGATATTTCGGTATACAGGTTGCGAGCATCCGCCTCTTGTTCGTTGCCCCATCGTATCGCCTTGCTGGTCACTTCCGTTTGCTTGAGATATTCGGCAAACTGGCTATCGTCATTAACGATAGCCGGATTCATTGCCCTTTCTGATGCTATTTGATATATGTAGCTTTTCCCTGTTTCAGAAAAGATGTCTGTGCGCCCGCTTTTCATTAGTAAGCCGACATTGCTGCCTGTGATATTCCCATGACGGGCGCGGAACCATTCGAGCGTATGCTGTGCTGCGTTGCCGGTCATAACAGTGATTTTTTATTCGGTCGGGTGTTTTCGGGCTTTTCTTCAGATTCGGAAGCACGGGGGATAGGTTCGCCACCGCCCATCTTGGACGTTGCCGCCTGTTTGGCCAGGTCGGATAGCTTGTCTTTTGGCTTGATCTCTTCGTATTCCACGTCCTGTATGTCGTCCGCTTCTTCTTTGGTAAGGAATCCCATCGAGATTTCCGGGCAGTACATGCGTTGCCAGAATGCGGCGGCACGGTAAGTCAGCATGAGGCTTGGCATTGTAACCCACTTGCTACCGGATTTTGTATACCATCCTTCCTTGATAGCCGTTTCGATTGTTATTGGATCGGATTCAAGTGCCTCCCCTGTAGAAAGCTCTGTGGCATAGGCGACACATTCAATGTTGTCGATGTCACTTCCGTCAAACTCTTTTACCACTATGGTATTACGCTTAGCAACGTTATCCCAAACCGTTTCGTTATATTTGATCTTCCCGACCTTACCGAGGCTTCGTTTTCGGTATCGCAGGGCTGAATATTTGCCACTCATGTTGATGGTAGCGATAAGGAATTTGCTCGACCATGACGGGTTGCCCTTAACGATGTAAAGATTTTGCATGACCATCAGCGGATTCACTCCCATACGTGTTGCCATATCAAGCGCAATCACACAGTTCCCTACATTCCCTTTATAGGTTTCCGGCACAATTGTACTTTCCGTGTACATTTTTGCCATGCGTTGCATGACTTCGAATTGCTTGATTGTTTGGCCAACTGGCGTCAATGCAAATTCGGCTGCTTGCTTAGCTTGGGCCATTTGCAGTTCTGTTGTTTGATTTTCTTGTCCCATGTCTTTTAATTTAAAGTGTTTGTGGACGCTAGGGATTCGAACCCCTTTTTTCCCGTTCGGGAACGCTCTACCATTGAACCATGCGCCCGGTTGCCGGTCTTTCCCGGCTGTCATTTATCAAGTATGAAGCTTTTCCTGCCTCCCGGCGGTAATTGTTCCCGGATAGCCGATCAAAGCACACCGGGATGTCGTTTGAAATAATAAATAGAAACAAAATAACCGGTCTCTCACCGGACGCTGTCCTTTAACAGCGGAGTTGATTAATTAAACATTGATTATTAATACTCACCCTACCGTGCTCCAGCCTACCGGACCATTGCAAATGTCAAGGTCTACCACTTTCAAGATTTGCGGTTGCCGGTCTGAGGCGAGGTTTACACCTCGGATGTTCAGTCTATTTTAATGTTAGTTAGTCTTCAAACTTTATTTTTTCAAGCTCTTTGCCGATGCCATCGTACCTATGAAATGAAGATGGGCGGTACTCTTTTCTCGCATTCTCCGGCAGTAGTAAGCCTAACCCAAAGGCTATACGTTCTTTAGTCCGCTCTATATCCATACCTAAGAAATTCAAATCAGCACTTCTTTTCTGTGCTTGTTTGGGAGATAATTGCATTAAATCACAAGATCGTTTCTTATCTCGTTGATCGCAAAGTTTCTTTAATATAGTTGCTTGCTGTTTTATGTAATCTGCTCTTTTCATACTCTGTTCTTTTTAGTTGTTGGCTATCTGTTTGATAACGATTTCCTCATTCATATCATACTCGTAACAATCAGGGCAATAGTGCTTGCCCTCATGTTCGATCCATGAATAGTTCTGTGCCTCGTCCATCGGATATGAACTATCGCACCACATTGTAACCCCACTGACCGGATTCTCAAATATCTCTTTGCATCGATCGCACTGTACGCCGTATGCTTTTTCTTCAAATATTGCCATACTTCTATTATTTTTTAAGTCTTGCTCCAAGTAATTCCACCAAATCAATATCAGACATAACCTTACTTATTTCGAGAATAAAATGCCTCAAATGTGCTTTGTCACACCAATACCCAAGCCTATCACAATCTGTAATATTTAGATCCCTGTTTCTAGTCAGCTCGACAAATATTTGCCCCTGTCCAATATCTCTTGTTTTATCTTCTTTCTACTTTTTATGTAGTCCTCCTTGCTGTAATTCGGGATTATCAAAAACATTACCAATAATACACCCTTGGCATACCTCTGAATCTAATAAATCGCACGGATTAACTCCATCTAAGGATATGCACCATCCTGTATGTTCGTATAAGTCAATTACTTTTGGAAACTTTCTTTTCTCTTCATGTTCCCATGTTGAGAATATAACGGAATAAATACGTCCGCTTGGGGCTTTTATTAAATCTCCCTCGTAAATCTCCTTTCCATTCTTGTCTTTTAAGCCTGTATACTGACCGATAGAGTCAGACATAACAAAATCCCATTTTGAAAAAAATGGCGATGCAGAACCGTCATTAAATACTCCTCTTTCTTCTATGATTATTGTATCTTGTTCTAAATTTACAGGAGTACCGTATTTCCACTCTTTGTAAGTACTGCTTTTCCCTCTGAATTTTATTTCACGCATAATTAATCTTCTATTAGTTTTTATCTTCACTATCTTCATTTCTAAAGATCCTTTTCTGTATCTCTTCCCATGTTATCCGTTCTCCCTTCTTCAATCCGTCTCTGTATCCTCTACTGCGCTCCCCAGCACAGAATAGTAATAGCCCTGCTATCATAAGGATAATACCTAATGCTTTAGGCCAGTCCGGTATGTAGATATGAAATGGTTTGAAACTGATTGATACGTTACCTATTATGAGAAATAGGATAACGAATATTGCTAACCAAGTGAGTGGTATTGCTATTTCTTTCATGACTTATTCAAATTTTGATATTTTCTTTTCACCAGTTTAATGTTGATGCTTCCCATTCCCTCTGATATACATCTTCGGGATCTTCCGTCTCTTCGAACCCGTCGAAGTATGTATCTTCGTCGGGATCTTTAATGTAGATATCCCTTACCATCGCTTTTCTTTATAAATAGCATAGGATAATAATGCAGCCATAGGGCAAAATATATAATACAAGGGATTGAAGAACATCCCAACAAATGACGCAAATGTCATCAGTAACGATCCTGATAACATTATTAATTGAATCGCTTTCATATATCGTTGATTTTTTAATTTCAGATAAAGAGCCGGAGCGGTCTTCGCAGAAGGCTCCGGCAATATATAATTCTTGATTTATACCAAATGAAGCCTCTCTATATCCTCACGAACGAGAGAGGCATAAACCAAAATTTGTTACAAAATACAAAGTGGATGACGTTGTATTGAACAACATATGGTGTATGTGAAAAGGCCATACACATACGCCATATCACCTGTGGTCATCCGTTTGCACCCGGCAGCCGATCCGATCGACAGCATCACGCCTTCAAAGCCGGGTTATATTTTGAAAACTGGATAGGTTAACCAATGTTTGACTCATAACACCTAAAGGATATTCCAGCTTTATAATACTTTCGCATTGTCGCATAAGACTTGATGAAAAGAACGATTAAACTTCATCGTGAGCTGGAAATATCTTTCCTCCCTCCATTTTGCCTTATACCGCCTTGTCGCTATCCCGATACCTCTTACGTGTAACCTATGATAGTATCAAGGACTTTCATTGTAACCATGTCAAAGAACGCTTTTGTGGGCATCCGGGATTCGAACCCGGTCAGGAACGCTTTCCTTCACCAGCCGAACGCTTTCGGCTTATGCCCTGTATTTGTTATTTTATCCTGCCTTTTGTTATCAGCCTGTCAAGGTTGTCAAGGCGATAAAATTTCTTGTTCCCCCCAATGCTGTACACTTCAACTTCTGGGATTACATCTAACTGATCTCGAAGGAATCTTACAGAGACGCCCAAATAGGCTGCTGCTTCCTGGGTCGAGAGCCATATCTTGTGGACCAACTCAACTTTCCCCGTTTTTCTCTCTCTCGCCATGATCCATTATTTTAATCGGGTTACTGATATACTGTCTACTCTTCCTGCTACGGATGTTCTAAATAGATATCCCTTCTTTTTTAGTCTAGTCGCCGCATATACTACGCTTCTGTCTTTTATATCCTTTCTTGCTATTTCGACTGTTTCACCTACAGGTATCGATAGTAATGTTTCTGATACTAGAATCTTTTTTTTGATAATAGCTTTGTTCATGTTTTATATTTTTCTATTTTTGCTTATTACATTATTTAGTCGCTTCTGTAAGTTGATTTGTTCAACTTGACAATGCAAATATAGTGAGGATTCTCACAATTCGGGCATATTTATGGGAGAAATCTCGCAATATAAACTTTATTTAACATTGTATATTATGGATACAAAAGGAAGGATTCTTTATTATGCTGATACGAAGGGTGTTAAGATTCCCGCATTGGAGAAGCAACTATCTCTTGGTAGGAATTATTTTAGGAATACAGCGAAGGTGTCAGTAGAGGCGGTAGTTAGTTTTTTATCTGTATATAGTGAGGTTTCTCCCGAATGGCTTCTTACCGGAGAAGGTGATATGTTGAAACAGTCTCCAGTCCATGATACTACTGATAATATCATCCCATTGTCCCATCCCAAGGCCCCAGACAAGATATATCCTATGTCGGAGTTTAATCTTTACGATATAGATGTATCTGCTGGATTAAGCCGTCTATTTTCGGAGGACGGAGATAGAAATAGGGCTTATTTGGGTAAGATATCTATTCCTAATATGCCGAAATGCGATGGAGCCGTAAAAGTAATAGGTGATTCCATGTATCCGCTACTTAAATCCGGTGATATAATCGCATACAAGGAAGTGCATAGCATAGAATCTGTGCAATATGGCGAGATATACATATTGCAGATAGAGAATGATTCTGATGTGTCCGTTGTGGTTAAATACGTGAAGAAGTCAAGTGAGGGAAATGAATACTTGAATTTGGTTTCCTACAACAAAGAGCACGATCCGAAGGATGTTAAGAAAGAGTCAATAACCGCTATGGCAAGGGTGATTTTATGTATTAGGCAGTTTAGTATAATGTAGCAAAATGTTCACGTCAAATTAAATATTAAGGGTATGAGAAATATTTTATTTTACGCAATGATGTTGTTCGTGTCTTTGTCATGTTCTAAGGATGATATAGATAATGAAGAAAGCGTTGAAGGGAAGGAGTATACCGTTAAAATAGGCTTTGAGGGAGAAATATCTATATCGGAATCCCCATTGTTGAAAAGTGCAGGTTCTGACTTGTATGGTGTGCAAGTCTATGTGAAAGATAATGGATCGGGGGAATACAAGCCTTATGCTTATGGTTTGTTTGATGATCCATCTAAGATGGACGTAAAGTTGATAGGCGGTGATGTTTACAAGTTTGAGTCTTCAATGGTAGAGGACGGAAAGAATAGAATATATCATTCTTCTTCTACAGGCTATCACTCTCCTTTTGGGGCTATAAGATTTGTGTACGCTCCATTAAATAATGAATTTGTTTACTCTTCGTCTGATTTTATGAACGGGTTATATCGCGGTTGGTCTGATATTGAAAGTGGAAAATTATTGGGCGATGAGTATTCTAGGCCAAATACTACTAGATTTTACGGTACTCACTTAGATTATTCTCCGTCAGGAGATAATTCTTTGACAATTAATATGAAAAAAGTTTGTTTTGGAGCTAAATTGGTAACGGAAGACCTAACAAATGGAGAAGTGGTGGTTGATATAGAGGGTGCGCCTCAATTGATAATTGCATATCCGTCAACTGTAGTGCAAGATGTTTTTACTTTTGCAGGAGGTTTTAGCGATGGACATTGGGTGAATGATGATTATTCTGAATCTATACCAGTTTCAATTTCATGGCATAAATCTGATGGAAGCGTGAAGCCTGTATCATCCAGTAATATAAATTTCAAGAGAAATAAATTAACGACTATAACAGTAAAACTTAATGGAGATAACCCGGAAAGTGCGTCTAGCAAGGTTAATATCTCGCTAGAGGATAAGGAAATGCAGCCAGGAGATAACATTGTTGTTGGGCTGTGATATTGCGTTAATCTGGATATATATGGGGAATTGGGAGAAAAGGCAGGAGGAGAAGTCCGAGCGTAAAGATCGTGACAGGGTAAGCCGGGAAATTTTAGGTAAGTTTTTCTACGACTTGGCAAAACTCGTTTTTACGGCTATGGCTTTGGTTGGTGGTGTATCGTTAATTATAGATGAACCACAGGCTAAGCAAGTGATTTTATTGGTTGCCGGTATTTGCTTTACAACATTGTTGGCGTATATTGGTTTCAAGATATTAAAAAGATGATAAATATATGGATTTCATGATTATGTTTTTTTTGGTAGGAGCGATTATTGCGGCGGGTATAGCTATTTGGCTTAATACTAAGTCTGGGAAGAAGTGGCTTGCAAGCCTGTGATGTTGACTTTGTGATTATGACTCAGTTAGGATTGACTTTTACGGTATTAGCTATTGTCGGGGTTGTTTTTTTGATTTGGTTAAAAACAAAATCCGGGAAAAAGTGGTTAGAGGAGCTGTAATATGGATGCGTTTCTCTATCGGGACTCGCATTCGAAAACCCCTAAACTAAAGATTTAGGGGGGGGGTGCGAATGATGCTTAACTATTGAATCATGTTTAAAAACATGATCTATTACCATCCTGTTAGCTTTATCCACTTTCTTATGGTCGAATTTTATGTATATAGATGTTACCTCCGACCCTATGCTATGTCCAAGAGCTTCGCTGATCGTTTCTTTGGGAATGTCGATAGATGCGGCTATTGTGGCCCATGTGTGGCGGGACCAGTAGGAAGATAGGTCTTTAAAAAGAGGTTCTCTTACTTTTTTCCCGCCTCGCCCAACTCTTTCCGTATTTCCTATTTCTTTTAATGCAATCCCCATCCTATGCAAGAAATTCCTGTAATCCTTGTATTCATCCATTATATTGAGAAGATAATTGTTTCCCCTGTAGCGATTGATTATTTCCATTGCTTCTGGTTCTATCTTTATTGAGTACAACTTTCCGGTCTTAGCCCTTTTATATTCCAGTCGTCCGTTGTCTATAGAATCTGGCTTGGCGAGAAAAAGATCTGCTGCATTAATCCCGATCAAATAGAACATGAGCATAAACATATCTCTGTATCTTACCTGATATTCCTCACAAGGATAATCTTTTAACGTCTGGAGCTGCTCAACACTAAGAGATCTCTTCCGGGTTTCTTCTTTTTTGATTTTGAATTTACGAAAAGGATATAGGGTCGTGTATTCGTTATCTATAGCATAATTGAATACCGATCTGATATTTCTTAGATGGATGGCATAGGCATTTGTTTTCATCCCGGATTTGATCATCCACATTTCAAATCGCTCAAGCCATTTTTTATCAATAGTTTCGAATGTCGCTTGTGGATCGTAGCGATTAATTTTATTTTTTGTTGTGGTATATACTGTTTTTGTCCCTTCTTTCTGCTTACTTGATATAAACTCGTCAAGGTAGTCGACAAAATATCTTTGAATAGGTTTCGGAATTTTATCCATCTCTTTATTTAGGACTTCGCTGTTTAGCAGATCCCTTAACTTTTTATCCGTTATTGACCCATTAATCGATATGAATAGTTTTTCAACTTGATTAAGCATATCTGCCAGTGCGATATTCTTCAATTTGAAGTTGGATTCCTTTTTTGTGAATGCTCCATCCTTGAATGTAGAATCAGTGCCATAATATCCTGTTCCTAGATACAGATAGGATTTATTGAATATTCGTAATGCGATCGGATATTTACCGTCTTTCCTCTCTCTTCTCTTATCCAATATGATAGTAGCTTTCATGTGACTAAAAATTTGACTTATTATTTGACTTAGTTTTTAAGTCGTTTTACGCTACAAATGTATGTTTTTTCCGAGTAAAAACGGTTATATGGAATAAAAAAAGGTGTTACTTTTTATTGTAACACCTTGATTATCAGCTTGAGCGGTAGGCGAGGCTCGAACTCGTGACCCTCAGCTTGGGAAGCTGATGCTCTA
>ERZ833782.1897-NODE-1897-length-15906-cov-2.665889_pt1 | contig 15906 bp, 9 predicted proteins | sample MGYA00519577_ERZ833782 | MGnify/ENA primary metagenome ERZ833782 (study PRJEB31850, sample SAMEA3708745) | human gut metagenome | biome: human gut; feature: human-associated habitat; material: faeces | place: China | collected 2014 ...
AGATGCCTCGTATTGCTTACGATACAAAGTCTCCAAGTCTAAACTATACGACAGATTTCTTCTTGCAGAACACAAGTTACTTGCGTATGAAAAATTTGCAGTTTGGTTATACATTCCAACAGTCTTGGTTGAAAAAATTAGGTGTACAGAATTTGCGTGTATATTATTCGGCTGAAAATCTGTTTACTACCCATAATATGCTCGTCAATTTTGATCCGGAAACTCCGCCTACTTCTGGTCAAGGAGAACGTGGTTCTAACTACCCGTTATCGCAAGTTCATTCGTTTGGTGTGAACTTGACATTCTAAACAATATTAATGACTTAAGGTAAATTAAGATGAAACGATTATTTTTATATATGTTGACAGGAATGTCATTGATGGGTGTAACTTCCTGTTCTGATTTTTTGGATACAGTTCCGCATGATGCGCTTTCTCCTTCTACAACATGGAAAACGGAAGATGACGCACAAAAATTTTTGGTTGGTTGTTATGATGGTTGGGCAGACCCGACGCAACTTGTATATTTGGATTGTGGTTCGGATATCGGCTATAACAATTTCGAATGGGAGGAGTGGAAAACGATTGGAAATGGTAGTATGAGTGCTGCTGCCTCGGTTTACGATATGTATAAATTCGATATAATTCGCCGTTGTAATACTTTTTTGGAAAATATCGAAAATATCGAATTTGAAGATGATGCGAAGAAAAACGATATGATTGCTCAGGTTCGAACAATCCGTGCTTACCAATATTTTGATAAGAACTGGTGGTATGGTGGAATTCCTATTATTAGCAATTATGAAACAGCAGAAGAAGCTCAGGTTCCACGTAATACAGAGGAAGAAGTAAAAAAATTCGTTTATGATGAATTGGATGCTGCTATTCCTTTGTTGAAAGATGCTCCTTCTTCAAGAGGTTATATTGCTAAAGGGACAGCTTTAGCAATAAAGATGCGTTCTGCTTTGTATTATGGTGATTATGATCGTGCAAAGGCTACTGCTCAAGCTATTATGGACTTGGGACAATATGAGTTGGATTCTAATTATTCCAATCTGTTTACAGTTGCTGGTCAAGGATCAAAAGAGATTATAGCATCGGTTCAACGTATTGAGAACTTGAAAACTTTTGGAGTTATCGGTCAGATGTATAATAATGCAGATGCAGGATGGTCTTCTATTGTTCCGACACAAAAACTGATAGATATGTATGAAATGGATAACGGTTTGACAAAGGAAGAAGCTGGAACTTATTATGATCCCGCTCATCCTTTTGCTCATCGAGATCCACGAATGGCAATGACGGTTATTTTTCCTGGACAAGATTGGAATGGAAGAATATTTAATACGTTGGATAAGCAGATTAACGGAGAGGATAACAAAGATTTTCCGGGTGGAGCAGATAATGCATCTAAAACAGCTTTGACTTGGTATAAGTATTTGGGACCTAAATCTCAGTATTCCGATATGTGGAACACAAATGCTTGCCCGATTATTTTCCGCTATGCAGAAGTTCTTTTAACTTATGCAGAAGCAGAGAACGAGTTGAACGGTCCGTCGGCTATTGTTTATGATTTGTTGGATCAAGTTCGTTTACGTGCAGGACATAAAGCTGTGGATCGGAGTAAATATGGCACACAAGCGACATTGCGTGAGTTGATTCGCCGTGAACGTACAATAGAATTTGCTGGTGAAGGATTAAGACGTGCCGATATTTTACGTTGGAAAGACGAAAGCGGTAAAATGATCGCAGAAAAAGTCTTGAACGGAAAGTTGACTCGTATTGTTGGTACGGTGGACTATAATGGTACTGATCCTTATACTCGTGCAACGATTACTGGAACAGACGAGTTTATTGAAAATCGTAGTTTTAAAGTAACGAATCGTTATTTGCCTATTCCACAGAAGGCACGGGATGCAAATCCTAACTTGGAACAAAATGACGGTTATTAATTTTTTAATTTCTAATTAAGTAAAATCCACTTCAAAAAGTCTGAAAATCGTATCTTTATTCTTCCATGAAGAATAAACAAGAAATCGATATTTAAGACTTTTTGAAGTGGATTTTTTATTTGTTTAAAGGCTTAACTAGTGAATTACAATTATTTTTATTGTAGATCAATATAAAAAGACATGATATGAGAACCTATATATTAATTCTAAGTCTCTTATTAATAGCTTGTATTGTTAAAGGACAAGCTATAATAGAAGGTATAAGTTATGATGAATCAAAAGTCCCGAATTACGTCTTACCAGATGTTTTAACTTGTAATGATGGGAGTAAAGTTACGACTGTTACTGAGTGGGAGAAAAAAAGACGCCCTGAAGTGTTAGAGTATTTTTATTCTCAAGAATACGGTCGAACTCCAAAAGAAACAATTGCTGTTACATATGAAAAATTAACAGAGAATCCCAATGATATGGGAGGAAGAGCTACCAGTAAGCAGGTTCGTTTTAAGTTTACGAATGGAAAAAATGTTGTAGAAGCAATATTATTAGTGTATATTCCAAATAAGCGGAAAGGAAAAGTTCCTGTTTTTGTTGGATATAATTTTAAAGGAAACCATAGTACAACACTTGATACAACTGTACTTTATTCACCTTCATTTTCTTTAGTGAAAGCTCCTGACCATCCAGATTGGCAGCGTGGAAACCAAATGAATCGTTGGTGTTATGATAAAATTATTGATAGAGGATATGCTGTTGCTACGGTGTGCTACCATGATATTTTTCCGGATAAACTTGGGTTGATAAAGCACAGTGTTTCTTCTCTGTTTCCAACATATGATCCTAATTCAACTGCATTAGATGAGTGGAAAGCTATTGGAGTTTGGGCGTGGGGTTCCAGTCGTATTGTTGATTATTTAGAAACACAGGATTGGGTTGATCTTGAAAAGATTGCTATAATGGGGCATTCTCGACAAGGGAAAGCTGCGCTATGGGCAGGTGCTCAGGATACCCGTTTTAAAGTTGTCATATCTAATGACTCAGGTTGTGGTGGAGCTGCTCTTTCCAAGAGAGTGTATGGTGAAAATATAGCTCGAATAGTTAAAATTTTTCCTCATTGGTTTTGTCCTGCTTTTGAACAATATGCTGATAACGAGGATAAATTACCTTTTGATCAGCATGAGTTGTTAGCCCTGATTGCACCTCGGTATGTATATGTTGCCAGTGCTGTGGGTGATCTTTGGGCAGACCCTAAAGGTGAGTTTTTATCGGTCTATCATGCAGGGCCAGTTTATGAACTTTATGGTCTTTCCGGATTAGGAACAAATATAATGCCTGATATTCATCAGCCAATCATGACAGATGTTGGCTATCATATACGTGCAGGAGAGCATGATGTAACAGATTATGATTGGGAACGTTTTATGGATTTTTGTGATATGCATTTTAAGATAGTAAAAAGAAAGTAGTAATACCCCAAGTGTTAATGATTACATTTAAATGAAAGTTGAAAGCTCTTGGCCTTGTGGATTTATAAAAAGAGGAGGAATAGAATCCCTTTGTTGTCCTGATTTTACAGAGTTCTTGATTTTTTGTAAATTAAATTTACGAAGTAGTATAAAATTTAATGATCTTTATTGATGTGAAACGAATTAATTTTTTCTTGTTCTTTTTCTTGTATATAGGACTAAGTTCTTGTTCCCCTTCTTCTTCCGGCCGGGAAATCCTGGATATGAATACCGATTGGGCTTTTTATCGGGGGGATGTGGAAGAGGGGAGACGGGCGGATTTGGATGATTCCGGATGGATGCCTGTTGCCTTGCCTCATATCATGCAACTGGAAACGAAACATTGTGGCGGGAACTCCATTTATGACGGGGGCGGTTGGTATCGCCGTTATTTCAAACTGCCTGCAAAATATAAGGATAAACGGGTCGTCGTCTCCTTTGAAGGAGTGATGACGAATTGCGATGTTTATCTGAACGGTCAAAAAGTGACGGAACATCATGGCGGTTATATGGGATTTGTCGCAGACCTTACGGACCGTATTGATTGGAACGGTAATAATGTGCTGGCTATCCGGGTCTCTGCCGAACCGGATCCACTGACACCTCCGGGAAAGCCGCAGGACAAGATGGACTTCTATTATTATAGCGGAATTTATCGGGATGTCCGGATGGTGATTACTGACAAAGTATATATCACCGACCCGTTACAGGAAAATATTGTTGCCGGCGGAGGTCAGTTTGTGACATTTCCTGAAGTAACGAAAGACAAGGCGAGGACACATCTTGCGACCCATATTCGGAATTTGACGGATAAAGATCAAACATTGTCCGTTTTCTCGCAACTGGTCGATTCTGTAGGCCATGTCGTTGCAGAGGCTGAAACACCAGTAACCTTGCAAAAGCAATCGGACGGGACGGTGGAGCAGGATCTCATTGTCGATCGACCTGCATTATGGCATCCTTATACGCCTAATCTCTACACCTTGCATACACAGTTATTATCGGAAAATAAAGTCCTCGATGAAACCACCCGGAAAATCGGTATTCGTACTATCCGGTACACGGCCGAGGACGGGTTCTTTATCAATGGGGAAAAATTGTATATGCGTGGAGCTAACCGCCACCAGGCTTTTGCCAATGTCGGGGATGCAGCCTCCAACTCGATGCAGGTTCGGGATGTGATCGACCTGAAACGGGGAGGTTATAATGCGGTTCGCGCCGCCCATTATCCGAATGATCCGGCTTTCTTGGAAGCATGTGACGAGTATGGACTGTTAGTGGTGGAGTGTATTCCCGGATGGCAGTTTTATAATCCGGATTCCACCTTTATTAAACGTCTGTATGAAATCGGACGCCAGATGATCCGTCGTGACCGGAATCATCCATCTGTCGTTCTTTGGGAAACGGCTTTGAACGAATCCCGTTATCCGGTCTCTTTGGCAAAAGAGATTTTCGAACTGTCTCATGCCGAATATCCGGGCGACCAGATGTATACGGCAGGCGATTATTTCGGACATGCGGAGATGGAGCCTTATTATGATGTCTTTTATAAACAGGTTTCCAAATTTCCGAAAGACGGAGATGTGATGAGTAATTATCCGGAAGATTTTATAGCGATCAAGCCGTTGTTTACCCGTGAATGGGGAGATGGCGTGGGCGAAAAGCCGCGGGTCAGCCTGAAAGAAAGCGAGCAGGAGCAGATGCGCCAGTGCCGTAGCCGTATCGAGCAGCTGAACGGTAAAGGCTATTTTGACTGGTGTATGTTGGATGCCAATCCGCATATGGGCGGACATTTCGTTTGGAGCTACAATGACTATGCGCGGGGTAGCCAGGATGAAACGATGTATAGCGGTGTGGTGGATATCAACCGGTATCCGAAATTCAGCTATTTCATGTTACAGAGTATGCGGGACAAGGCGGTTTCGCAACTGGGATTGTATGAAGGACCGATGGTCTTTATCGCTTCTTATAATGCTTCGGGTGATTTCGCCTCGTCAACGACGGATTTGACAGTATTCTCCAACTGCGACGAGGTTCGTCTGTACCGTAATGGAAAACTGATCGGAACTCAGACGCGGGCAGAACGGACTCCGCTGTATCGTTCGGTTGTTGAGAAGGGAGGCAGTCCTGTATTCGTTTTTAATGCCGGGGAATATGAAGCCGGGACATTAAAAGCGGAAGCACTGGTGGGCGGAAAAGTTGTTGCGACCCACAGTGTGAGCACTCCGGAACAAGCCGATCGTCTGGTTGTGGATATCAAGACGGATGGTATTGTCCCTGTTGCCGATGGTTCGGATATGATCCCTGTCTACTTTAAGGTCTGTGATAAGAATGGTTCTTTGGTTTACAACTCCGGACAGGAAATCCGGATTCAGGTGTCAGGCGAAGGGGTATTGGTCGGAGATACGATCAGCCGTATCGGTATCAATCCTCAGAAGGTAGAAGGAGGTATTGGTTTCGTATTTGTCCGCACGACGAAGAAAGCCGGTAAGATTACGGTGAGAGCGACAGCAGAGGGTTTATCTTCCGGTGAAGCGGAAATCAGTACGAAACCGTTTGAAGGAAAGTATCTGCCCGATGGAAAGCATGCCCTGTTTACCGGAAAGGAAGAAGACAATGTCGTGGTGAAACCTTCTTCCTGGCAGAAGCGTATTTTGGAGAAATCTCGCCTGAAAATAGCTTCGGTTCAGGTTGGAAGCAGCCAGGACGGGTATCCGGCTTCCAATATAATCGACAATGACGATCATACCTGGTGGATTGCCGGAGAAGACCGGTTGCCTCAGGTGGTCACTTTGGTACTGGACCGTCCGACGTACGTGGCTGCCAGCCGTATCCTTTTTCAGAAAGACAGTTCTTCTTATAAGCATAAAGTGGAGACTTCTGAGGATGGAGAACGGTGGGAACTCCTGTATGAACGCGAATGTACGGGGTGGGAGTTCAAACCGATGACGGTCGACCGGGAAGTGAAATATGTCCGCCTGACAATCGAGAATGTTTCCGAAGGACGTGCCGGCCTGGGGGAAATCTCGCTCTATTAATAAATAATGTATAACAGTCTAATCAGAATAGCATGAAAAGAATCTTATTTATGTTGGCAGTCCTGTTCTACGGGACAAGCCTTTTTGCACAGGACAAGCCGTTCGACATTGAACATGCGCCGGCTCCTTTGTTTCGTTGTCCGATCCATGACGGTCCTACCGACCCGACGCTCGAATGGAATGAGGAGCGGCAGGAATGGTGGATGTTCTACACACAACGCCGTGCCAATGTCCCTAACTTACAGGAAGTGGCCTGTGTCTATGGTAGTAAAGTCGGGATCGCGGCTACCAAGAACAACGGTAAAAACTGGTATTATGTCGGAACGGCGAACCTGCCGGAACCCATGCAGGGACAGAGCACTTTCTGGGCTCCCGATGTGTTCAAGCATGAGGACACTTATTACATGATCGTGACCTTTATCCCCGGTATCCATCCTTTTTGGGGAGGCGATGCCCGGCTTGTCTTTTATAAGAGCAAGGACCTGATGAATTGGGACCTGGTGGAGGAAATAGAGGGTACGCATGGCTGTATTGATGCTTCGGCGTTCCAGATGCCGGACGGGACATGGAAGATGTGGTATAAAACTCCTGACTCCAAAACGAATACAGGGGTGAGTAAGGATCTGACAACTTGGAAGGTAACCGGCAAATGCGAGATTGACGATGTCCCGCACGAAGGGCCGGTTGTCTTTTATTGGAAAAATAAATACTGGAACATCATCGATGAATGCAATTTAGGATATGTCGGTTTGCATTGTTATGAATCGGATGATGCGACAAACTGGACCTATAATTCGACGATCCTGAATAAGCCAGGTCTCCGTCCGGACGATTTCGACCAGGGAAGGCATTGTGATGTCGTTGTGATTGGTGACCGTGCTTTTATCTTCTACTTCACCCACCCGGGACGAACATACAAGATGGACGGTATCGAAGTGGAAGAAAACACTTGGAACTATCATCGTGCCTCTATCCAGATTGCCGAGCTGGAATATGTGGATGGAAAGATTGTCTGCGACCGGGATAAGTATGCAAAGAAAGTCCCGTCGCCTATTGAGAGAAAGGAAAAGTAAAGGACGGATAAGGAAAATATAGGATGAAAATCGATCATTTGTTAGTGGTCTCCTTGGGGACAATTGTCGGATTGACAGCTTGTTCCTCCGACCAGAAAGAAGAGGTGCGGAAGCCGAACATCCTGATTCTGCTCGCCGACGATGCCGGATATGCGGATTTTGGATTTATGGGGTCGGCAGATATCCAGACACCTAACATAGACCGCCTGGCAGCCGAAGGGCGTATCTTTACGGATGCTCATGTAGCGGCGACAGTGAGCAGTCCTTCACGCTCCATGATGCTGACGGGCCGCTACGGACAACGCTATGGATATGAATGTAACCTGGATAAGCCGGGAGACGGCATTCCTGACGATGAAGAATTGCTTCCGGCTTTGTTGAAACGGTATGGCTATCGTACGGGCTGCATCGGAAAATGGCATTTGGGATCCGAACCTTCCCAGCGTCCGAATGCGAAAGGCTTCGATACGTTCTATGGGCTTTTGGCCGGCCATCGCTCTTATTTCTATGATCCTGAAACCAGTGATAAGGATGGGAACCTGCAACAATATCAGTATAACGGGCAGAAATTGTCTTTTGATGGTTACTTTACTGATGAGCTGGCTTCTAAGGCTCGGCAGTTTGTTGCGGAAAGCAGCCTTTTATGTTGTACATGTCCTTTACTGCTCCTCATTCTCCCAATGAAGCGGCGGAAGAAGACTTGGCGCGTTTCGAAGGACAGCCCCGTCAGAAGTATGCGGCTATGATGTATGCGTTGGATCGTGGTGTCGGTAAAATCGTGGATGAGCTGAAAGCGGCGGGCAAGTTCGATGATACGATCATATTCTTTTTGAGCGACAATGGCGGTTCCACGACAAACCAGTCGTCAAACCTTCCGTTGAAAGGGTTTAAGGGAAATAAGTTTGAAGGCGGACAGCGGGTACCGTTTTTTGTTGTTTGGGGAGATCGTTTCAAACGGGATCAGCGTTTCACAGGGCTGACTTCTTCGCTGGATATTTTTGCCACGGTAGTGGATGCGTTGGATATTCCGGAAGAAGGGTTGCATAAACCGGTTGACGGCGTCTCCCTGTTGCCGTATCTTTCCGGGGAAAAATCCGGCAATCCGCATGAAGCCTTATTCTGGCGAAAGATGGATACGCGGGCTGTCCGCTCCGGTTCGTACAAGTTGATCATTACTCGCGGAGTCGATTCCGTCCTGTATAATATGGATCAGGATGTGGAAGAAATGCACGACCTTTTATCATCCGAACCGGAAAAAGCACAAGAACTCATGGAGCAATTGAGCGAATGGGAACAGACCTGCTGCAAAGATCCCCTTTGGATAGAAGAAGGCTGGGCCGAAATCACAAACGGCCTGCATGAACGTTTGATGAAAAACGAGATAAGGACGGCACAGGATCTTTGATAAAAAAAGCCTCGGTATAAAGTCGAGGCTTTTTTTATGGATAAATTGTATCTTTGCAACCATAAAAGAGAAAAAATATGATTTCTGTTGAAGGACTTACAGTTGAGTTTGGCGGGTTTACGCTTTTTGATGATGTTTCGTTTGTGGTAAATAAGAAGGATCGTATTGCACTGGTGGGAAAGAACGGTGCGGGAAAATCGACGATGCTGAAAATCTTTTCCGGATTGCAGTCGCCTACATCCGGTTCGATCAGTGTACCGAAGGAGACGACGATCGGCTATCTTCCCCAGCAGATGAAACTGGCGGATACTCAGACGGTGCGCGAAGAGGCGGAACATGCCTTCGAGCATATCCATGAGATGGAAAAAGAGATAGAACGACTGAACCAGCAACTGGCTGAGCGGACCGACTACGAAACGGAATCGTATCAAAACCTCATAGACCGTGTCACGCATCTGACGGAACATTTCCAGATGATGGGTGGAAACAATTATCATGCCGAATTGGAGCGGACATTGATCGGTCTGGGATTTAGCCGGGAAGATTTCGACCGGCCGACCTCTGAGTTCAGTGGAGGATGGCGTATGCGTATCGAGCTTGCCAAGCTTCTGCTCCGCAAGCCGGATGTTCTGTTGCTGGACGAGCCGACCAACCATTTGGATATCGAGTCCATCCAATGGCTTGAAAACTTCATAGCAACACGTGCTAATGCGGTGATCCTGGTTTCACATGACCGGGCGTTTATCGATAACACGACTTTCCGTACGATAGAGATAGAACTTGGAAAGATTTATGATTATAAGGTAAAATATTCCGAATATGTGGAGTTGCGTAAAGAGCGCCGCGAACAACAGCTTCGTGCCTTTGAAAACCAGCAGAAGAAATTGGCCGATACGGAGGCCTTCATCGAGCGTTTCCGTTATAAGGCGACTAAATCTGTGCAGGTGCAATCCCGTATCAAACAATTGGAAAAGATCGAACGCATCGAAGTGGACGAAGTGGATACGGCTATGTTGAGCCTGAAATTCCCTCCGGCCCCCCGTTCCGGTTCCTATCCTGTAATAGCGGAAGATGTAGCCAAGCGCTATGGCGACCATCTGATTTTCGAACATGCCACTTTTACCATTAACCGTGGAGATAAAGTCGCTTTTGTCGGCAAGAATGGCGAAGGTAAGTCCACATTGGTCAAATGCATAATGGGAGAGATCACCGACTTTACTGGAAAGCTTCAGTTGGGGCATAATGTGAAGATCGGCTATTTTGCACAGAACCAGGCACAGCTGTTGGATGAGAATATGACCGTTTTCGATACGATCAATTACGTTGCGCAGGGGGATATCCGTCTGAAGATACGTGATATACTGGGAGCTTTCATGTTCGGTGGAGAAGCATCGGACAAGAAAGTGAAGGTGTTGTCCGGTGGAGAAAAGACCCGTCTGGCCATGATCCGCCTGTTGCTGGAACCGGTGAACCTGTTGATTCTTGATGAGCCGACCAACCATTTGGACATGCGTTCGAAGGATGTGCTGAAAGATGCTTTGAAAGAGTTCGATGGTACGGTTATCGTCGTTTCGCATGACCGTGAATTCCTGGATGGACTGGTAGATAAGGTCTATGAATTCGGAAATAAACGGGTTATCGAGCATCTGGGTGGTATTTATGATTTCCTGGAACATAAAAAAATGGATAGTTTGCGTGAATTGGAACGTTCCACCCAGGTTACAGTCTCTATGGAAGGAACCGTTTCGGAACCGACTCGAAACAAGCTCTCTTATGAAGCCCGCAAGGAACAAAGCAAAGCAATCAAGAAGGTTGAAAAAGCGATAGCCGAATCCGAAAAGAAAATCACGGAGCTCGAAAGCTCTATTGCAGCTATCGAGGCCAAGTTGGCCACTCCGGAAGGGGCGGCAGATGTTTCCTTATACACCGAATATTCAGATTTGAAGAAGAACCTTTCCGACACGATGGATCTTTGGGCGGAACAGACGATGGAACTGGAAGAACTGAATGCTGCTAACAGTTAGCGGCCAATTCTTGGCAGATACGAAATTCGCAACTGTATTTCAAGCTGAAAATAAGGATACTATAATCCGAATTAATGAATATCGATACAGGTATTTATGGATGTTACTACCATTCTTTTACCTTTTGCCCTTGGTCGAAAAGGCTTTTGACCAAGGGCAAAAGTCTTTTCGGCCAAGGGTGAAAGGGCAATGATGGGGCTGTCTGACAATAGAAGCATGGCGGTTGATGGTTTAAAAGTAAATATTAACGCTTGATTTTTAACTCTCTTTAGAAAATCTTTCTACCTTTGTCTACTTAAAAACTAAAAAACACAAACTTAATTCTTGCGCTATGTTAACTCAGATTATAAATGGCAAGATCCTTACCCCACAGGGCTGGTTGAAAGACGGTTCTGTTCTGATAAGCGATAATAAGATTTTGGAAGTGACTAACTGCGATCTGGCAGTGGTAGGAGCCACTTTGATAGACGCTAAAGGTATGTATATCGTGCCGGGCGGAGTAGAAATTCATGTTCACGGTGGTGGAGGCCGTGATTTTATGGAAGGTTCCGAAGAGGCCTTCCGTGTTGCAATTGCCGCCCATATGCAACATGGTACGACCAGTATTTTCCCGACACTGTCGTCTTCGACCATCCCGATGATTCGCGAAGCAGCTGCAACGACTGAGAAGTTGATGGCGGAAAAAGACAGTCCTGTCTTGGGACTTCATCTGGAAGGACATTACTTCAATATGAAGATGGCCGGCGGCCAGTTGCCGGAAAATATCAAGAATCCGGATCCGGAAGAATACATCCCTCTGTTGGAAGAAACCCATTGTATCAAGCGTTGGGATGCCGCTCCTGAATTGCCGGGTGCCATGCAGTTCGGTAAATATATCACATCGAAGGGTGTATTGGCATCTGTCGGTCATACGCAAGCCGAATACGAAGATATCCAGACTGCTTATGAAGCTGGATATACGCATGCCACACACTTCTACAACGCAATGCCCGGTTTCCACAAACGTCGCGAATATAAATATGAAGGTACAGTTGAGAGTATTTATCTGATCGACGACATGACGGTCGAGGTGGTGGCTGACGGTATCCATGTGCCTCCTACGATTCTCCGTCTGGTTTATAAGATCAAAGGTGTGGAACGGACTTGTCTGATCACCGATGCGTTGGCTTGTGCCGCAAGTGACAGCCAGACGGCGTTCGACCCGCGTGTAATCATCGAAGACGGCGTTTGCAAGCTGGCTGACCGTTCTGCTCTTGCTGGTAGCGTTGCGACTATGGACCGCTTGATCCGTACGGTCGTCCAGAAAGCAGAGATTCCCTTGGAAGATGCCGTTCGCATGGCTTCCGAAACCCCGGCGCGCATCATGGGCGTTTACGACCGTAAGGGTTCTTTGCAACGAGGTAAGGATGCGGATATCCAGATTCTGGATAAGGACTTGAATGTCCGTGCTGTTTGGGCGATGGGTAAATTAGTGGAAGGAACGAATAAACTGTTTTAAGGAAAATCGAAGAATAACATGCTGACACAAATAATAAATGGCCAGATTCTTACCCCTCAGGGATGGTTGAAGGACGGCTCCGTATTGATTAGCGACGGGAAGATTTTGGAAGTGACAAATAGTGACTTGGCTGTTATCGGGGCCAAAGTGGTTGATGCCAAGGGGATGTACATCGTCCCCGGTTTCGTAGCCATGAACGTGCACGGTGGTGGAGGTCACGATTTTAAGGAATGCACAGAAGAAGCCTTCCATAGCGCGATAGCTGCTCATATGAAGCATGGTGCGACAACTCTTTTCCCCACTTTGTCATCTTCTCCTAAAGAATTGATATGCAAAGCTGTCTCTATCTGTGAGAAGCTTATGGCGGAAAAGGATGGTCCTGTGTTGGGACTTCATGTGGAGGGACCGTATTTGAATACGAAGATGGCCGGTAACTTATACGATGTGAAAGATCCGGACGAGGAAGAATACAGGTCTATTCTGGAAAGCACGAACTGTATTAAGCGTTGGGATGCCAGTCCTGAATTGCCGGGTGCGCATGATTTCGCCCGTTATCTCAGGTCGAAAGATATCCTGGCAGCCATTACACATACGGAAGCTGAATTCGGGGATATCAAAGAGGCTTATGCGGCTGGTTTTACTCATGCTGCCCAGTTCTACAATGCAATGCCCGGTTTCCACAAGCGTCGTGAGTATAAATACGAAGGAACGGTGGAAAGTGTTTTCCTGATGGACAATATGACGGTGGAAGTGATTGCCGACGGTAAACATTTGCCTTCTACGATCCTTCGTCTGGTGTATAAGCTGAAAGGGGTGGAACGCACGTGCCTGGTAACCGATGCGCTGTCTTATGCCGCGAGCGATGTGAAACCGGCTGAAGGTTCACGTATTATCATTGAGGATGGCGTCTGCAAGTTGGCCGACCATTCTTCGCTTGCCGGGAGTATTGCCACGATGGATGTGCTGGTTCGTACGATGGTTCAAAAAGCCAATATCCCGTTGGCCGATGCTGTCCGCATGGCTTCCGAAACTCCGGCACGCCTGATGGGGGTATCCGACCGTACAGGTACGTTGCAGCGTGGAAAAGATGCCGATATCATCATCCTGGACCGCAATCTGGCTGTCCGTGCCGTTTGGTCGATGGGACATCTGGTTCCAGCTGCCAATACGCTGTTTTAAAGAAATATGAACCGTAAATGCAGATTTATCGATGTGAAACCTGGATGGCATGATTATGCAAAATAATTGTCATTCCGTAGGGGCAGGGCTCTGCTCTGCCCATTGAACCCGGGCAGACGGGCGTTATTTTTATTGGGCGGAGTAGAACCCCGCCCCTACGTTGCCATATAAATTCACACCGGTAAACCATCATTTACGGTTCATATCTTCCAAACCTTGTATTATCTATATTGCCTATAACCGTATTGATTTTTTTAATGGTCTGGTAAAGCTAAATTCGTTTATTTATTGTTATATTTGTGATTCAAGTTATGATAATATACTAAATCAAGAATTAAACATGAAAACAGACCTTAGTTCGCAGATTACCCTGACGCGAATACCGCAGCGGTACTATCGTCCGGAGAATGCTTTTGAGCATTCAGTTTTAACCCGTCTGGAAAAGATTCCGACAAACATCTATGAATCGGCTGATGAAGGTTCGTTTGCTATCGCTAAGGAGATAGCGGACCAGATTCGCAAGAAACAGGAAATCGGTGAAAATTTTGTGATGGCTATTCCCGGAGGCCGTTCTCCGTTGAGTGTATATAAAGAATTGATCCGTATGCATAAGGAAGAGCAACTGAGCTTCCGCAACGTAGTTGTCTTTGTCGAATATGAATTCTTCCCGCTTGTCTCCCCTTCCGCCGGCAACGTAGCGCAGTTGAAAGAGGCTTTGCTGGACCATATTGATATTGCTCCTGAGAATATTTATGCTCCCGACGGATGTATGCCGAAGGATGCCATCATCGATTTCTGCCGGATGTACGAAGAAAACATCCAGAAGGCAGGCGGTTTGGATTATATCCTATTAGGCGTGGGACATGCGAGCAACATTATGTTCAATGGCGTAGGTTCGACTTTGAGTTCGCGTACCCGTCTGGTTCTGTTGGAAGGGGCAGCCCGTAAAGAAGCTTCCCGTACATTCCCGTCACTGGACAATGTGCCCGCGGGTGTTATCACAATGGGGATCGCTACCATGATGAAAGCCCGTAATGTGATCCTGATGGCGTGGGGTGAAGATAAGGCGAAGATCATTGCAAAAACGGTGGAAGGCAAAGTGAGCGACGCTGTTCCCTCTTCTTACCTCCAGAATCATACGAATGCGAAAGTCGTAGTCGATTTGTCTGCCGCGTATGATCTGACACGTATCAGCCATCCCTGGCTGGTTACCAATTGCGAGTGGGATAACAAATTGATCCGTCGCGCAATCGTTTGGTTGTGCCAGTTGACGGGCAAACCGATCTTGAAACTGACAAACAAGGATTATAGCGAAAACGGCCTGGGTGAGCTGCTTGCCCTGTACGGTTCGGCCTATAATGTGAATATCAGAGTATTCAACGATATCCAGCACACGATTACCGGATGGCCGGGAGGCAAGCCGAATGCGGACGATTCAAACCGTCCCGAACGTGCAACCCCGTATCCGAAGAAAGTCATTATCTTCAGTCCGCATCCAGATGACGATGTAATCTCAATGGGCGGTACATTCCACCGTTTGTGTGAACAGCATCACGATGTGCATGTCGCTTACGAAACTTCCGGCAATATTGCCGTAGGGGATGAAGAAGTAATCCGCTATTGCGAATATCTGCGTGACGTTTGTGCCAAATATACCGAAGACGAAACGGTTAAGAAGAAAGCTGAAGAAATCATCCATTTCCTCCGTTATGAAAAGGTGGAAGGTGAAGCTGAAAAACGCGATGTACTCTTTATGAAAGGTACGATCCGTCGGGAAGAAGCCCGTGCAGGTGCCCGTTACAGCGGAATCAAGAGTGACGACCATATCCACTTCCTCGACCTGCCTTTCTATGAAACAGGGTTGGTGAAGAAGAACGACCTGAGCGAAGCGGATATTGCCATCGTGAAGAAGTTGTTGACGGATGTGAAGCCTGATGAGATGTTTGTTGCTGGTGATCTTGCCGACCCGCATGGCACTCATCGTGTATGTTTGAATGCTGTTCTGGCGGCTATCGACGAACTGAAAGATGAAGAATGGTTGAAGAACTGCCGTATCTGGATGTATCGCGGAGCTTGGGCTGAATGGGAAATGGACCATGTGGAAATGGCTGTTCCTATCTCTCCCGAAGAATTGCGGCACAAGAGAAATGCGATCCTGAAACACCAGTCGCAGGCTGAAAGCGCACCGTTCCTCGGAGACGACGAACGCTTGTTCTGGCAGCGTGCCGAAGACCGT
>ERZ833782.1913-NODE-1913-length-15760-cov-3.141993_pt1 | contig 15760 bp, 12 predicted proteins | sample MGYA00519577_ERZ833782 | MGnify/ENA primary metagenome ERZ833782 (study PRJEB31850, sample SAMEA3708745) | human gut metagenome | biome: human gut; feature: human-associated habitat; material: faeces | place: China | collected 2014 ...
TGGAGGACGGGAGGGTGTTGACTTTTGTCTGTATGCTTCGGTGTTGGACGTGGGACGCTGTGCCGAACTGGTTGCTGTATTCTTCGGTGTTGCATGTGAGACGTTATGCCGATACAGCCACGTTTTCACAATTCAGGACAGGACGCAAACGTCCGCTTCCGTCCCTTGCGGTTGGAGTTTCAGCCGGGGATGTGGCATCGGTTCGGGCTGCTGTGGAGGAGGTGTGATACTGCTTGGGCTGGGAATCGGCGTTATTATGCCAGGGGCTGCTGTTTGAGCCGAAGGCGAGTTCAGCCCCTGGCACAATGATTTTAGCCGATTCACGGAGCCTTAGCAGTATCCGCCGACGGAGCCCTGCCCGAACCGATGTCACATCCCCGGCGTACGTTCGTTCCACCATCCCAGCGTACGCTCCTTCCACCCTGCGCACACTCCTTCCATGCACAGAAAAAGACGGCCACCCCAAACCGAGACAGCCGCCTTTCCCTCACACATCATACATAGGAAATCGAAACATCGAAAAATACTTATTTATTAACTCTGTTAACTGTATTACCAGCCAGAAAAGCCTTGATATTATCAACCGTAATATCCATAATCCTCTGTCTGGAAGCCTGCGCAGCCCAGGAAATATGCGGAGTGATGATGCAGTTCTTAGCCTTAAGAAGCGGGTTATCCCCTTTGATCGGCTCAGTAGAAACAACATCAAGACCAGCAGCATAAACCTTGCCACTGTTCAGAGCATCCGCAAGATCCTGCTCAACAACCAGCTGACCACGGCTGTTGTTGATAAGGATAACGCCATCTTTCATCTTTGCAATGTTCTCTTTGTTGATCATACCCTCTGTCTCTGGGAAAAGCGGGCAGTGAAGGAAGATCACATCAGACTGCGCAAACAGCTCATCCAGAGAAACATACTCTGCAAGCTTGGCACCAGCTTCACTCTGATAAGCATCATAAGCAAGAACCTTCATATCCAGAGCGTTAAGCAGCTTAGCAGTAGCCTGACCGATTCTTCCAAGGCCAATGATACCGGCAGTCTTTCCGTAAAGCTCGATCATCGGATAATCCCAGTAGCACCAGTCATCATTATTCTCCCATTTACCGGCCTTAACAGTCTCATCATGATGGCCATAGTGAGAGCAGATCTCAAGAAGAAGACCAAGAGCATACTGGCCAACAATCTGTGTACCATAAGTAGGAACATTTACAACCGGAATATTTTTCTCTTTTGCATAGTTGTAATCAACAACATTATAACCGGTAGCCAGAACAGCGATCAGTTTCATGTTCGGGCATTTATCGATGGTCTCCTTGGAGATCGGAGTCTTGTTGATGATAACGATCTCTGCATCACCGATACGCTCAGCGATCAGCGGAGACTCTTCGTAGGAAGTTCTGTCATAAACAGTAACGTCTCCAAGCTCTTTTAATGCGTCCCAGCTTAAATCTCCAGGGTTCTCTGTGTAGCCATCCAATACAACAATCTTCATATTCGTACTCACCTTTCTTTTAAAATATTTTTGTGATATATATTGATTAAAGTTTTCCATTCAGTCGTTCATCCAGAGCATCCATTTCATTCAACTCACGGATATACAAATCCTGGGCAAGGTCCAGACTGACCTCAACAAAACGAATCTTCTGACCAGGACGTGCCTGGGCGATCTTGGCAAAATCCACAGTGATCACAGTACCGATCTTTGGATAACCGCCTGTACTCTGACGGTCTGCCAGCATAATGATCGGCTGTCCATTTAAAGGAACCTGGATCGATCCCATGGAAATACCATCTGTATTAATATTACCGTCACCGGCATGCTCTACCGGCTCTCTCTCGATACGACAGCCCATACGGTCAAACTCATTGGTGATCGTACCGCTGTACCAGAAAAATTTGCGAACACCTTCTTCCGTAAATTCATTCTCCTGCGGTCCCAGAACCACACGGAGAACTACCTCATCGGAAGGATAGATTTCTGCCGGAACATGACGGAGTTCCATATTCGGAAGCTCTGTCTTCGGAGCAGTAAACTCAATGCTGTCGCCCTTTTCCAGTTTTCTTCCGTCCACACCGCCGATGTGGTTACGAAGCAGAGTAGACTTACTTCCCATCACAAGCGGGATATCCAGTCCGCCGGCAAAAGCGATATATCCGCGACTTCCGTTTCTGGCACCTGCAAACATCAGCTTCTGGCCTTTTTTTACAAGAACCGCTTTATACATCGGGAAAGGCTGTCCATCCAGCATCGGTGTCAGATCTCCACCTGTCACCGCAATAATATTATCACTGGTAAAAGTAAGGGTTGGTCCGATAAAAGTCATCTCCAGAGCACCCTCTGTTTTTTTATTGCCTACCAGAAGATTGGCAATATGGAAAGCACGCGGATCCATGGCACCGGATGTAGAAACACCAAATGCCTGGTTCCCGAATCTTCCCTCATCCTGAACAGTGGTCAGGACCCCGCCGTTTTCAACTGTAATTCCCATATCATGACCTCCGTTCTTAACCGTTATCCTGTGGCGTATAGGTTTTCACTTTATAGGTACCGTTTTCCACGTCTCTTCGGATCTGATCATACTCCGTTTTTGTGACAGGTACATGCTTTACCCAGTCACCGGCACGTACAAGGAACGGATCCTCCTTTGCAAAATTACAGATATCAAGAGGTGTACTTCCGATGATATTCCATCCACACGGCTGCTCAAAAGGAATAAAATCAGACAGAGCCAGCTGGACAACAATGGATCTTGCAGGGATCTTTACCCTCGGAGAGGTTCTTCTCTTAAAGCTAAAGGGCTCCTCAAATCGGGCCATATACGGATGTCCCGGTGCAAACCCAAGCATGTATACATAATATTCGTGCTGAGAATGCTTACGGATAATTTCCTCTGTTGTAGTATTCTCAAGCTCTGCACAGTACTCCAGATCCGGTCCGGTCTCACCGCCATAATAAACCGGGATCTCTTTTACAACCTTCTTCGTTGTTGTGGAAACCTCATGCATATCTGCAATTCTCTTCTCCAGTTCTTCCACCAGTCTGGAATAACGGATCACCTCCGGGCGGTAATGTACGATCAGTGCACAATAGGTCGGAACTGTTTCCACCATGCCTTCAATTGGAGATTCTTTTAATTTTTCATCCAGTGCACGCACCCTGGCATTGACCTCAAGGCTGATCACACTGCCGAATTCAACGGAAACTGCTCTGTCTCCTGCGATCAGGAACTTCACATCCATTTAAGCTTACCTCCGTTCTTAATTTGACAAAAAGGCCCGTCATACGTGGTGACAGACCTTCCTGTATGTATCTTTTATTCGGTTAGTCTACAAATTCAAATCCGACTTTTTTGAGAGTTTCGTCAACCCATGGACGTGGCCACTCACCGCGTGTCAGGATTCCCTCAAGCTGTTTTTCCTCACCAGCATGGTATTTTCTTGCAATCTCTGCAAGCTCTGCTGTGTGCTCATCCGGTCTGATAGCAAGAAGTCCGTCGGAGTCTCCAACGATGATATCACCAGGATTGATCACGATTCCTGCAAAGGATACCGGGAAGTTCATCTCTCCCGGGCCGTTTTTGTATGGTCCGTTTGGTGTGATACCTTTTGCATATACAGGGAAATCCATCTGACTTAATGTATAGCTGTCACGAACACAGCCGTCAATGATGATTCCTGCGATTCCTCTGGATTTCGCATAGTTGCTCATGATCTCACCGCAAAGTGCTCTGCTCAGGCTTCCTTTGTTTGCAAGGACGATAACGTCTCCCGGCTGAGCCATATCCAGAGCTTTATGGAACAGAAGGTTATCTCCTGCCGGTGCATTTACTGTAAAAGCTGTTCCTAAAAGTCTTGCCTTCGGGTTCAGAGGGAAAATGCTGGAATCTACAGCAGCGATCCTTCCACAGTTATCATCAATATTTGCAACCGGAATACCGCGGAAAGCTTCCACTAATTCTTTTGACGGTCTTTCGAAATTTCGTCTGATTCTACATCCTAATGCCATATGAAAACCTCTCTTCTTTTGATTTTCTTTTTAAGTTGTATTTATCATATCATACAAGCTTACTATTGAATAACGAATAATTTCTCTGTATAATATAAATAATTTTTATATTATCAAAGCTTAAACTACCCTATAGATAAAACAAAAGAAAAGGAGCTGTCCATATGAACCTTGCTGAAATCGAAACCTTTCTCACCATTGTAAATACCAAGAGCATCACCCGTACAGCGGATCTTCTTTTTCTTTCCCAGCCTACTGTCAGCCACCGGCTCACATCTCTGGAGAACGAACTGGGTTTCCCCCTTGTGATCCGTCAGAAAGGTCATAAGCAGGTGGAACTGACTGCCAAGGGAACAGATTTTATCATCCTTGCAGAACGCTGGATGTCTCTCTGGAAGGAAACTATGGAGCTGCAGCGCAATCAGGATTCTCTGCTGCTTACCATCGGCTGTACAGACAGCCTGAACGTAGCTGTTTTCGCACCACTGTATGACAGGATCTTAAATGAGCAGACTAAACTGGATCTGAACATCGAGTCCCATCACTCTTCAGAACTCTACGGTCTTCTTGGAGAACACAGCATTGATATCGGATTTGTCTACCACAAATTGCATTACAAGAATATCATAACAGAGAAAATCTTCGAAGAAAAGCTTTATCTGATACAATCGGATCAGCCAGCCATTTCTGCTCCAGCAATACATACCGATGAGCTGGATCCATCCCTGGAGCTGTTTTTAAGCTGGGATGACAATTATCAGATCTGGCATGACCGCTGGCTTTCCTCTGCTTCCAGGCCTCACATTGCGGCAGATACCATCACGCTTTTGGACCGTCTCTGGAAAAAACCGGGAAACTGGATGGTCGCACCACAGTCTGTGATCCTGGAGCTTTCCCATTACCGGCCTCTTTTTATCAGTGAACTGAAAAACACGCCGCCAAATCGTGTCTGCTATAAGATCAAACATAAATATCCAAAGTCCACCAGCAAACGTGCCGTGGAATTCTTTGAAAATGCACTGGAAGACTTTCTTGCAGAATCCACTCCGTCCTTCCCGATCGGCCAGGTATGGGAACGGCAGAAATAAAAAAACGGTAAGCACAAGTCCGTCAGGAACATTTTCTGCTTTACCGTTTCTTCTTATATTAGTTATACCAGGATTTTGATCCACCGCTTTTTACCACAAAAGCGGTGGATATTTTTTATCTGATCATTTGTTTTTCAGCTCTTCCACTGCTTTTTTAATCCTTGCACATGCTTCCTGAAGATCCTCATAGCTGCATGCATAGGAAATTCTTAAGTATCCCTCACCTTCGGAGCCGAATGCGGAACCCGGTACCAGGGCGATCTTTGCATTATCAAGAAGATACTCGGCCACCTCCATGGAAGTCATTCCAAGGCTCTTGATATTTACGAAGATATAAAAAGCGCCATGTGGGTTATTGCAGCTGATCCCATCGATCTCGTTCAGAGCCTTTACCACATAATCTTTTCTTCTCTGATATTCTTTTCTCATTGCCTCAACATCTTCTGCACAGTCACTTAATGCGGTAAGTGCTGCTTCCTGTACGAAGGAAGAAGCGCAGGTAACGGTATACTGATGAACACGTACGCATGCCTGGATGATTCCAACCGGTGCACACATATATCCAAGTCTCCAGCCTGTCATTGAGTAAGCTTTTGAAAAGCCTCCTAATGTAATGGTACGCTCTTTCATTCCCGGAAGGGATGCGATGCTTACATGCTCTGTTCCATCGTATACAAGCTGGCTGTAGATCTCATCCGCGATCACAAGAAGGTCATGTCTGATGGCGATCTCACTTAATTTCTCAAGTGTCTCTCTGGAGAACACACCGCCGGTCGGGTTGCTTGGGTTAACAACTACGATCATCTTTGTCTTGTCTGTGATCTTTGACTCCATCTCCTCAAAGTCGATCTGATAATCGTTCTCTTCTTTCAGGCTGTATGTTACAGGTACTGCTCCAAGCGCTGACGGAACATGGATATAGTTCAGCCATACCGGGTTCGGGACAAGGATCTCATCGCCGGGATCCAGGAAAGCGTCCATGGATGCGAAAGTTGCCTCACCAACACCTACTGTTACAAGAACTTCAGATGCTTCATAATCTGTACCATGGTTCTCGTTCTCCCATTTTGCAATGGCCTCTCTCAGTTTCGGGATACCGTAGTTGGATGTGTAAAACACATGTCCTGCTGCAAGGCTCTCGTTTGCTGCCTTTTTGATCTTCTCAGGTGTATCAAAATCCGGACGTCCGATCTCCAGGTGAATGATCTTTTCTCCTGCCTGCTGCATTTTGTTTGCTTTTTCCATTACTGCACGGATACCGGAAAACGGAAGGCATTCCATTCTTTTCGCTGTCTTGTACTCCATATTCATTTCCTCCTGAACCCTTTTATTTTTCTGCGGATGTCCCGCTTTTTTACTCTGGAAATTCCGGACTGCATCTGTGCAGATGGGCAAATCGCCTGCACAGCATGTCCATTTAGTATTTAAGCGTATAGCTGATGTCTCAACTACACGCTTAAATGGTATCATCGTAGTAATATTAAGTCAATTTAATAATTTGTATGTATAATATTAAGACTTTTTATATTTACTTACGCGTTATATTTGTTTACGTCAAGCTCATTCTCTTTCTTGTTAACGATAACGTTGACTGTTGCATCACCGATTACGTTAAGCGGAAGAAGTGCCATCTCAACCGGACGGTTGATAGCTACAACCAGTGCATATGCGATCATGCAGAGGTCAGATGTCCATCCCATACCGGAAAGGATGGTTACGATCAGAGTTGTACCTGCGATCGGGATAGCCGGGCAGCCCATTGCTGCACAGATGGAAAGGAATGCAACTGTGATCAGGTTTGCCGGTGTGATGTCGATTCCGGATGCTGTTGCAATAAAGGTTACTGCAAACATATGCATAACTGTTGTTCCGTTCATGTTGATGGTCATACCTGTTGGAAGTACGAAGCTTGTGATCTCCTGAGAGCATCCAAGCTCATCAAGGCATGTTCTGGTGTTCAGCGGAAGGCATGCTGCAGAAGAGTTTGTGGAGAATCCGAATACACCGACCTTAGCGATCTTCTTGAGGAATTTCATCGGGCTTAAGCCTGTTGTAAGACCGATACCGATCGGGTAAATCGTAACTACAAGTACAAACAGTGTCAGCATTGCACCTACAATATAAGCAGCTGCAGGTGCCAGATACTCTGCTCCGTAAATTGCGAATGTACGGGAGATCAGGCAGAAGATTGCAACAGGACCAACCTTATTGATCAGGAATGTAAGGTACAGGTTGATGATATCGCTGAAATTTTCAAGAACTTTTTTCAGAGGATCCACCTTGTCACCAAGTGCGTTCATGCAAAGTCCGAGAACGATAGCTACTACTACAACTGCAAGGATACTGTTGTTGCTGCTGAATGCGGTTCCGATGTTGGACGGAACTGCTGTTACGATTGTTGCAAGCGGGTTAAACTGATCCAGTGTTGCAGCCTCTGTAACTGCCTCTGCCGGAAGCTTAACATTGAAGAAGCCTGCAGATTTCATTGCAAATGCAACGATACCTGCGATGCATGCGCCTACTACATAGAAACAGAAGAATCCAATCAGTGTACGCCCTGCGATTCTTCCCAGCTTGGAAGAGCTGGAAATACTGCACATTGCAAGGCTTAAGGATACAAGTACCAGCGGTACGATCGCCATCTGTAATCCCCTCATGAACAGCTGTCCGATAATATAAAAGAGACCGATGGAATGAAATCCCTGATCTGCTGTGATATCCTGGAACAGAAGTGCATTGATCACGTTCCATGTTCCCTCAGACATCTGCTGTTTCAGAAGCATGAATCCAAGTCCTACGACCAGACCGCCGACCAGAGCGATCATCATGTTTCTTACTATGTTGTTCTGTTTTTTCTCTTTTGCCATAGTTTCCACCCTTTCCTTTCTTATCCTAAAAAAGTACACATTTTCATATAAAAAGAGCCGGACAAATCATCGCAGTAATCCCTTGTTTTAAATCTCCTTTGATTTATCCGGCATTCTATCTCTCATATGAATGTACTTTATTTAGTTTCTATAAGTGTTTGATCTCAATACCTTCTTCTGTGAATTTCTCACGGATCCTCTGTACAAAAGCAAGTGCCTTCGGTCCGTCTCCGTGTACACAGAGTGTGTCACCCTTGATGTCAAGCTCTTTTCCGTTGATGGATGTGACTTTACCTTCTTTGATCATTTTCACGCATCTTTCGATGGCAACGTTCTCATCTGTGATCATGGATCCCTCCATCTTTCTCGGTACAAGAGAAAGATCATCCATGTATGCACGATCTGCAAAAATCTCAGATGCTGTACGAAGTCCCTTGCTCTCGGCGATATCTCCAAGAACTGCACCTGCACAGTAGTAAACGATCAGATCTTTGTCATACTCACAGATTGCCTCGCAGATTGCTGTGGAAATGTCCTCGTCATACTGGCAGGCATTACCCATTGCTCCATGAGGAGCGACATGCTGAAGCTTCATTCCGTAGCTCTTAGTGAAAGCAGCCAGGGCTCCGATCTGATATCTGACGTAATTCTTAACTTCATCATGAGAGAGAACCATCTTTCTTCGTCCAAAGCCAAGAAGATCAGGATATCCAGGATGGGCTCCAACCATAACGCCACGTTCCTTTGCCATGCGGACTACCTTATCCATTACCATCGGATCGCCTGCATGCCAGCCACATGCTACATTTGCTGTTGTGACATATTTGATGATTTCTTCATCGCCGCCAAGCTTATATGCACCAAAGCTCTCACCCATGTCACTGTTTAAGTCGATACTGTACATGTTGCTACCTTCCTTTCTTTCTTTCTTTACTTGCTGAAAGTATAACATGTTAAATATAAATAATAAAATAGATTATTTTTTCAGAATATATTAATATTTTCTATATTTCTTTTGCAATAAATTTCACTTTTCTTTGATCCGTTTTTTGAAAAGCTGTTGACAAAGATTTTTATATATGATTAAATAGTCATATGAACATTAATTCATATATTCATATAAAAAGACAAACAAATCAGCAAGGAGAGTTCATATGGAAGAAAAATTAAAGAAAGATTCCATGGAGTCCGCAAATTCCTGCGGTTGCGGCTGTGGTCACGATCATGCGCATCACAGCCATGATGAGCATGAAGCACATCATGATCATGAGCACCATCACCACCATGACGAGCACTGCGGCTGTGGCTGCGAAGATCACGACCATGAGCACCACGAACACGAGCATGAACACCACAATGAACACTGTAACTGTGGTTGCGAGGAGCACGAGCACGAACACCACGAACATGAGCATGTGCACCACGATGAACACTGTAACTGTGGTTGCGAGGAGCACGAGCACAAACACCATGAACATGAGCATGTGCACCACGGTGAACACTGTAGCTGTGGTTGCGAGGAGCATAAGCACGAACACCACGAACACAAGCATGAACACCACGATGAACACTGTAGCTGTGGTTGCGAGGAGCACGAGCACGAACATCATGAACATGAGCACCATCACCACCATGGCGAGCACTGCGGCTGTGGCTGCGGGGATCATGAGCATGAGCACCACGTTCACTCCCACAATGCTCTCACCGCAAAGCGTATCTATATTCTGGAGAACCTCGGCTGCGCTCACTGTGCTTCCAAAATGGAGGAACGGATCCAGGCTCTTGAAGGCGTAGAAAGCGCTACCATTACTTTTGCAACAAAACAGCTTCGCTTAACTGCAAAGAATCCGGATCGATACCTGGATCAGATCCGCAAGATCTGTACATCCATTGAATCCGAAGTTCTTGTAAAAGAAAAGGATCCGAAGCCAAAGGCTCAGTCACCAAAAGCAGTGACTCACCCAACCGCTTCCAAGAAGAAATTTTTCTCCAGAGAAAACGTAGATATCATCTGCATTATCATCGGTGCAGTACTCTTCGTTGCCGGAGAGATCATGGAACACAAAGGTTTCGGCACCAGTGCCACTCTTCCTGTATTTGTGATCGCATACCTGGTACTTGGTGGTGTTATCGTTGTAAAAGCTGCCAAAAACATCTCTCACGGACAGCTTTTTGACGAAAACTTTCTCATGAGCATTGCAACACTTGCCGCTTTTGCCATCAATGATTCCGCTGAGGCCGTAGGCGTTATGCTCTTCTACCGCATTGGCGAGCTTTTTGAGGAAAAAGCCGTTGAACGAAGCCGCGGACAGATCATGGATGCCGTAGACCTTCGTCCGGAAGTAGTAAATCTGGTCACAGGCGATGATATCCAGGTAATTCCCTCTGAAGAGGCTCAGATCGGAAACATTCTTCTGGTCCGTCCCGGAGACCGCATCCCTCTTGATGGTATCGTAATTGAGGGAAACAGCCGCATCGACACTTCTCCGATCACAGGAGAGCCTGTACCGGTTGCTGTAAATGAAGGTGATGAGATCACTTCCGGCTGCGTCAACACCTCCGGACAGCTTAAGATCCGCGTAGAAAAACCTCTGGAAGAATCCATGGTCACTCGTATTCTGGATTCCGTAGAAAACGCAGCAGCAAGCAAACCGAAGATCGACCGCTTTATCACACGCTTTGCCAGGGTTTATACTCCTTGTGTTGTAGGAATCGCAGTGGCAACTGCCATACTCCCATCCCTTGTTACCGGAAACTGGCATTACTGGATCTACACAGCCATTACTTTCCTGGTAATGAGCTGCCCTTGTGCTCTTGTACTTAGTATCCCGCTGGCCTTTTTCTCCGGGATCGGTGCCGGTTCCAAAAAGGGTATCCTTTTCAAGGGTGGCCTTTCCATCGAAGGATTAAGTAAGCTCGGCGCTGTGATCATGGATAAGACCGGCACTATCACAGAAGGCAACTTCCAGCTTCAGAAGGTTGTTGTCACCGGTAAATACACGGAAAACGACCTCCTTTCCATGTGTGCAGGCTGTGAACAAAACTCCACACATCCCATTGCGAACAGCATCGTTGCTGCCGCAATAGAACGTGGAATCCAATTTGAAAAACCGATCTCCCTGGAAGAAATTTCCGGTCATGGGATCGTTGCGGAAATGCCGGAGGGAAAAGTTCTCTGCGGAAATCGCAAGCTGATGGATAAATTCGGAATTACAATCGGAGAATTAAAGGAAGCCGCTTACGGCTCTGAAGTATTTATGGCAGTAAACGGAACCTTCGCAGGATATATGCTGATCTCCGATACCATCAAACCTGACGCAAAGGAAGCCATTGCTTCTCTGAAAAAGCTTGGTCTCCACACTGTTATGCTTACCGGAGACTCCGAAGACAGTGCACAGGCTGTAGGAAAAGATGCCGGGATCGATGAGATCTATGCAAAGCTTCTTCCGGAGGATAAGCTCAATGCCCTGAAAAAGGTCCGCCAGGCACATGGAACTGTTATGTTTGTTGGTGACGGTATCAACGACGCTCCTGTTCTTGCAGGTGCTGATGTAGGTGCTGCCATGGGAAGCGGTGCAGATGCTGCCATTGAAGCCGCAGATGCCGTATTTATGAATTCCAATGTAGATGCGATCCCTCAGTCCATCACCATTGCACGAAGCACAAACCGTATTGCATGGCAGAACGTAATATTTGCCCTGGTGATCAAGATCGCAGTTATGATCCTTGGTCTTGCCGGACATGCCAACATGTGGATGGCCGTATTTGCAGACACTGGCGTTGCCATGATCTGCGTGCTGAATTCCATTCGTATCCTGTATAAAAAATAAGATCCGTTCTGCAGGGCAGATATCCTGCAGTGGATCCATACAACTCCCCAGTGATGCAGAAAAGAATTTGACCGGTGCGTTTTTTTCAGCTACAATAGAAGTTAACAGTTTGGAGGATGCGCAAATGAAGAAAACACATATAGATTACCCGATCAATGATGATACACTGTACCGGCTTGCCGACCTGTTCAAGGTTTTCGGTGATCCTACCAGGATCCGTATCCTGTACGTACTTTCTGTGGAAGAGCTCTGTGTTCAGGATATTGCCGATCGTCTTTCCATGACCCAGAGTGCTATTTCACATCAACTCCGGGTACTGAAGCAGATGTCACTGGTCAAATTTCGAAGAGATGGAAAAACCATTTACTACTCCCTGGCAGACAGCCATGTGGCAACCATCATGAATCAGGGACTTGAACACGTTACAGAAGAATAACCCATAAAACACAATGAAAAAAGCCAATCCGCTTCCTAATGGAAGAACAGATTGGCTTTTTTCTCTGCCTTACTCGTACATCATTTGTATTTATCCCTTGCCCTGTGGTGAAGCACCATCGCTCCGTATGCAGGCATCTTCACCTGAAGAATCCCTGCATCTGCAATATATTCTTCCGGCATTTCCGTATAACCCTCTCCGGAAGAAAGCATCAGGCGCTGAAAAGCCGTTGCTTCTTTCCGGCTTACACCGGTTTTCCAGGCTGTTACCCTTATGTCTCTCTCCTGATCCTGATTATTGAGGATCACTATGATCTGTTCAGAATCAGAAAAACGACCATAGCTCAGGCCCTGATGATCGTTCCACAGAAATTCCAGGGAACCCTTTGCAAGAATCGGATATGCCTTGTGTATGCAGATCATACGTTTATGAAAGTCCAGCATCTCCTGGTCTTCTTTTCCCCAGGGATAAGTTCTGCGGTTATCCGGATCTGTAAAGCCGCAGACGCCGGCCTCATCCCCGTAATATACCGTGGGCGCACCAGGCCACGTCATCTGGATCACAACAGCCTCTCTCATGATAGCAGGATTGATACCTGCAGATGCTGCCTCTGCGCCTGCGTAGGAAAGCCTTCCCACTCTGTGATTGGTCCTTGTCAGAAATCTGGAATGGTCATGGTTTGAAAGCTCATTCATGGCTCCGTAAAGCGCTCCCATATGCAAAGACTGCATATGATGCTTCATCGCCCCGATAAAGGCCTCACTGTTGCCATAAAGGTCCTCCCGGTACTCATCACTGTGCTTCTCCATTCCGGTCAGGAACCACGTTACAGGCTCCATAAAAGCGTCATAGTTCATAACTGTATCCCACTCATCACCGCGAAGCCAGCTTTCCGGATTTCCGTAGTGTTCTGCAAGGATCACTGCATCAGGATTGGCTTCTTTTACTGTCCTCCGGAACTCTTTCCAGAAGTGATGGTTAAAATCATTGCTGTGGCCCAGATCTGCAGCTACATCCAGTCTCCAGCCGTCTACGTTATACGGCGGCGAAACCCATTTTCTGCCCACATCAAGGATCGTCCGGCAAAGTTCCTCAGATTCTTCGTAGTTCAGCTTTGGCAGGGTATCATGGGTCCACCAGCCGTCATAGGTTGGATTATAGGGCCAGCGGTTCTGATCCTGAAAGCAGAAGAAAGAACGATAAGGGCTGTCCGCCGAAACATAGGCCCCCTTTTCGTAGCCTTCCTGATTTTCGTAGATCCGTTCCCTGTCCATCCATTTATTAAAGGATCCGCAATGGTTAAATACCCCATCCAGGATCACTTTCATTCCTCTTCTGTGAATTTCCTCCACAAGCTCCTGAAAAAGCTTATTACTGGCCTCCAAATTCCGTTTATCGGTCACACGGCGGATATACTTAAGGGCATGACTGTTGTCACTGTCTCCGGGACTTAACAGACCATCACTGTCCTCTACGATCCTTCCGATATGCGGATCGATATGATCGTAATCCTGACAGTCATACTTATGATTGCTGGGAGAGACAAAGATCGGATTCAGATAGATCACATCCACTCCAAGCTCCTGAATATAATCCAGCTTATCCATAACTCCCTGAAGATCGCCGCCATAAAATTCCCGGACACCCATCACAGCCGGAACCTTTTCCCAGTTATCCACTTTTACGGAAGTGTCCCCGATATAGAAATATTCCCCTGTTTCCACATCATTGGAAGGATCTCCGTTACAGAAACGATCTACATAAATCTGATACATCACAGCACCCTTCAGCCACTCAGGCACATGATATCCGGGATAGATCTCAAATTCTGTCCTTTCCTCATGTCTGGTGCTTACACCATTTGTATCATAATAACAGGTAACAAGTCCTGAATGGATCTCAAAGTAATATCGTACAGGATTTTTTTCCATTACGATCTGTGCAGTATAATAATCAAAGCTTCCGGAAGTTTTTTCCCACTTCATTTCCAGATATTCTCCGTCATGCACAAGACAGACGTTGTCCACATTATTTCTCTGGGTACGAAAACGGATCGTAACTGTATCACCTTCCCGTGGCTCCACAGGTGTACGGTAATATTCCGTCCCGTCACTGAACATTGCGTCTTTATTTAATACCGGACTCATATTGAGTATATACCGCATCTTCTTTGCAGTCTCCATGCTTTCATATAACATTCTATTTTCCTCATTCCGTCTTTAGTACCATGTTTTTAAATATATTATCTTAATTTTTTCCATCCCGCAAGCATATATATGTTTTCTCCATAATTCATCTTTTATTTTTGGACAGTAAAAAAGACAGCTGGTTAGGCTGCCTTTTTTGGAGAAGGTATTTCTTCTTATGGGGTGTAGCAAAAACTATATAATGTATTGGGGGGTTTTTACGGTATTTATAGTACCATGTGTCCACCAAAAAGTGTGCACAAAGTTCACAAAATTCAATATATTTTTTTGTGCATTTTATTCGTTTGTTTTTGCAACCTCTTCTTTTTCTGTTGTAAAAAGTGCTTCGAACTCTTCACGATGTATCTTTTCCTTCTCGAGAAGAAGGGCCGCACAGCTGTGAAGAACGCCGATATTCTCACGGATGATGCTCTCTGCATTCTCATGGCACTCACGGATGATACGGGAAATCTCCCCATCAATCTCTCTTGCCACTTCCTCACTGTAGCCTCTGGTATGTGCCAGATCACGGCCGATAAATACCTCATCGTCATCGTTGCCGTAAGCGATCAGACCGATTTTTTCAGACATGCCGTATTTCATTACCATAGAGCGTGCAGTCTCTGTGGCACGTTTGATATCATTGGAGGCACCGGTGGTGATATCTCCGAAGATGATCTCCTCAGCCACACGTCCGCCAAGAAGCGTGGTGATATCCTCCAGCATTTTGTTCTTTGTATTAAACATCTCATCATTATCCGGCAGCGGCATGGTGTAGCCGGCAGCTCCCATTCCCGTAGGAATAATGGAAATGGTGTATACCGGATCCATATGAGGAAGTACATGGAACAGGATTGCATGGCCTGCTTCATGATAAGCTGTGATCTTTTTCTCTTTATCAGAGATGACCTTGCTCTTCTTTTCTGCACCGATCCCAACCTTGATGAATGCTTTCTTGATATCCTTCTGCATGATATAAGGACGACCCTCTTTTGCAGCATCAATGGCAGCTTCGTTAAGAAGGTTCTCCAGATCTGCGCCTGTAAATCCTGCGGTTGTCTGGGCGATCTGGCGAAGATCCACATCATCTCCCAGCGGTTTGTCCTTGGCATGGACCATAAGGATCTCTTCTCTGCCCTTGACATCCGGGCGTCCCACACCGACTTTACGGTCAAATCGTCCCGGACGGAGGATCGCAGGATCCAGAATATCCACACGGTTGGTGGCGGCCAGCACCACCACGCCCTCGTTGGAGCCGAAGCCGTCCATCTCCACCAGCAGCTGGTTCAGGGTCTGCTCCCGCTCGTCGTGTCCGCCGCCCAGGCCGCTGCCACGCTGGCGGCCCA
>ERZ833782.1917-NODE-1917-length-15687-cov-3.167797_pt1 | contig 15687 bp, 12 predicted proteins | sample MGYA00519577_ERZ833782 | MGnify/ENA primary metagenome ERZ833782 (study PRJEB31850, sample SAMEA3708745) | human gut metagenome | biome: human gut; feature: human-associated habitat; material: faeces | place: China | collected 2014 ...
TTTTACGCAATGGCGGGACTGCGGCTGGGGTATGGATTCTGCACAAGCAGGGAGCTTTTAGATCGGCTGGAGACGAACTGGCAGCCCTGGAGCGTTTCAATCCCGGCGCAGGAAGCGGGATATGCGGCACTTTCGGAAGAACGGATTCCTTTTTTGAAAAAGATGCGGGAGACGGTGGTGAAAGAACGGCAGTATCTTTCTGACGGATTGACGAAAGCTGGCTTCACGGTATTCCATTCGGACGCGAATTTCCTCCTGTTTAAGGATTTCAAGACCGGTCAGGAATCCTGGCTATACGAATACTTTCTGGAACGGGGGATCCTGATCCGGTCATGCAGGAATTACAGACTGCTTGACAAACGATTTTACAGGATCTGCGTCCGCTCCCATGAAGAAAACCGGGAATTCCTGGAGATATTAAAGGACTACAGGTAGATCATCCGGAGGGAAAACGCAGCTGTTGGAAGAAAACGAAAGATACGTTGGAAAATGACAGAAGGATAAATAAATTTTCTGTATGTTTATAAGCAAAAATAATATAAAATCGCAAAAAAATTATATGAATTGCCTGTTGCTAAAATTCGACAAAGCTGTTATACTCTACAGTAATAACTGGAACTGACGTTATGACGGTTTTTAGTTATATTTTTTTTAAACATAATAAAACAGAAGAAAGAGAGGGAACCATAAAATGGGTAAGATCATTGGTGATGGTATTACATTTGATGATGTGCTCCTTGTACCTGCATATTCTGAAGTAATCCCAAATCAGGTTGATGTTTCAACACACCTGACAAAGAAAGTCAAACTCAATATTCCATTTATGAGTGCCGGCATGGATACCGTTACTGAGCACCGCATGGCGATCGCTATGGCGCGACAGGGCGGAATCGGTATCATTCACAAAAACATGTCGATCGAGGCGCAGGCTGAAGAGGTAGATAAGGTAAAACGTTCTGAAAACGGAGTAATCACAGACCCATTTTATTTGTCCCCGGAACATACATTAAAAGATGCAGATGAGCTGATGGCAAAATTCCGCATTTCCGGTGTTCCGATCACTGAGGGTAAAAAGCTCGTCGGAATCATCACAAACCGTGATCTGAAATTTGAGGAAGATTATTCCAAGAAGATCAAAGAGTGCATGACTTCCGAGCATCTGGTTACAGCTAAAGAAGGCGTAACCATGGAAGAAGCAAAGCGCATTCTTGCAAAGGCAAGAGTCGAGAAGCTTCCGATCGTCGATGAAAACTTTAACTTAAAAGGACTCATTACGATCAAAGATATCGAGAAACAGATCAAGTATCCGAACTCCGCAAAGGATGACCACGGAAGACTTCTCTGCGGTGCTGCAATCGGAATCACAGCAAATGTTCTTGAGAGAACAGAAGCCCTTGTAAATGCAAAGGTCGATGTTGTTGTTCTCGACTCTGCGCACGGACACTCTGCGAACGTTATCAACTGCGTAAAGATGATCAAGGAGAAATATCCGGATCTTCAGGTAATCGCCGGTAACGTTGCAACGGGTGAGGCTACAAGAGCCCTGATCGAGGCCGGCGTTGACGCTGTCAAGGTTGGTATCGGACCGGGATCGATCTGTACGACACGTGTCGTTGCAGGTATCGGTGTTCCGCAGATCACTGCTGTTATGGACTGCTATGCAGTTGCGAAGGAGTACGGTATTCCGATCATCGCCGACGGCGGTATCAAGTATTCCGGAGATGTTACAAAGGCTCTCGCAGCCGGCGGTAATGTCTGCATGATGGGATCCATGTTCGCGGGCTGCGATGAGAGCCCGGGAGACTTCGAACTTTATCAGGGAAGAAAATATAAAGTTTACCGTGGAATGGGATCTATTTCTGCTATGGAGAACGGCAGTAAGGACCGTTACTTCCAGTCGAACGCGAAGAAGCTTGTTCCGGAAGGCGTTGAAGGACGTGTCGCTTACAAGGGATTCGTTGAGGATACCGTATTCCAGATGCTGGGCGGTCTTCGTGCCGGTATGGGATATTGCGGTGCTCATGATATCAAAGAGCTTCAGGAGAACAGTCATTTTGTTAAGATCTCCGCAGCCGCACTCCGTGAGAGCCATCCGCATGATATCCACATCACAAAAGAGGCTCCGAACTACAGCGTAGACGAATAATTTTAATCCCGAGAGGGCAGCAAAAGGCTGTACAGGCGGCGGAAACGCTGTTCCCTGCACAGCCTTTTTTCGGACTGTGCGTATTTAGAAATAAGGGACCAGATGGAAAATTTTATGAAGATGCTTTCGACCCAGGCGATCCTGCTCGTGTACATGGCGGTGGGATTTTACTGCAGAAAGCGTGGAATTATTGAAAAAAAGATGCAGGGAAAGCTCACGGATTTTGTTCTCAGGATCACGCTGCCCTGTATGATCTTTAACTCCTTCAGCATGCATATCACATTGGACATGTTAAAACAGGCGGCCCTGTGTCTCGGAGTGGCGTTTTTTATCTGCTTCGCGGCATGGCTCGGTGGAAAAGTTGTCTACAACATGTATCCGAAGGAGAAAAAATCCGTCTTACAGTATGCCACACTCGTCAATAACGCGGCGTTTTTGGGGCTGCCGATCGTAAAAGCGGTGCTCGGCGAGGCGGGAATGTTCTTGGCGTCGATCTTTATTATCCCGAACCGTATCTTTATGTGGACGGCGGGAGTATCGATTTTCACGGCGGAGGCGGATAAAAAGGCTGCGTTTAAGAAGGTCATGCTGAATCCGTGCGTGATCGTGATCTTTATCGGACTTTTCAGGAGCTTCACAGATTTTACTCTGCCGGAATTTCTGGCAAAGTCTATCACGGGACTTGGAAACTGTACAACTCCGCTCTCCATGGTCCTGATCGGGACGATGATGACGGAACTGACACTGGCGTCCTTTAAGGACTGGAGTACTGTGTATCTGGCGTTTATGCGCCTTGTGGCGCTGCCGTTTCTGGCACTCTTTATCATGCGCCTGTTAAATGCAGATCCGATCATGACAGGATGCGCGGTGATTCTTACAGCGATGCCTGCGGGAAGCACGACGGCGCTTCTGGCGGAGAAATATGGATCGGATCCGGTGTATGCGTCAAAATGTCTGCTTACCAATACACTGTTCTCTCTGATCACAATTCCGATCATGACATTATTTATATGATATCAGGGTCAAAAGGTCTGAAGTCCGACGCAAGCTTGCTTGCAGTAGTATAGGTTTACCTGGGGTTCCAGGAGAAAGGGAAAACGGCTGAATTATAAGGAAAAGCCGGAATAAAAGAAGTTTTATGAGTATTTTAAATGTAGAACACCTGAGCCATGGTTTCGGAGACCGGGCTATCTTTACGGACGTTTCTTTCCGCCTGTTAAAGGGGGAACATATCGGTCTCATCGGAGCAAACGGTGAGGGAAAGTCCACATTTATGAATATCATCACCGGGAAGATGATGCCGGATGAGGGAAAGGTCGAATGGTCGAAGAATGTCCGCGTGGGCTACTTAGACCAGCATACCGTGCTTGAGAAGGGTATGACGATCCGCGACGTGTTGAAGAGTGCCTTTTCCTTCCTCTTTGAGATGGAGGAGAAGATGAACGACATCTGCGCGAAGATGGGAGACGCCTCTGAGGAAGAGATGAACGCCATGATGGAGGAGCTGGGAACGATCCAGGATCTTCTGATGGCACATGATTTCTACATTATCGACTCCAAGGTGGAGGAGATCGGACGCGCCTTCGGACTCGACGAGATCGGTCTTGACAAGGATGTTGACGAGCTCTCCGGCGGACAGAGAACGAAGGTCCTCCTTGGAAAGCTTCTTCTTGAAAAGCCGGATATCCTGCTCCTCGACGAGCCGACAAACTATCTGGATGTACAGCATATCGAGTGGCTGAAGCGGTATCTTCAGGATTACGAGAACGCTTTTATCCTGATCTCCCACGATATCCCGTTTTTAAACAGCGTGGTAAACCTGATCTACCATATGGAGAACCAGAAGCTTGACCGCTATGTGGGTGACTATGACCGGTTCATGGAAGTCTACGAGATGAAAAAGAGCCAGTTGGAGGCAGCTTACAACCGCCAGCAGGCGGAGATTGCGAAGCTTCAGGATTTCGTTGCGAGAAACAAAGCCCGTGTTGCGACGAGAAACATGGCGATGTCGAGACAGAAGAAGCTGGACAAGATGGAGGTCATCGAGCTTGCAAAGGAAAAACCGAAGCCGGAGTTCCATTTCCTGAATGCAAGGGCAACCGGAAAACTGATCTTTGAGACGAAGGATCTTGTGATCGGTTATGATGAACCACTTTCAAAACCGCTTAATTTCCTCATGGAGCGCGGCGAGAAGATCGCGGTCATCGGTGCGAATGGTATCGGTAAAACTACCTTTTTAAAGAGCATTCAGGGGTTGATCCCGGCGATCTCCGGAACCGTTGAGGTCGGTGACTATCAGTTCCCGGGTTACTTCGAGCAGGAGATGGCACCGGGAAATACCACAACCTGTATCGAGGAGATCTGGAAGGAATTTCCGTCCTACACCCAGTACGAAGTCCGCTCTGCCCTTGCAAAGTGCGGCCTGACTACAAAGAATATCGAGAGCCAGGTCCGCGTCCTCTCCGGCGGTGAGCAGGCAAAGGTCCGTCTCTGTAAGCTCATGAACCGGGAGACCAACGTTCTGCTTCTCGACGAGCCGACGAACCATCTGGATGTGGATGCGAAGGATGAGCTTAAGAGAGCACTTCAGGAGTACAAAGGAGCAGTCCTCCTCATCTGCCACGAGCCGGAGTTCTATGACGGATTGGTGTCGAAGGTTTGGGATCTCAGTAAGTGGTCGTTGAAGATTTGATATATTTACAATTGAAGAAATCCGTGTCCTGCATAACGAAATCTGCAGGACACGGATTTTTTGTGCAATAAGAAATTCCGAGGAATTCCCTATTGCACAAAAGGCACATTCTTTTTTAAGACGATTCATCGCTGGCTTTTCTCTGCATGCGGCAGCCGTCCCCGCAGAAACCGCTTTTTGATCTCCGGCCACGAAAACGGGATCAGCGGATAGATATAGCTCTTTCCAGCGATGGTGCGGTTGAATACGATGGAGCAGACGGCGATGGCGGTGCCGAGGATGAATCCCCAGACGTTTAAGAGGGAGGTCAGGATCAGCAGGATCACACGCATGAATTTTAGCGCGTAACCCATCTCGAAGCTTGCCTGAGAGTAATTGGCTATGGTGACAAACGCCATGTAGAGCATGGTTTCGGAATTGAACCAGCCGGATTTTACAGAATATTCGCCGAGAACAATACCGGCGATAACACTTAACGGTGTGGTCAGCATGCTCGGCGTATTGACTGCGGCGAGACGCAGGCCGTCAATGGCAAATTCCAGGATCAGAAGCTGGAAGATCAGGGGAACGTACATGTCATCTGCCAGTTTGACAAATTCCAGCCAGCCTGGGATCCAGTTCTGGTTCTGCATAAAGAGAAGCCACACCGGGGTCAGAAACAGGGTGAGAAATGAGACTGTCATTCTGGAAAGACGCAGGTAGGTTCCGGTCACCGGCGGGAAGTAATAGTCATCTGCCTCCTCGATAATGTCAAAGACTGAGGATGGCAGGATCATGCAGGCGGGGGAATTGTCAACAAGGATGACGATGTTTCCCTCCAGAATAGACGCTGCAGCCGTGTCCGGACGTTCAGAAAAACGGAATTTTGGGAACGGGTTGAACCATTTGTGGGGAAAGATACATTCTGCCAGACTTTCCTGATTCATAGTCAGAGCATCTACATGCAGATTTTCGATGCGGTCCTTGATCTGATTTAGCAGGTCCTCGTCCACACGACGTTTCATGTAGCAGATCGCGATGTCTGTGTGGGAGCTTTCTCCGGTCTGCATGATCTCCACCGTGAGATTCACGTCCCGGATCCGGCGGCGGATCAGGGCGGTATTGAAGATCATGGTCTCCACGAAGCCATCCCGGGAGCCTCGGAGCACCTTGTCTTTTTCGGGCTCCGAAACCCCGCGGGCCGGGTAAGTACGGCAGTCGATGAGGATTGCCCGGTCATACCCGTCGATTAAAAGACAGGAGAGGCCGGAGAGGAGCTGTGTAAAGATATTTTTATCATCGGTCTCCACGGTGGTCTCGCCGTAATGGACGTACTGCTTTGCGAAATCATGGGCAGATGATGGGAACGAGTCCGGTTTTACGGAGGCGAAATCCTGCATCAGGCGCAGAAGGATCTCGTCCTTTGTGAAGCCGTCAATGAAGTACAGGCAGGCTTTTTTGTCCGCAATAGTGAGAGTGTGGTAGACGATATCGAAGTTTTTTTGGACATCCAGGATCTCGTGAAAGCGGGAGATGTTCTGATCGAAATTGGATGAAATGTTCATGGATATCATGTCCTTTCAAGAGTTATGATGATGTAGAGTGTTGCAAGCGACCGCGCTCGGTGCGAGAATGTGCCAAGGTACATTCCTTAAAAAAAGCAGACCCGGTGATCAATAATCGAAAGGGGGCAGTCATGAGTCACGTGAAGGGGGAATGATTCCTTCAGACGATATTTTGCAGATATTATTTCAAAAAAACATGAAATTATACGGGACATATCTGCGGCCTGCAAACCGCCGAAAATGCGTACTGTATACAAAGTTCCAATTTCACTGGGCAGAACCACCATAGAATAGATTGTTTTTTTGTAAAAACAACGAATCTGCTTTTCTACAGCGGACATTTGTACGGAAGATAGTAAATATATACAATAAAATTGTGCAAATTTAACTATATTTACCATAGCATTTCCGGTAATATTTTGTTATACTGCATAAGCATTGAAATTGAAGGGGTATCAATTTCGAGGAACTGTATAATGCAAGGAAATTGTACGTGAATGAAAGGCTGTGCTCAGTGGGGGAGCACAGCCTTTCGCCGTTTAAGCGCTGCCCGTATGCAGTTCAGTGAATGCGAGTGCTTATGCAGGCAAGAGTGCAGCGCACACATATTTGCCAGACTGACGCATGGTCGGACTATTCATGAAATATTTCTTAAATAGATGAAAATCCATAGCCCTTTTCAGAAAAAAAGTGTATAATAAAAAGTAATCATTCAGCCATACGGAAATTTTCAAAACAATAGAAAGCCCGTTTATGACTGAATTGTTGTATAACGGCATATATTCCAAAACTGAGTGAAATTCTGCGCTGCAGTGCGGCTATCAAAGTCGGAATGTAATAAGGAGAACAAAAATGAAAGACGGATTTATCCGGGTGGCGGCGGCCACCCCAGATTTAAAGGTTGCAGATCCTGTGTTTAACCGGGAACAGACCTGGAAGATGATGCAGGAGGCAGCATCCCAGGATGTAAAGATCCTGGTGTTCCCGGAGCTCGGCCTCACCGGATACACCTGCAGCGACCTGTTTCTGCAGGACACCCTGATTGATCAGGCGAAGGAAGAACTCTTATGGCTCTTAGACGCATCAAAGGATATGGATATGCTGACCTTCATCGGACTTCCGTGGATGAAGGACGGAAAACTCTACAACGTAGCGGCTGCCATCAAGGATGGCGAGCTTTTAGGCCTTGTTCCGAAGAGACATCTTCCGAACTATTCTGAATTCTATGAGCTACGCCATTTCAACCCGGGTCCGGTAAAGCCGGATGTGGTAGAGTGGGGAGAGAGCCTGATCCCGTTTGGAAGCAAGATTCTGTTCCGCTGCACGAATATCCCGGAACTCGTAGTCGCCGCAGAACTCTGCGAGGACGTATGGACGATGGATCCACCGAGCGTCTCCCACGCGAAAGCCGGAGCTACCGTGATCGCAAACTGCTCCGCCAGCGATGAGACCACAGGAAAAGCTGGATACCGTGAGACACTGATCGCCGGACAGTCTGCCCGCCTCGTATGTGCGTACATCTATGCCAATGCCGGAGAGGGCGAGTCCACCCAGGACCTCGTCTTCGGCGGACATGATATCATTGCCGAGAACGGAAATATCCTTGCGGAATCCGAGCGTTTCAAAAACGGCATGATCACGGCGGACATCGATCTTTACAGACTTAAAAACGAGAGAAGAAGAATGACCACATGTCAGCCGGGTGCGGAGACTGAGGACTATGATTACATGGACTTCACCTTAAATAAAACGGAGCTCACATTAAAACGCTATATCGATCCGGCACCTTTCGTTCCGTCAAACGAGAAAGAGAGAACCGCCCGCTGTGAGGAGATCTTAACGATCCAGGCCATGGGCTTAAAGAAACGTCTCGCCCACACCGGTGCCAAGAGCGCGGTTGTAGGAATCTCCGGCGGACTCGACTCCACCCTGGCACTTCTCATCACAGCGAGAGCCTTCGATATGCTGGGCATTCCGAGAGAAAATATCCTCTCCGTCACGATGCCGTGCTTCGGAACTACGGACAGAACCTACAACAACGCAGTCACGCTTACAAAGAAGCTGGGTGCGACATTAAGAGAGGTAAATATCAGAAAAGCAGTTTCCACCCACTTCGAGGATATCGGACATGATCCGGCGATCCATGATGTGACTTACGAGAACTCCCAGGCAAGATACCGCACCCTGATCCTCATGGACCTTGCGAACAAGACGAACGGCATGGTCATCGGAACAGGAGATATGTCTGAGCTGGCTCTTGGCTGGGCGACCTACAACGGCGACCACATGTCCATGTACGGCGTGAACGCGTCTGTTCCGAAGACGCTTGTCCGTCATCTTGTCCGCTACTACGCGGATACCTGCGGCGACAAGGCCCTGGCAGATGTACTCAACGATGTTCTCGATACCCCGGTGAGCCCGGAGCTTCTGCCGCCGGAGGACGGAAAGATCTCCCAGAAGACGGAGGACCTGGTCGGACCTTACGAGCTTCACGATTTCTTCCTCTATTATATTCTCCGTTACGGTTATCATCCGGCGAAGATCTACCGCCTGGCGAAGATCGCTTTCGCGGGAGTTTACGAGGACAAGGTGATCTACAAGTGGTTAAATACCTTCTACCGCCGGTTCTTCGCACAGCAGTTCAAGCGTTCCTGCCTGCCGGACGGCCCGAAGGTCGGATCTGTTGCGGTTTCTCCGAGAGGTGATCTCAGAATGCCGAGCGACGCAGCGAGACGGATCTGGATGGATGAAGTGGAGAAACTTGACCCGGAGGGAGGGAGATGATCACAAGCACAAAAAATGACCAGGTAAAAGCGGTCATTGAATTAAAGAAAAAAGCGAGAGCGAGAAATGAGCAGGGACTTTTCGTCGTCGAGGGAGTGCGGATGGCCGCTGAGCTCCCGAAGGATCAGGTTAAAAGTATCTATGCTTCTGAAACTTTCGCGAAAAATCCGGAGAATGCCGCAATTCTTGCGGAGTACCCGGGATACGAACTTGTCAGCGACTCTGTGTTTGCGGTGATGTCCGACACGCAGACGCCCCAGGGTGTGCTGGCACTTGTCAGACAGTTTTCCTACGGAATGGATGAGCTCTTAAAGAGTGATCGTCCAGCTCACCTGATGGTGCTGGAAAATCTCCAGGATCCAGGAAACCTGGGAACGATCCTGAGGGCCGGAGAGGGTGCGGGGATCACGGGACTCATTATGAGCCGTGACACTGTGGATATCTACAACCCGAAGGTGATCCGTTCCACCATGGGATCCGTATTCCGTGTCCCGTTCTTCTACACGGACGATCTGGAGCAGACCGTTCTGGATCTGAAAGCGCGGGGGATCCGGGTATTTGCGGCCCATCTCGCAGGAAAGAATAATTACGAGCAGGAAGATTATACTGGTAATACGGCGTTCCTGATCGGAAATGAGGGAAACGGGCTGACAGAAAAGCTTTCCGACATGGCGGATACCTGGGTGAAGATCCCCATGGAGGGAAAGGTGGAGTCCTTAAATGCCGCCATCGCAGCATCGATCCTGATGTTTGAGACGGCAAGACAGCGGCGCGCGTAAAGGAGTGATTTTATGGATATGATCGGATGGCTGGTGGCCTTTGTAATTCTGATCGGAATCGAGGCGGCGACCATGGCGCTCACGACGATCTGGTTTGCGGGTGGGGCCGTATTCGCGTTCTTTGCTGCGGTACTTGGGTTTTCCGTACAGACGCAGCTTGTGGTGTTCCTGATCGTATCGTTTATCCTGCTTCTCTTTACAAGACCGCTCGCCATGCGGTTCGTCAACCGGGAAACCGTGAAGACGAACGTTGACGGGTTGATCGGAAGGAAGGCAAAAGTGATCACAAAGATCGACAACAATGAACCGTCCGGTGCCACCGTTGTCGACGGTCAGGAGTGGACGGCAAGATCCACGGATGACGCGGTGACGATCCCGGTGGGGACCCATGTGGTCATAAAAGAAGTCCGGGGCGTGAAGCTCATGGTGGAGCCGGTTCCCGAGAAAGATGTGTAAAATCTAAAATGAAGAAGATTCTTTTTGGAAGTTTACAGAACTGATGAAAAACACATGTCTGTTGTTCAAAAGAAAAGTTTCAGGCTTGCTCATAGGAATATGAACGGGTCGAAGAAAAAAGGGTAAAAAAATAATTCCCCATAAAACATAAAGGAGGACATAAATATGCCAGCAATTTTAATATTAGTACTGATCTTTATCATTCTGCTGATCCTCGTCTCCTGCATCCGCATCGTGCCCCAGGCACAGGCGATGGTAGTGGAGAGACTCGGCGCGTACCTTGAGACATGGAATGTGGGAATCCACTTCAAAGTTCCGTTTATCGACCGCGTTGCAAAGCGGGTCCTCTTAAAAGAGCAGGTCGTTGACTTCGCTCCGCAGCCGGTGATCACAAAGGATAATGTCACCATGAAGATCGATACGGTCGTGTTCTTCCAGATCACAGACCCGAAGCTCTACGCATACGGTGTTGAGAACCCGATCATGGCCATCGAGAACCTGACAGCCACCACGCTTCGAAACATCATCGGTGACCTGGAGCTCGACCAGACCTTAACTTCCCGTGAGACCATCAACACAAAGATGCGTTCCGCCCTGGATGTTGCCACGGACCCGTGGGGCATCAAGGTAAACCGTGTGGAGTTAAAGAATATCATTCCGCCGGCAGCGATCCAGGATGCCATGGAGAAACAGATGAAGGCAGAGCGTGAGCGCCGTGAGGCGATCCTTCGTGCGGAAGGTGAGAAGAAGTCCACGATCCTCGTGGCAGAGGGTAAGAAACAGTCCGCGATCCTCGACGCGGAGGCAGATAAGCAGGCAGCGATCCTTCACGCGGAGGCGGAGAAGGAGAAACGGATCCGCGAGGCAGAAGGCCAGGCGGAGGCGATCATCAAGATCCAGCAGGCGAACGCCGATGGTATCCGCATGATCAAGGAAGCCGGAGCAGACCAGACAGTTTTGCAGTTAAAGAGTCTTGAGGCGTTCGCGAAGGCGGCAGACGGCAAGGCAACAAAGATCATCATCCCGTCTGAGATCCAATCCCTCGCAGGTCTTGTGACAAGTGTAACGGAGATCGCAAAAAAGAGTGAAACTGAGAATTGATCTTGAAAAGGAATATGGAATCGTTTTAGAGGGCGGCGGTGCCAGGGGCGCATACCAGATCGGTGTCTGGAAAGCGCTCCGGGAAGCCGGCATGAAGATAAAGGGTGTCGCGGGAACGTCCGTCGGGGCGTTAAACGGTGCCCTGATCTGCATGGATGATCTCGGGAAGGCGGAGGAGATCTGGGGAAACATGACCTACTCCACCGTGTTCAATGTGGACGATTCCATGATCGGAAAATTAAAGAAATTTGGCGTGCGATCCATGAAAGTGACCGACGCGGCGGCAGAATTCAGACGGCTGTTTTCAGACAGGGGGCTCGATATCGCCCCGCTCAAAAAACTTCTGGAAGAGACGGTGGATGAGGAGCGTATCAGGCGCTCACCACGGGATTTCTGCGCCGCGTCCTTTTCAGTCACGGACCGGAAAGAGGAGGACTTCGATGTAAAGGCAGCACAGCCGGGGACCATAAAGGATATAATGATGGCCAGCGCCTATTTCCCGGGATTTAAGCAGGAAAAGCTGGGTGGAAAGACGTATCTTGACGGCGGCAGCGTCAACAATGTGCCGGTGGATCTCCTGACGGACCGGGGATATAAGGATATCATCGTGATCCGCCTCTATGGGATCGGCGTGGACCGGCGAAGGTTCATGGATATCCCGGAGGACGTGACGGTCCACGAGATCGCGCCAAGAAGAAATCTCGGCGGGATCCTGGAATTTGACAGTGCGAGAACGAGGAAAAACATGAAGCTCGGCTATTTTGACGGGCTGAGATTCCTCTACGGACTCTGCGGAAGGAAATATTATCTTGACATGCCATACTCCGAGGCGTATTATTTTGGCAGGATCATGTCGGAACTTGACATGTTTAAGGAGTGGCTGAGACCTTATGTAAAGGAACATGAGTTCGCAAAGCTCACAGGCTATCGTGTATACACGGAGAAGATATTTCCGTTTCTTGCCAGGAAGCTTCGGCTGCAGCCGGAATGGGATTACAGGGATCTCTACGGGGCAGTCCTGGAAGTGTTCGCGAAAAAGATGCAGATGGAAGTCTACGAGGTTTACACGCCGGACGATATCGTGGGGAAGATCCATGAACTTTTTTCAGACAGGCTGACGATAGGATAGGGAAGCGTGGCAGCACATCGGAAGTCTTGGAAAAGTACCAGGCAGCACGGCTGATCCTGGGAAAACGACAGATCCGGCAGAAAATATGAGGAGAACGCTGAAATATGGCGGAAAACAATAAGAGAAGAAAAGTCAGGAGCGAGTCCATGGCTCTTGATGCCATGCACATCATCATCGGCATCGCTGTGGTGGTGATGGCAGTTATCTCGTTCCTTGACACGGAGAGGTATATGTTCCTCTTTCCGGCGATATTTTTCCTGGCGGCAGTTTTAAATCTGGTCACAGGAAAATACTGGCTGTCCCGGACGAAACGGGAGAGGCGGAGAAGAACGGCGGCGGTGTTCCAGATGGTGTTCGGAACGACCCTGCTGATCTTTACATTTTTAAGCGCAATGAGTATCTGGTGGAGGTAATGAGATGAAGGGAGAGATCCTGAAATTATTGAAAGAGACAGATGGCTATATTTCCGGACAGGAGCTTTGCGAGAAGTTCGGTGTCTCGAGAACGGCGGTCTGGAAGGTCATCAACCAGTTAAAGGAGGAGGGCTACGAGATCGAGGCCGTCCGGAATAAAGGATATATTTTAAAGGGATCGGCGGATGTGCTCTCAAAGGAAGAGCTGGAAAGCACGATCCACACGAAATGGGCAGGAACGCAGGTGGCGTTCTTCGAGGAGACCGACTCCACGAACAATGAGATCCGCCGTCTCGCGGAACAGGGCGCGCCCCACGGAACCCTGGCTGTCGCGGAACGCCAGCTCGGCGGAAAGGGCAGAAGAGGTCGTGTCTGGACATCTCCGGCGGGCGTTGGGATCTGGATGAGCATGCTCTTAAGACCACAGATCGATCCCATGGCGGCCTCCATGCTGACGCTCGTCATGGCGCTGTCCACGAGAAGGGGAATCGAGAAGGCGACAGGATTGAAATCTGAGATCAAATGGCCGAACGACCTTGTTTTAAATAAGAAGAAAATCTGCGGAATCTTAACGGAGATGAGCACGGAGCTCATGGAAATCCAGTACGTGATCCCGGGAACCGGCATCAACGTAAACCAGATGGAATTTCCAGATGATATCAAGGCAACAGCGACTTCCCTGCGGATCGAGAGCGGAAAGATCCAGAAGAGAAGTGAGATCATCGCGGCGATCATGGAGGCATTTGAGGGATATTATGACACCTTCATCGAGACACAGGACATGTCGGGACTTATTGAAGAGTACAATGCAAACCTTGTAAATCTCGGCAACGAGGTGTGCGTTCTGGATCCGGCGGGCGAGTACCGCGGTGTCTCTGAGGGAATCAACAAGGAAGGCGCACTTTTAGTCCGTCTCTTCGATGGCACATTAAAGGAGATTATCTCCGGGGAAGTTTCCGTCCGCGGAGTCTATGGATATGTATAAGGAAGAAATGAATGTTTCGGGGGCGGATCTTTATTCCGGTCTCCAGAAAATCTTTCCGGATGAGAAAGACCTCACCCTGACGGAGCGTCTGGAAGCCGCAAGAGGACCGCTCCTTTCCTGGTATCGGGGGAATAAAAGAGATCTCCCCTGGAGGGAGAACCAGGATGCCTACCGGATCTGGATCTCGGAGATCATGTTGCAGCAGACGAGAGTGGAGGCAGTAAAGCCCTACTTTGCCCGGTTTGTGGAGTGTTTTCCGACGGTGCAGGCACTGGCTGAGTGTGAGGAAGAAGAGCTTTTCAAGTATTGGGAAGGTCTCGGATATTACAGCAGGGCCAGAAATCTGAAGAAAGCGGCCAAGATCATCGTTTCCCAGTACGGCGGAGAACTTCCGGCAGATCACAGAGCGCTTCTTGCGCTTCCGGGAATCGGAAGCTACACGGCGGGTGCCATTGGATCCATCGCTTTCGGACTCCCTGTCCCAGCGGTGGACGGAAATGTCATGCGGGTCCTTTCGAGAGTTGCCGGAAGCTACGAAGATATCTTAAAACAAGCGGTAAAGAAGAAGACAGAAGCTGCGGTCGAAGAGGTCTTAAAGACACTCAAAAAGGATGAGCCAGGAGATTTCAACCAGGCGCTCATCGAGACCGGAGCCATCGTCTGCGTCCCCAATGGTGCCCCTCTCTGCGATCTTCCATGTCCATTCTATACGGTATGCGAGGCGAGAAAAAGAAACCTGATCTCTGCGATCCCGGTGAAGGCACCGAAAAAGAAAAGGAAAATTGAGGAAAAGACCGTATTATTAGTGAAATACGGGGATAAAATAGCCATTAGAAAGCGGGATGACACCGGACTGCTGGCATCCCTGTATGAATTTCCGAATCTGGAAGGAAAACTTTCAGAGAAAGAGGTACTGGAACGTCTCGGTGGCGGGGCATCGGTGGAGGAAAAACTGCCGGAGGCAAAGCACATTTTCAGCCATGTGGAGTGGCATATGAGCGGGTACCTGGTGAAGGCAGGGGAAGAGATCCCGGGAATGCTGTTTGCGGACAGAGGGGAATTGAAGGAGAAGTACCCGATCCCGAACGCGTTTGCGGCGTATAGAAAGCTGCTGGAAAGCCAGTCATGATATAATGAGTCCAAAAGAAAAACAAGCGGCACCGCAGGTGGCATTTGTTTTTCTTGGACCATTAACGAACGAACCGCCTGCGCCAGCAGGCAATAGAGCGCGTCAGCGCGGGGGTCGTGAGTCTATGATATAATGGCTGTAAATTCTCTTGAACCCACAGATATTGTTTGTCAGGGCGGACAGAATGCAGAAGATGCATCATTATTGTACACGGGTAGGAATTTTCTGAACTGAAAATTCCGTACAGTAGTACCGATGCATCTGTCAGTGTCCCATATTGGAAATAGAAAGTATTGACATTTGTTAGTATTACGGCGCATAAGGGCGTCTTTTATGGAGCGTGATCATGATGAAAATGAAAAAAATGTTATTTGTTTTTAATCCCCGTTCCGGGAAGGAAGCCATCAAGAACCAGTTGTCCGATATTCTCGGGATTTTCTGTGGAGCAGGCTATCTGCCCTCTGTCTATGTGACCCAGGAACCGGGGGATGCGGCGAAGATTGCCGAGGAATACGGTAAGGATGTGGAA
>ERZ833782.1929-NODE-1929-length-15571-cov-3.651650_pt1 | contig 15571 bp, 10 predicted proteins | sample MGYA00519577_ERZ833782 | MGnify/ENA primary metagenome ERZ833782 (study PRJEB31850, sample SAMEA3708745) | human gut metagenome | biome: human gut; feature: human-associated habitat; material: faeces | place: China | collected 2014 ...
CTTTTCGCAGCAAGAGTTCCCCGCGCAAGCGGGGATGAACCGTCACAACGCGAACGCCCCATGCTGTCATGTTCGAGTTCCCCGCGCAAGCGGGGATGAACCGGTCAGGGCGATTATGAGGATATGCTCCAGAATGAGTTCCCCGCGCAAGCGGGGATGAACCGTACCGATGTCTGCAGCCAAACGGTCCGCATTCGAGTTCCCCGCGCAAGCGGGGATGAACCGGTCACTAATAAAAGTAGGAAATCCAGTGCTGGGAGTTCCCCGCGCAAGCGGGGATGAACCGACTGCGTCTGCAGCAAGAAATGAGACCTCAAAGAGTTCCCCGCTCAAGCGGGGATGGTTCGGACTTACACTGCATGAAGGTAATGCTGGAGAGTTCTCCGCTCGAGGAAAATGATTGTCAGAAGCTTAGAAATTACCTAGCTTTTCCTGTTCTGAAGAGAGGGTAAGGTCTTAGATTTTTTCCTTTTTAATTTGAAGCGATCCAATTGAACTTTTCAAAAGGTAAGGTTTCCTTGTGTACATTCAATTAGCAAGCCAAGTAATTCTACTTTGGTTTTGGTTGGACCGCTTCGTTGTAAAATCTCAAAATAAATCAAATTCAACCCCTTGACAGCGTCCTTTGTATATATTGAAAAGATTGTATTGTTTCCTCGAGGGTTCGAGCCATGGAAATGGACCTAACAACTAGAATTATCGCCATTGTTGTTCTCATTCTTTTCAGCGGTTATTTCTCTATGGCAGAGATTTCGCTAGCCGCATCTCCTAAAGTTAAATTGCATCAAGCATTAGATGCGGGGGATAAACGAGCACAAAAAGTGCTGGATCTTCAAGTTAAACCAGGTCCGTTCTTCTCAGTGATTCAAATTGGCCTAAATGCCATTGCCATCTTGGGAGGTATTATCGGTGAGACGCTTTTTTCTCCGTTCTTTGAGAAGCTGTTCCTTTATTTCTGTTCTCCTGAACTGGCTTCTTCCTTAGGGTTCTTCTGCTCTTTCTTTACGATTACGATGGTTTTCGTGCTGTTTGCAGACTTGATTCCCAAACGTATCGGTTTAAATAAGCCTGTTCCTTTGGCCTTGATGCTCATCGGTTCGATGATGTTTTTAATTTGGCTCTTCAAACCGTTCGTTTGGCTGTTAACAGAGATGAGCAACGGCATCCTTAAACTCATGGGATTGCCGACAAAGAATGAAACCACGATTACCAGCGAGGATATTCTTGCTACTGTCGGTGCCGGAACAGAAGCCGGCCTTTTGGACAGCAGTGAGCAGGAAGCGATCGAAAACGTGATGTCTCTCGAAGATCGTTTAGTCACGAGCGCCATGACTCCTCGAGATTCGGTTACTTATTTCAAAATCAGCGATACCTTTGAGAAGATTCGCCCATTAATCGAAAGCAATCCGCATAGTAAATATCTGGTTTGCGATTCGACAATTGACCGAGTGTTAGGTTATGTTGACTCCAAGAACTTGCTTTGCAAAGCCCTGGAAAATGACAAATTCTCTTTGAAGGAAAAGGGCCTGGTTAAAACTATTCCGATGATTCCGGATTCTCTTTCTTTATCTGAAGCACTCGATACGTTTAAGAAGCAGGGGAGGGACTTTGCCGCGGTTGTCAATGAATATGCTTTAACGGTCGGCATCATTACGTTAGGCGACGTCATGAGTACAGTGATGGGTAGCCTCGTTCAAACAGAGGAGAACTCATACATTGTTCAGCGTGATGACGGTACGTGGCTGTTGGACGGTTCAACTCCGATTGAGGATGTGGAGCGGACCTTTGAAATAGAGAAGATGCCGGAAGAAGAAACCTATGAAACCATTGCCGGCTTCATGATGTATATGCTTCGCAAGATTCCGAAGTTAACGGATAAGGTTGAGTATGCCGGTTATCGCTTCGAAGTGATCGACATGGAAATGAATCGAATCGACCAGATCCTGGTGACGAAACTGCCAATCACCAAGGAAGATCCGGATTAGTTTTAATGGGAAGCGGTTGAGTCGAAAGGTTCAATCGCTTTGCTCTAGAAGTTTGGTTCAAAAATTCCGTAAACCACAATGCCGACAATCAGCGCGGCCAAAATGGCAATGAGCCATGTGAAGAACGTCGTCTTTGGCGGACGTTCAATCTTGTCCAGTTCGGCATTGCATTCGGGACAGTGCGTAGCGATGAGGCGGCCTTCTTTGAATTCAGCTTTAGGCAGGATTGGTTTTCCGCAGTGCGGACATTTCACGCGAAGATCAACGCTGGCACTGCTGCTACCGGAATCGTGGAGGGCTTGGGAGCGATGAAACAGTCGAATAGCAAACGGCTGATCCTCAATCAAATTAAATTCAACAACGTCTTTTAATACGGGTAAGTAGCCCGTTTCCAGCTGGTCGGATACAAAGGTGTAGATGTTGCCGTGTCCGCAGTTGATTTTCCCTGCGTTTCCGTCATCCAATACTTCTGTTACAACGCCCTTTAAAACAGGGGTTTTCGGATCAAGCTCATTTGTCATTTGCAATCAAAATCTCTTCGTTTGTTCGAGCAAATTAAACTAAAAAGGAAGTCCAAAACGGACAAATCACTCAAACTGAGGAAAACTGAAGTCTATTACGCAACTTTGAATTACCCATGTTTTCTGCCTAGAAAGGCAAGTCGTAAAACGGATTAATCCGTCTTAACTCGGTTAAACTCATTCTCTCATCAATAAAAAATAACAATACGGCTGATCCCATGGAAATAACATTTGGCGTGTTGATATTTTGTATCGTTGCGTTCTTCGTTGCAGGATTTATTGACTCAATTGCAGGCGGCGCCGGATTTGTGACGGCTCCCTCGCTTCTGCTGATTGGGATGCCGCCGCACATGGCGCTCGGAACAGGAAAGCTAGCGACAAGTATCGGCTCCGTTGTGGCGCTTTGGACTTTTTGGCGAAGCAACCTAATTTTGAAGAAGATCGTTCCTGTCGGCGTGCTCTCCGCCATGGCGGGTGCTTCTTTCGGCGCGTTTTGTGCGCTTCAGATTGACGGCGCAACCATGGGCAAGGTCATTGTGATCATGCTGCCGCTCGGGATTCTGTTTACAGTTCTCACCGGCGGTTTCAAACTCACGGAAGGGGAACTGCCTAAAGATCACTTCTGGCTTCGTGTTGTTCTCATCGGTGTATTAATCGGTTTTTATGAAGGATTTTTTGGTCCGGGCGCCGGAACGTTCTTTTTGATTGCGCTGCATGTGTTTTTAAAGATCGGAATGGTCCAGTCGTCCGGCACTGCCAAGGCTTTTAATATCGCAGCCAACTTTGCTGCGTTTATGACTTTTGCTTCCGGTGCTGCCGTTTGTTATGAAATCGCCATCCCGTGCGCTATTGCCAGCATGCTGGGAAATCGAGTAGGGGCTTATTACGCGATTAAGATCGGCGGTAAATTCGTCCGAAACATTCTCTACATCGTTCTAATTATTTTGATGGTTTCGCTGGTCTACAAATTTTTTATTGCTTCCTAAATTCCAAGTATTAGGCAATAGGTAAAAATGCTTCACGCTGCCGCGTCGCGTTTACGGGGCAACCACTAGTGACGAACTACTGATGGTGGGTTAAAGTGGAGAAATATAGTTGAATGACCAGTAAAGCAGGGCACAATCTCGTTGCGGCTCAACCCTTCCTGATAAATTTCCATCGTTAAGAAAAAATGCAGGTTATTGAGAATAAAGAGAATTTCAGCGGAAGTCGTCTTTGCGTTTCTGCGACAGGATCCGCCTTCATGGACGGTTTTGTCCTGACGTCTCAAGGCTTCATTTTTCTTCTTGCCCAAAGCGTCTTTCAGTTTTCTGCACTTGAACTCGGACTTGTAGCAACAGCCTATGTATTGGGAAGCTTTATCGGCTCCATGGGATTTGGCAAAATCGCCGACGTTTACGGAAGGGCGGTTCTTTTCCGAACTGTTCCCTGGTTCGTTGCAGCTTTATCGATTGCCCAATTCGTTAATTTCAGTCCCTTAAGCTGGTTTATTTCAAGATTTTTGTTTGGTTTAGCGATTGGAGGGGATTCTCCGATCGCTCAAGCCATGCTGTCTGAGAACTCTCCCAAATCTCTTCGTGCGAAACGGTTGATTCTCTTAATGACAGCTTGGTTTATCGGTGCGATAGCCGCGGCTGTTTGTGCCTATATGACGGTTAAAGCCGGTCTGCCCTGGGAGTTTTTTGCTGCGATTCCCTGTGTTATCGGACTGATCTTAGGAGTTGCTCGTTTTAATGCTCCGGAGTCCGTTCAGTGGTTAAAAAGCAAGGGCCGAATCAAGCAAGCGGAAGAGAGCCGTCTTCGTTTAGGTATTGAAGCTGAAGAAGCAAAACATGAAGTAAAGGCGGCTTATCAGGCAGCCTTGTTTAAGCCAATAAACCTAAAAAATCTTGCATACCTTTCTGTTTTTTGGATTTGCCAAGCGATTCCGGTAACGGTTCTTTTGATGTTTGGCCCGGTTCTTATCGGAGCATTAGGAACTTCGAACTTTGACACTGACGTCGGACAACTGGTCCTGACTGACTCATTCTTCCTTATCGGCAGCCTTGCCGCCATAAAAATTGTTCCGCATTTTGCACGCCGGCCCGTTTCGGAATTATGGCTGTGTCCTTGGCTCTCTTGTCTCCGGGCCAAGTCCTAACAAATTTCGTTGTTTGTCTGTTGCTCTCGATCTACGCATTGAGCTATGGCGTCCAGAGCGTATTGGATTATGTTTATCCGGCTGAATTGTTTCCTACATCCATTCGGTCCACAGCACTTGGCATTCTCGGAAGTGTCTCCAGGGTCGGTGTTTTTGCCGTAACCCTCGGTTTCCCAATGGCTTTTGAGGGTTTGGGCGTCAGCAGTGTACTCTTGATCGGTGCGGCTATATCCATGTTCGGTTTCGTTATTTCATGGCTTTTTGCCCCGGAACCGTCCCATCATTAATCGGTTCGTTTTAAAAATATAAGGGAAAATACTTAGGATTGTTGCATTAATAAAACAGTCTAAACAGACTGTTTGATCCTATAATTCTCTCAACAGTCTAGTTAGACTGTTTTGATTAACGAACATTTCTCTTCGGTAAACACTATGTTCAAAACATCGATTCTTTTTACTGCATTACTTTCTGCGGCTGCTCTTACTTCTGTTTCTGCTGCTCCTGTTCAGACAGAGGGTACCGGCATCGGTAAACACGGCGATATTAAACTTGCCGTGACTTTTGACAACGGCAAAATCCAGGACATCAAAGTTCTGGAAGACCACGAAAACAAGGTCTTGGCCGCCAAGGTCTTCACAGATCTCAAAGATGCCGTTATCGCCAACAACTCCGTTAAGGTCGACGGTATTGCCGGCGCGACTTTCTCCTCTAAAGGTTTCTTAAACGCCGTCAGTGATGCAGCAAAGAAAGCCGGTGTCAAACTCTCCGACAAGGTCAAGAAAGATAAAAAAGCTGACGCAGCCATGCCTGCCGTTCAGAATTACGACGTAGTGGTTATCGGTGCAGGCGGTGCGGGTTTTGCTGCCGCAGTTGAAGCTAAGAGCAAAGGCGCTAACGTTGTTCTTATTGAAAAAATGCCGACCGTCGGCGGAAACTCTCTGATTTCCGGCGCTGAAATGAACGTTCCGAATTCTTGGGTTCAGAACAAACTCAATATTAAGGACGACACTCCTGCCAGAATGGCTGCTGATACGCTTAAGGGCGGCGACTTCCAGGGCGACCCTGAAATCGTCGGCGTTATGACAACGAACGCTCTTCCGACAGCTGAGTGGCTGAGAGACACGGTCGGTGTCAATTTTGAAAAAGACAACGTCTTCCAATTCGGCGGTCACTCCAGAAAAAGAGCCCTGATTCCGGAAGGCCATACCGGTACAGAAGTCATTACCAAGTTCTCCGCTCTTGCCGACAAGATGGGCATTCCGGTTATTACTAACATGAAGGCCGAAGAATTGGTCAAAGACAAAGACGGCCGCGTCGTTGCCGTGAAAGCTATTTCCGGCGGTAAGGAGTACACCTTCAACGCTAAAGGCGGTGTTGTTTTAGCTACCGGCGGTTTCGGCGCCAATGCTCAGATGGTTAAGAAGTACAACCCTGCTATTGACGAACGCTTTAAGACAACCGACGCCCCCGGAACCACCGGTGAAGCTCTGTACATGGCAGAGAAGGCCGGCGGTCAGCTCGTCAACATGGGCTACATCCAGACCTATCCGATCTGCGACCCGATCTCCGGCGTGATCGAACTGATTGCAGACGCACGTTTTGACGGCGCCATTTTGGTTAACCAGGAAGGCAAGCGTTTCGTTGAAGAACTCGAACGCCGCGACGTCATCTCCAACGCTATCCTGAAGCAGCCCGGTGCTTACTGCTATGTTCTGTGGAACGACAACATCGGTAAGATTTCGAACACCGTGAAGATTCACGACACGGAATATAAGACCTTCACGAAGCAGGGCATTATGCACACGTCCGACACACTGAAGGGTGCAGCAGACTACTTCCACATTCCTTACGCCAACCTCAAGGCCACGGTTGACCGCGTCAGCCAGATGGCTAAAGACGGCGGCAAAGACTTAGACTTCCATAACCGCGGCGGTCTGAAAGATCTGTCTACCGGCAAGTATTACATCATCAAAGCCGTTCCTTCTACACACCACACGATGGGCGGTTTGAAGATCAATACCAAGGCTGAAGTTTTGGATAAAAACGGCAAGCCGATTCCGGGCCTCTTTGCAGCCGGTGAAGTCACAGGTACGACCCACGGTACCAACCGTCTCGGCGGCAATGCTTATACAGACATCATGGTCTTCGGCCGTATCGCTGGCGACGGTGCCGCTGCTGAAGCAAAAGCCCGCTAATTCTCAGCTCTATTAAAAATCTCATATTTTGATCCTCCCGCCAAGCACGGGAGGACCGGGGGCTTTGCGCCCCCAATTTTCTACCCTTGGAAATTCAAAATGAAAACATTAAAGTTAAGTGCGTGTGTAATTGCTATCTTTGCAGCTATGAACGCAAATGCCGTCGAACTCAACGGAAAAAATCTGACTCAGCAAGATGCTTGGGCCATCGCCGAGGGCGCTCCTGTCAGTATTGCCCCTGAAGCAATGAACCGCGTGCAGAAGTCTTACGACCTGGTTTTGGATGCCGCTAAAAACGGTCGAGAAATTTACGGTCTCACCGTCGGTGTCGGTCTCAACAAAGACCATAAAGTCCTTTCTGCCAACGGTGAATTAAGTGACGAAGTTAAAGCAGCCAGCCGCCGTTTCAACTACAGCACCTTGAGAAGTCACAGCGTTGCGGCTGGTCCGATTCTTGATCCGAAACTGGTTCGTTTGGCCATGGCCATTCGTTTGAACACACTGCTGAACGGCGGTTCCGGCGTCCAGCCGAGAGTTGCAGAACTTTATGCTGAATTCTTGAATAAAGGTGTCACACCGGTTATCCCGACAAAGGGCAGCTTAGGGGATGCTGACATTACTTTAGCTTCACACGTCGGTTCCGCCATGATCGGCGAATGGAAAGTTTTAGTGGACGGAAAAGAAGTTCCCGCTGCTGAAGCTTTGAAAGCTAAAAACATCAAACCTCTGATTCCGGAAGGCAAAGATGCTTTAGGCATTTTGTCCAACAGCTCCGTAGCTATGGCGCTTACGATGGATGCAGCTAAGGCCATGGGTCAGATTCTGAAAGTTTCTCCGATTGTCTACGGCATCAGCCTGGAAGGTTTGAACGGCAACGTTGCCCCGTTCCTTTCTCAGACAACAGCTTTCCATCCGTTCCCCGGACTGCAGGAAAAGGCTAAAGAACTGCGTGAAGTGCTCGCCGGTTCTTATCTCTGGAAGAAAGATCCGAGCAGAAGACTGCAGGATCCTCTGAGCTTCCGCACAACGGTTTACACATTGTCTGAAGCACAGAATGCACTTAATGACCTGAACAAAGTGATCGATGTTCAGATCAACTCTTCTGATGATAACCCCGGCGTGATGGTTAATGCCGACAAGGCTGATACTCAGTACGACCAGGTCGCTCAGTATTTCATTAAGACACCGAAAGCCGAAGGCGCCATTATCCCGACGGCTAACTTTGAAGTTCTGCCTGTCGCACTCGCCGTCCAGCGCGCAACCGTTGCTTTAGGTCATGTCGGACACAATGCCGTTCAGAGAACGATGCGTTTGGATGAACCGGCCTTTACCGACTTGTCTCGTTATCTGGCTGCTAAAGACAATTTAGGTCATGCCTTCGGTGCAACAGAAGACACTTTGGTTTCTATCTACGCTGAAAACATCGACTTAGCCAACCCGGTATCTCTGGACAGCTTCCCGGTTGAAGGCAACATCGAAGACTCTGCTTCGAATCTGCCGCGGGCCGCTCAGAGACTGAAACGCGCTACAGACAACACGTTCCTGGTTCTTTCCATGGAACTGCTTCACAACACTCAGGCAGCTGACTTGAGAAAGATGCAGAACAAGAACTTCAAGATGAGTCCTGCGACAGAAAAACTTTACAAGGCTTATCGAGTCAACAGCCCGTTCGTTGATCAGGACCGTATCTACACGATCGACCTCCAGAACGGAGACGAACTCCTGAAGAACTATCAGCCCTAATCATTAGAAGACAATTGAGCTGAGTTAATTTGAACGACCGGATCATTCGCCAAAGCGGCAGAATATCCGGTCGTTTTTTTTTGATTGGCTGAATGCTTCGGAATACAAAAGAGAAAGCTGCGTAAGAGAGCCTGCGGACTCAGGTTTTACACTGATTGGCCGATGATACGGGAGGCTATTTCCTATTCGCGGAAGCTAAAATTAGGTCGAATAAAAGAAGGTGAGATTTATTCTCAAGAAAAAATGACGGAGACAACCTACAGACCCAGAGTAATGAGCGAGCGCGCGTTAAAGACACGCGCAAAAATTATGAATGCGACTCGTGCGTTTATTGTGCGGGAAGGGGTAGGACGTCTCTCAATCGATAAGATCGTTAAAGAATCCGGCACGAGCAAAGGTGCCTTTCTTTATCACTTTAAGAACCGTAAGGCGTTGTTTTGTGCATTGGTAGAAGAGTACGTCGACCATTTAAACGAGCGCATGAATTTTCACATGAGCAAGTACCAAGATGCCGAGGAACCTTTGATCCTCGGATATGCTTCTTGGTATGAAGACTTCGATAAAGATGATGGAGGTTTTGCGGTTCTGGGCGTTGCGCTGTTAGCGCTTCTTCTGCACGAGCCCGACGCGCTGAAACCTTTCCATGACTGGTACGCCAAGGTTTTTAAGATGGTTCAGGATTCTCCGATTAAGACGCCTCAGCTGCTCACTGCCATCATGGCCTTTGAAGGGTTCTTCTTTACGCACAAGATGGGATTTGACTCCTTAGATAAAGAGACGAAAGAAGCGACCTGGAAGTACATCATCGAGCAGGTTGCACCGCAGCCTAAAAGGAAAACGGTTGAGAGTTCTAAAGAAAAAATTTCCGCTTAATCGATCAATATCCGTAATTGGACAGAATCAGAGCCTTGGATTCATCCGCAGATGAGACAAGGCTCATCTCTTATGGACATTTCAGAGGAAGGGAGCTCGGAAATCGCCTCTTTTTGCTGTCTGATAAGAGAGAAAAGAGGCTATATCCGGAAAATTTCTCCTCTTAGGTTCTCAAGACGGGAAACCTTATCCAAAGACAAGCAAAACACGGGCCATGAATGAAGATAATTGTTTCTAGTTGAAAATAAGGAAACATGAACAATGAACTCTTCAGACGGGATGTTGATTGTCAACGTGTCGGCAATCCAGGCAGTAGCGATTGCAGCGGTGACCTATTATTTCGGAGCTTGGCTGCGCAAAAAAGTTCCGTTTTTAGAAAAGTACTCCGTGCCGAGTCCGGTCGTGGGGGGTATGTTGGTTGCACTGGTACTTTCCTGCCTGGAATATTTCCATTTCATGAAAGTCAACTTTGACACCTCATTGCAGACGCTTTTAATGCTGGCTTTCTTTACGACAATCGGCCTGTCGGCCAGTCTGAAAATCGTTACGGAAGGCGGAAAGCTTTTAGTCTCGTTCTTATTTGTCATTACCATTCTTTGCGTTCTGCAGAACTTCTTGGGTATGGGCCTGGCAGAAATGATGGGATTGGATTTCCATTACGGTCTGCTGGCCGGTTCGGTTTCAATGATGGGCGGTCTAGGAACGTCTGCGGCTTTCGGTCCGTATTTTGAACAGACTTACGGCGTACAGGGCGGAACGGCAGTGGCCATTACGGCAGCCACTTTCGGCATGGTAGTGGCTTTGCTCATCGGTGCACCGTTTGCCGAGTGGCTCATTCGTAAGTACAAAGTCATTACTCCGAAAGAAGTTGATACGCCGGAGCCGGAACTGCATATTCCGGAAGATCTGGAAACGACAGTTGTTGAAGGAGAGAAAGATCCGACTTATACGCCGCAGCTGCTGAAGGCCGGAACGATCGTTGCCATCTGTATGGGTCTCGGTGCCGTTTTATCTCAGTACATGGGGCAGTACATCACGCTTCCGGCATATATTGGATCCATGATCGTGGCAGCAATCGTCAGAAACGTCGGAGATTTCTCCGGCAAATACACGGTCGAAGGCAAGGGAATGAACGCTATCGCCGAAATCAGCTTGGTGCTGTTCGTGACGATGGCCATTAATGGATTAAAGCTGCATGAACTTCTTAATCTTGCGCTTCCGCTCATGATCATTCTTGCCGGCCAAACCATCCTCATGGTGGTGTTTGCCTGGGCGATGTTCTTTATCTTCGGAAAAACCTACGACGCTGTGATGCTTTGCGCCGGCGGCATCGGTTTCTCCATGGGTTCGACGGCAAACGGCTTAGCCAATATGCAGGCTATTGCCGAGAAATACGGTTCGAGCCCGAGGGCGTGGCTCATCATTAGTTTGGTGGGCGCATTCCTCATCGACCTGATCAATGCGCTGTTAGTTACGTGGATGGGTGCTTGGTAAAAAGGCAGCTTTTTAGGCCCTGTTATCAAACGTAACAGGGCCGAATTTCAATTAATACGTAGTAACACTAATAATGCAAGTTAACGTCAAAATGAGCGTTGTTTTTCGTTTAGTGCCTTTCTTTTTCCATAGAATAAATACGTTCGTCAAGTTTTCTTGACGGTCTACTTAAAAATTATTTTATTTTTAATGGAGTTAAATCCGATGAAAAAACTCGTACTCTTGCTCGCCAGCTTCTGCTTGATGACCGCCGCTTCTGCTGCCTACAAAGACGGCACATACGAAGGTCAGGGCGATGGCAACCACGGTAAGATCGATGTTTCCGTCGTTATCAAAGGCGGCAAGATTGCCGATATTAAGGTCCTCAAACACACTGAAACCGACATGATCATTCAGGCTCCGATCGACAACATGATCCCTGAAATCATTAAGAAGAACGGCACTAAGGGTGTTGAAACTATCGCCGGAGCAACAAACTCCTCCAAGGGTATCCTTGCCGGTGTTAATGCTGCTCTTGCCAAGGCTCAGTAATATTTGCTGAAAAGTCTTTCTTTGCAAGAAGAAAGAACTCGGGAGGTCCCCCTTACGGACCTCCTTTCTTTTTTTTGCCAACGAAAAAAATCTTTTGGATGGAAAATACTCAGTTCGATAGAGTTGCGAGTAAGAAGCTCAGCTCGAGAATAATTCAAAATTTGTATTTTTCTAAATTCTCAGAGAGGAAATCAATAAGACGATTTTAAGAATGGAGGGTAAACTTATATTTTTGATACCTTCGTTAGTTTGTAACTAATGTTTTTTTCTAAATAAAGAATTTAATTGTTAAGTTTGAATCTGCCGTCCTATAATTTTCGTTTACTCGCATTAGCTATATTTATATAGTTCTTTCTTTCCAATAGGTTACGACTTAAAACACACTCTTATCTTTTTAGAACAAATCGGTGTTATATGTTCCTCTCTTTGTGCATGAGAAAATAAAAGAAAACCCCCTGTATTACTAGATAGGAGGTTAGTAAGGAAGATCGGCAGAGGATTACTACTTAATAGGGTCGACGCGCAGCCGGGCGAGGTGCCGGTTTGATGTCTTCTATCTTCGCCTCTGCAATTTTTTGATTGATAAACTCTTGGGTCCTCTGTTGAACGATGCTTCTTTCCAATCGAGGCTTGAGGGCTTCGAATGAAGGGAAAGGCACTTCTCGCTTGTCAAGAAGTTTGACCACGTGGTATCCATGCACACTCTTGAACGGTATTGGAAGGAGGGATCCCTTTTCCATAGCCATGGCGGCTTCCCCGAAACCGTTAATAGAAATCTGACGGACATTTGTGAAATCCATTTGGCCGCCGTTGTCTTTTGTAGTCGGATCAAGGGAGAGTTCCTTAGCAAGTTTTGTAAAATCTTCTCCAGCACGAATCCTGCGAATAATTTCTTTTGCTTCTGAGTTCGTCTTTACAAGGATGTGGCTAACCTTGACTTCGTTAGGATCGTAACTCTCTTTTAACATCTCATATTCTTTCTTAAACTCGTAGTCGGTAATTGGGTTAACGAAAACTTCCCTTCTCAGCAACTCATTGAGAAAGATTTGACTCTTTGTTTCTTCCAACTCAGCTTTAATTGCCGGATCTATCTCTAGACGGTTTTTCGCGGCAAGTTGATTGATTACTGCCTGTTGGGTTAAGACCTGCTTTGCAAGTTCTAGCCGTTGCTCAGCAGATGTGACCCCTCTTTTTTCAAAGAGATCCATCAACATTTTTTGAGATTGGGGTGTAATAACTTGTCCATTAACGCTATATGCAGTCTGAGCCATTGCAGGCAAAGAGCATAAGAATAGAGATATAAGTACTATTTTTTTCATGATAACTACCTTCCTTTCAATAAAGGCAGGAAATAATATCTTTTTACCTTTTTATTATTACCACTTTCAAATGTAAAAGTCAAAATAAATAATTAATCTTTTCAATGTGAAAATGATTATTTAGGTTGTCTAGCCTGATAAATTTAAAAGAATTCTTTATTGATTGTTATTTAATTTTGATTTTAATTTGCTCGGACAAATGGTAAGAATAATTACGAACCTATCAATAAACAACTTTTTTAAAGAAAATGCATAAGGGCGCTGGTACATGTTCATAAAGATATTTATATATCGCTATATAAATTTATAACGTACTGTTTCTTAAATAAAAAAATTATTTTATTTAAGAAGAAAATTCTCAATTAATTGTTCGGACAATTTAGTAATTCTACTAACATATCTGCCTATTCAATGGTTTAAAAATTCATATAATAACATTAGGTATATCTATAACCCGAGATGGATTTATCTTTAACTGAAGTAACTGCTGCAGTGGAGATTAAATATAATGATTAACTCGCTGTACAAAGAAACATTTCATTTAAAAAGAAGGCCTATAGAAAAACAGATCATAGACCCTGATGGCGAATTATTAAATAAACAAAACACCCCCCCCGTATAAGCAATTTAGGTCTTTCTCTCAATATCTTTTAGCGGGTCGTCATTCCTTTATTCTTGCTCTTCAGAGTTTCTCTGTTATCTCGTCCGAAGTTATAGAATTTTTTCGGCAGCATATCAATCTATTGTCCAAAGATTTTTATTTCTTTAGATTTGCTGCATTGTTAAATTTATTCCCAGCCGGTTTCTCTGACCTCATTTCTGCTGGGATTGTTAATGATTTTCTTCGGATACGAAGGAAACAATCTCAACTTCTTTTTTTCCTCAGAAGGTTTATTTCAAGGATCGTTTGTGAGCTTTATTGCTGTCTTTATAGCTTAGAAGTAAACGAGTCACGCATATACATAAAGAGAACTTTTATCGAGGCGAATTGCTCATTGCAAACGACTCAGGTCTTCTCGAGGGAATGAGAGGAGGGCATCATGAATAAAGTATTCAAGACGATTTGGAATAAAGCCCGGCAAGCTTATGTGGCAGTAAGCGAAATTTGTCAACTTCAGTATGGTCACGGGTTTGGTTCGGCTGGAGTTATCAGCCTTCTTTCTTTTGTTCTTTTTACAGATGCTTTTGCCTTAGGGCCATCCTTTACTACAGACCCAACTGTGACCAAACGAAGGGAAGATAGTTCAGTTGCTTTAACAAGAGATGACGGACATGTAGAAGCTTATCTTGATTATTTAAGAAACGCGGAGGCTACTACATGGTTAGGAGTTTGGGGGTTCAATCCTTCTGCAAATCATAACCCCTACTTTTTTTCCGCAGCTTATGGGTATTCGGGGGCAGCCCTGACAATTGGACAATTTGTTCTTGATAAAAAAGATGCAAGACTCTACGCAGTATACAGCACGGAGAATAAGTCAACAGGGAGCGGCTCAATTAATGCCAATAGCATTGTCATAAATGCAGAAGGCTCATTTTTAATCCCAACCCAAGCTTATTCGGCCACAGGAACGACTGGGACTATAACTATAAAAAATAACCTCGATTTAAAGAAAGGAACAGTCGTTCTTGTAAATGGTCCTGCAAAAGGCACAGGTCTGTTGGAAGTAGGAAATCGCCTCTACATCGGTCCTGATTCATTATTCAAATCTTTACATCTGACGGACAAGAATAGTAGTTCAACTGTTGAGCACTCTGGGAATCAAATTGGAATATTGCGGACGAAAATTATAGATATTGAAGGAAGATTCAATAACTCTGATGAGTACGCCGAAACCGAAAGGAAGTTTACACGGACCGCCTACGTTTCTGATTCTATGTACATCGGAGCATCGGGAAGTAATGTTGTTGGGCGCTTGTCTACAGGAACACAACTTTTGATAGGGTCAGAAGAATCAGCCAACAACATCGCTGTTGGTAATAATTTGATCCTTAGGGGGAGTCGAATAGAAACAAATGGAGGAGTTAAGCTCTTGCCCGGCGGTACGCTAATTGTTACCCGAAATAACTCTTTTCCAGATGCTAACAATCTGATCAGAAATAACGGAGAAACGACCGGCGGCGGACTAACGCAAACAGGCGGCAAAATTTATATTGGTCTTCCCGCGACTCTTCCCTCTGCCATCCCATCCTCTATAGAAGGTTTAACCCCTGGAGACGTGCAGTTCCAGGTGACGGGTGACGTCATCTTATCCGGCGGAACTATGGAGGTAAATACTGTCGCGACAGATTTGGTGATGTTTCATAGAAACATTAGCCTGAGTAATGATTATGAGCTGATAAATAATGGAAAGTTCAAAATTCAAGGGACCTTATCTTTGACAGATCAAAGTCAAGTAAGGATATCGCAGCGGGACGATGCCCTAACCATAACAACTGGTCTAAAACTCGGAGGAGATGCTGAGTTTGTTAATAACGGGAAAGCCGCGGTCGCTGGGCAGCTGGTGCTTGCGAGTCGTAGTTCAATTGCTAACAACGAAAACGGCGTGTTTGCTTTTAACAATGGAGGAAATCTTTCATCTCGCACTAACATAACTAATAAAGGTTATCTCCAGTTCAATAAAGGAACATTTGATGTCTCAGGTACTTTAATAAATGAGACGGCCGGAAATATCAGGGTAGGAACAAATGCATCAGCGGATTCTAGTTTGAATATAGGCAGCAACTTTTCCTCTTCCGGAAGCATTGATGTCTACGGTAAAGCTAATTTCAA
>ERZ833782.1937-NODE-1937-length-15500-cov-2.888119_pt1 | contig 15500 bp, 16 predicted proteins | sample MGYA00519577_ERZ833782 | MGnify/ENA primary metagenome ERZ833782 (study PRJEB31850, sample SAMEA3708745) | human gut metagenome | biome: human gut; feature: human-associated habitat; material: faeces | place: China | collected 2014 ...
GCTGGCGGCGTAGACCTTGTCGCCGGCCTTGAGCGCGCGGCCCTCGACAAGGGCGGTCTCGAGGCTCACGTAACCGGCTTCCTCGGCAAGCTTGATGCTGGACTTCACGCACTCGCGCTCGGTCTTGTTCTCGCTGATGTAGCGGCGGTAATCCTCGCAGAGCTGGTCGAGCTCGGCCAGGGTGGCGTCGTCGTATTTCTTCCAGGCGTTCGGTCGCTCCATGATGGGACTCCTATCGTTTTGGAACGGGTTTTCAGCACGTTCTCCATCGTACCCCGTTTGCGGGCGAATCGGCACGCGGGAGGGTGTGTAAGCAGATATTAAAAAGGAGCCCGATCGGGCTCCTTTTCATTTGCGGCTCTAAATTCGGTTCATCTCGCTCAGCGTGTTGTTGTACCAGTTGAACCAATTGGGCGGGCAGTACTTCTTGGCGCCGGCGACGCTGATGGTGTAGCCGTATCCACGGGCGAGGCCGGAGACATGCGCGTCGATGGCCTCCTCCCAGCTGCCCCAGCTTGCGTTGCCCCAGCCCCAGGCGTTGTGGGGGCGGAAGCAATGACGGCCCTTGGAGCTCTCCGTGTTGGAGATGGCGGGGGAGAAGCGAGGGTCTACTCCGTACTTCCAGGCGGCATTGGCGAACGTGGTGCCCTGGCCCTCGAGCGGGGAGCCGGCGAGGTACGCGTCGATGCGCGGGGCCCATTCGGCCACAAAGGACGCTTGGTCGACGTCCCAGTTCACGACACCGTTGTTGGGCGTGGCGACTGCGCCCCCGCCCATGTTCTGAGACGCCTGCTGAAGCGCGGTGAGCTCGGCCTCGGCCTCAGCGTCGGCCTGGGCCTGCGCGGCCTCGCGGAGCTTCTGGGCCTGGGTGAGGGCCTCGGCGGCGGAGTCGCGCTCCGCCTCGGCCTGGACCTTGGCGCTCTTGAGCTCGGTCTTCTTGGCTTCGAGCTCGGTTTGGAGCTCGCTCAGCTCGGTGAGGGCACCGACGTTGGCATCCTTGACCTGATCGAGATACTTCATACCGGAGATGAGCTCATCCATGCTCTTGGTGTTCAGCACGAAGCTCATGAGGGTATTGGAGCCCTTGTGGTGCTTGTAGAGCTCGCGCATGGCGCGGCTGGCGCGCTCCTGCGCGGCGGGGAGCTTGGCCTCGAGCTCGGCGATGCGCGCCTCGTTCTCGGCGACCTGCTCCTGCAGGGAGTCGAGGTTCTTCGTCGCCTCGTCGAATGCGGCGGCGGTCTCCTCTACTTTTTTCTGGGTCTCGGTGAGCGTGGCTGCGGTTTCGGTGGTGATTGCTCGTGCCGGGACGGGGAAGAGCACGCTCGCGAACAGCGCTGCCGTCACGCCGGCGCCCGCGATGATGCGGCGGGTGCGGCTGGTGCGCCACGTGGTGTGCATGCTTGGAGTTGCGTCCATGTACATCCTCGTCTGTTGCTTACCTTAGGACAGCAAGCATCATAGCATCGGCTTCGAGTTCAACTTGAACGTTAGACATTCTTTAAGGTTCAAGTTGAAGGTTTAAGCTTCAGCTACCTGCGGAGACGATGAAATGTGAAGCAGTTTTGTAGTTTCAAGTTCACCTTTAAGGTGAGGGTTTAACCGAGGACCAACTGACCAAGAACACCTCATCTACCTGGTAAGACGTACAGATGTCTACGAAACTGAGGCGCTTTGCGCTCCGTCACGACTTTCAACTTTGAGTTGAAGCTTGAAGGTCTGATTGGTGCGAACCGAGGTGCCGTCAGAGTTTCGGCATCTTCGCGTGCACATATGAAAAAGGGCCGTGATGCGGCCCGTTTCGCTGCGCTTCTATCAAGTTCAAGCCTATCGACGGGCATGGACCCCGAGGCCTCTCACGCGTGATCGGCGTCCAGGAACTTACGGCGGCTGAAGTAGTTGTACCAGGTGACGAAAAACGTGGAGATGAGCTTCATGGACATGGTGCCGATGTTCAGCAGGCCGACGCCGATGAACATGTACAGGTCGTTCAGTCCCAGGCCGATGGCGGAGAGCACCGAGAAGATGATGAACTCGCGGCGGCGGCTCATGTCCTCTTTATGCACGAAGACGTACTTCATGGACAGGATGTAGTTGAACACGATGGAGATAATGAAGGAGATCGTGGTCGCCATGAGGTAGTTCATATTGAGCGACTGCAGCAGATAGACGAGAAATGCGTATTCGACAGCCAGGGAGGCGAGTCCCACGGCGGCGAATTTCAAAAACTGACGAGTATTGGGATGTGCGAGTGCGCTGCGCAAACCATCACTTCCGCTCACGAGGGCCATGATGGCCGTCCTGCTTCAATGCAGGCAACTATACGTCTTGGGTAAACGAATTGTAAGGTCAAGCACAAGAAGCATATGAATCAACCCACCGACATGACGTGTCGGCGGGCGGCATTTCAACTTCGGTGAACGGACAACTGGCGTGTGAGCTATTGGTTGCCCGTGCCGTCGAGGAAGATTTTGCGCGTCACGAAGTTGTAAATCATTACAAGTGCCGTGGCGGCAATTTTTGCAACGTTGGCCTCGATTGCCAGCCCTTTGTTGATGGCCAGGACTATGCCATCGTTCAGGATGAGACCGATGACCGAGAGCACAACGAAGATGATGAACTCGCGGCGCCGGCTCATCCCGTCCTTGTGTTCGAAGACGAACTTCATGCTCGCCACATAGTTGAAGATGAGCGAGACGACGAATCCCGCCGTATTGGCGAAAAGGATATCGAGGTGGGCTCCGTAATGGAGCAGGTTCATGATTCCGAAGTCAATAATGGTGGCAACAATGCCGACAACGCCAAACTTCGCAAGTTGTGAGAGGAGCGTTTTCATATTTCGATTCGAATCTAGTTGATGGGTCGTTTTGGCGCGTGGTGCTAGACGCGGACCTTCACAACGATCTTGCGGACATGGCGCGGCTCGCCCAGGGCGCAACCGGGTTTGTGGGCGTCCTCGGGTGCGAAGATGGCGAGCTCGCCTGCGCGCAGCACGATGGAGGTAACAGGTTCGGGGGTCTTGAGCAGGCAGTAATCGTCCGCCTCGTCGTAGGTCTGGACGGTTTCGAGGCCCTCGCAGTCGGCGAACTGCAGGAGCTCTTCGCCGCTTGCCACGAACTGGACGTCGAAGTAGTCGCGATGCGCTTCGAGCTCCTTCTCGCAAGCGGGGACCGTATCGTACTCGAGCACGTTCGCATAGACGTCGTCGCCTTGAATCTCATTGCGGCCGAGCGGTAGAGACATGAGATCGGAGGAGGTGAGGAAGTCGTAGGCAGCGCGGAAGCGTTCTGCCAGGTAATCGTGAGATGCGGAGTTGGCGAGCGTGGTGACGAGCATGGCTGGTCCTTTCGTGAGATTATCCGAGCGTGCACCCATGGTGCGGAGTATAGCATTTGGGCATGAAGAAGGCCCCGACCTGCCGACCATGCGGGTCGAGCTGGCCGGGGCCTTGTGCGATCGGGATATCGGACGGGCTCTGGTTGGGCCTGCCCAAGAGATCGGGGTGCCGGGCAAGCGTCAGTGGCGCCTACCCTTGAAGAAGAGCTGGGGGAAGGGACGCTGGCGCTTGGGGCCGCCGGTGGTTGCCTTGGCGATCAGCTCGTCGGGGATGGGCACGTCGGCGCGCGCGCTTTCGAGAGGGTTGACGTCTGCCGCAGCGACCGGGTCCATGATTGGTACCTCGGGTTTGACTTCGGCCTCGCGATAGCGGCGCATCATGTCGGCCTGGAGCTGCTGCGCCGAGGGCGGCGTCCAAATGACGGCGTTTGCGCCCGCCTGGACGGTCTCGCGAACGGACAGCGAGCTGCGACCGCCAGATGCGATGAGCGGGAGATTCGGGTAGATCTCGCGCAGTTCGCGCAGGACGGCAGGGGTATCCTTGCCGGCGGCGACATTCAGGATCTTGGCGCCGGCCTTCACCTTGGCATGCGCGACCGCATCGCAGCGCACCACGGTGGCGATGACGGGGATATCGATGACGGCGCAGATCTGCTCGATCATCTCGGGCGGAGCGGGGGAGTTGACGACAACGCCCGCGGCGCCCTGCATCTCGGATACGGCCGCCAGCTGCACGGAACGCTTGCCGGTTGTGGTGCCGCCGCCAACACCCACGAAGACGGGGGCCTCGGAGGCGGTGAGCAGGGCCTGCGTGATGGCGGGCTGCGCGGTGAAGGGATACACGGCGAAGATCGCATCAGCGTTGGAGTTACGAATGACGGCGACGTCGGTGGTGTAGAGCAGCGACTTGATGCGACGCCCGAACAGCGTGAAGCCGCCGCACTCCTCAAGCTCATCGGGGACGCGGAGCGGGGCCTTGCGCAGACGGCCCTCGATGGGCGAGGGCTCCATGGGCAGCAGGCCGCCCGGCGTCACGGCGAGCTCGGGTTCGGCGAATTCGTCGGCAAGTTCGACTTCGGAGAAATCGATGGTCGCCTCGATCGACTCGGGGACCTCGGCGCTCACCGAGATGGGGTCGGTATCGGTGTCGCCGGGTTCGAGCTCGGCATGGTCGACGCTGCGCTCGATGGCCGGTATGGGGTTGGACGCGGCGGCGGAGCTGGTGCCCATTTGCGGTTCAACGGCATCGGGCCGCGGGTCGGGTACAGAGGCGCGCCCGGCGTCGGGAGTGGTGTTGGTCATGATGCCCCCTTGAGGGAAGGACGAATGTCGATTCATTGTACCCGCCCGTATGCTTTAGAGGACCAAGGGGCGTCACTCACGCGGTCTCCATGTCTTTGTGGTTCCTGCGCCATGGCGGCTATCGGGGTCGAATCTGGTATGCTGGGGCGGCGAGAGCAATTTGAGAGTGCGCATCCGCGCGCGAGAAGGGATGGTGCCGCCGTGGAGATGTTCGACATTTTGGCCCCGGTGCTCATGATCGCCGGCGCCATCGCCGTGGTGGCCCTGGTATACCTGCTGTTCGCCACCCTTAAGGACCGCAACGCCCGTAAGGGCGATGAGGAGCGCGAGCGATAGCCGTCGATCGGACGCTTGCATCCGTGTGAACGCCGGGACCCCCGCGCCATTGACGCGGGGGTCCCGTTTCATGTTTGTCCAACGTGGCCTTATCGTCTGGTGGGAGGGGCCTGTTTTTGTATGGCGGCGACGTAGAATCCCTCGTACAGTCGGGTCGGGGCGAGGGTCAGCGTTCCCTCGAGCGAGTTCGGGAGATTCATAATCGGCCATGCGAGCTCACCCTCGTCGGCGTGCGCTATCGTGATGGTGCGCTCTTCCGGATCGGACTGCCCGTCTTCGACGTTGCCTGCAAGGATCGGTACGACCTTGCAGTCGCGATGGCGCTTGAGGGCCGCGCGCACCTGCTCGTCGTTTTCCTCGGGGAGAACCGAACAGGTGGAGTAGACGAGGGTGCCGCCGGGCTTCAAGACCGTGAGCGCTCGGTCCAGCAGTGCGCGCTGGGACTTGACCACCTTGTCGAGCAGTTGGGGCGTCATGCGCTTTTCCGCTCGTTCGTCGCCCGTGCGATATGTGCCGGTTCCCGTGCAGGGCGCGTCGAGCAGGACCTGATCGAAGCTGAAAAACTCGTCGAGGCGACGCGCGTCCGTGCGCATGATGTTCACGTTTTGAGCGCCGAGCTTGTCGAGGTTGTACGCGAGTTTCTCGGCGCGCGGTGCGCTCATCTCGCAAGCAGTGAGGTGCGCGCCGTTGGCCGTGAGGGCGGCGATCTGGGAGGTTTTGCCGCCAGGGGCCGAACACATGTCGAGGATGTCGGCGCCCGTGAGCGGATCGAGGATGAGGGGCGGGAGCATGGAGGAGAGGCTCTGCAGGTACACGAGGCCGTCGCGGTAGATGTCGAGGCCCCACACCTCGCGCTCTCGTGCGCCATCGAGTACGAAGGCGTCTTCGTACCAGGGCACGCGGGCATAACCGATGCCGGCAGCGTCGAGCGTCGCGGAGACCTGGTCGGAAGTTGCCTTGAGCGTGTTGGCGCGCAGGGTCACGGGGCGTGCACACGCGGCATCGAAGCCGTCGGCGAGAAGCTCGCGCGTGCGCTCGTCGAGACGGTCGGTCAACTGCATGGTTCCTCCTGGCAAAATCGGGCCGTCGCCCATCGCGGGCGGGTTCATTCGTCGTGTATCGCTATCTTAGCGCCTCGGTGCAGGTGCGCCTACAGGGTGAATCCGATTGCCACGAGCGCAAGACAGCAGCCGAGGACGGCGATGTCTGTGGCGGTCATTGGATAACGGCGATAGGAGCTGGCGCGCGTGCGCAGGTAAAAACCGCGCTGCTCGGCCGCGAGCGCCGTTGCATCGGTCTTTTGCACCGAGGTTACGAGCAGCGGGATGCACACGGGAATCATGGGGGCGAGTTTTTTGAACGGGTTGCCGGTGTCAAAGTGCACGCTGCGCGCGGTTTGAGCCTCCATGATGGCGTTCATCTCGCGCGTGAACACCGGGACGAATCGAAGGGCCGTGGTGAACGTGAACGCGTAGCGATAGGGGACGTGGAGGACCTCCACGCAGGCATTGGCCAGGTCCGTGAGTCTCGTCACGCTGAGCATGAGCACGAGCGGCAAGGCGACGCCGACCAGGCGAAGGCATGCGCGCAGCCCGCCGATCACGCCATCGACGGTCGCGAATGCGACGATATGCTCGCCCGTGGGAGTGAACGCGACCTGTAGGGTGAACATGACGACCACGATGGGCAGGAGCACTTTGAGCAGGCCCGTCAGGCGTCTTGCCACGCCGGCATAGGCGCCGATTGCCAGGGTGAGTGCGAGCAGGGCCGTGAGGGCGAAGGGGCTTTGCGTGAGAAAGATTGCGGTGATGATCGCCGCTGCGAGCGCGAGCTTCGTCACGGGGTTGAGTCGGTGCAGCAGGCTCTTCCCGGGAGTGTAATCGATGACATCAAGCATGGGCCTTCAGCTCCTTGACGAGGGCGACGAGGTCGGCGACTTCGGTTGTGTGGGCGAACGAGGGGTGGAAACGGGCTGCCAGGCGCTTGCCGAGCGCGGGCACGCACGGCGCTGCGATGCGCGCATGGACGAGCAGCGCGTCGTTTGCGAACACCTCGCGGGAGGGGCCGACTTCGATCAGCCTGCCCTCCGCCATGACGGCGAGGGTGTCGGCGAAATCGCTCACGACTTCCATGTCGTGGCAGACCATGACGACGGCGGCGCCGTCGAGTGCGCGCTGGCGGACCGTCTCCATGACGGTCATGCATTCGCGGTAGTCAAGCCCGCTCGTAGGCTCATCAAGGATGATGAGCTCGGGTTCGAGGGCCACGACGCTTGCGAGCGCGACCATCTGACGTTGGCCGCGGGAGAGGTTGAAGGGGGAGGCGTTTTCGGGCAGGCCGAAGGTGGCTGCGACGCGACGTGCCCTCTCCCGTGCGGCATCGGCGGGCGCGCCTTGGAGCTCGAGACCGAAGGCGATCTCCTCGACGACGGTATTGCGGCATAGCTGCCGGTCCGGATTTTGGAAGAGGGTCGCGGCGTGCGACGCGAGCGTGCTCACCGGTGTCGTGCGGGTGTCGAGCCCGGCGATGCGCACCACGCCGGTGCTTGGCTTGATCAGGCCGTTCAGCAATTTGGTAAAGGTCGTCTTGCCGGCGCCGTTCTGGCCGACGACGGCGAGAATCTCGCCGGCGCGCACGGTGAGGTCGATGCCCTCGATGCCCGCCTGCCCCGTTCCGTAGGAATACGCTGCTCCGGCGACGTCGACGATGATCGGACGTTTATCGGCCGTGTCGCGCGCATCCGGTCCATCGCCCAGGGCGCGTGGCACGATGGGCGAACTCTTGGATAGCCCGGGGGCGAGGATGCCCGCGACGAGGGATTCGGCGCCGTCGAGCGTGAGCGCGGGGGAGTCGTTTGGCGCGAGCCCGGCTTCGGCGAGGCTGTTGGAGATACGGACGGTTCTCGGGGTGTCGACGCCGATGGCTCGCAGGGTCTCCCCGTGGGAGAAAACGTCGGTCGGCGTACCGTCGAGTGCGATGCGGCCCTGATTGATTACGACGACGCGGTCGCAATACTCGGCGAGCAGCGCGACCGTCTGCTCGATGAGGATGACGGTCATCCCCGTCAGCTCCTTGGCGCGTCGGAGCACCTCGAACACATCGCGCGCGCTCGCGGGATCGAGCGCGGAGGTGGGTTCGTCCATGACGATGACGCGGGGCGTCATGGCGAGGATGGCGGCGATGGCGACCTTTTGCTTCTGCCCGCCGGAAAGCGTCGCGATTTCGCGATGGCGCAGGTCGGCGATGCCCACGGCGTCGAGGGCCGATGCGATGCGCTCCTCGATCTCACGGTGGTCGATACCGAAGTTCTCAAGGCCGAACAACAGCTCGTCCTCCACGACGGAGGCCACCATCTGAGCGTCGATGTCCTGGAGGACTGAGCCGACGACCTTGGCTATATCGGTGAGGGACGCCTTGCAGGTGTCGAGTCCCGCCACGAGTGTGGAGCCAAACAGATGGCCCTGATAATGGTGGGGGATGGCGCCGGTGATGGCGCTCGCCAACGTCGACTTTCCGGCGCCCGAGGGGCCAATCAGGCCGACGAAGGTACCCTCTTCGACGGAGAGGTCGATGTCCTTGAGGGCGTAGGCGCCGTCAGCGGCGGTGCCGTAGGAGAACGAGACGCACTCCATTTCGATGATCGCGCTCATAGGGCTCCTTTCTCGGTGCTCGGCACTTGGAGATGCCGAGTGGGACGGATGCGGCTGCGTTACTCGTTCAGACCGAGCGATTGTTTGACGGGCTGATAGAGCGTGCCGACGAGAATGGCGTTGAAGACAGCCGTGACCGTTACGACCGGAGTCATCACGGCGGCCAGCTCGCCGGCGAAGCCCATGAGCGCCATCTTGACCACCATGAAGATCATTCCGGAGAGGAATGTGGTGATGAAGGTGCCGACCACGGGCACCAGGTTGCGCGCGGGCGTGCGCGCGCCGACGTTCACGATCGACGCCATGGCGACGGCGGCGATGCCTTCGGCGACGAAGTCGATGCCGGGGGAGCTGGTGGTGATCTGGATGACCGCGGCCGAGATGAGTCCGATCACGAGGGCCTGCGGGATGGTGGGGCGAATGACCAGGATCGCGAGGCAGAAGGCGGAGACGATGAATTCGGGGGCGATGGCTCCGCCGGAGACCGCGGAGATGGCCTTACCCACCGTGAAGTTGAGGATGAAGCCGGCAGCGAGCAGGACGGCAAGCAAGACGAGGCTTTGGATGTCGAGGCCGCGCCGCTCGTCGATGGCGACGGTGCGGGGTCGGCCACTGGGTTGGAACGGGGTGTTCATGGGAGATTCCTTTCGCGAACTGGGGCGCATGCGCTCAAGGGGGGGCAAGGGCGGTGGACGGGGCCTCGGCATGAAAAAAGGCCCCCGGTCAAACCGGAGGCCTCGTGTTACCTGGATGGTATATGGGTATGAGGACTCACCGTCGACCGGCCGAAGACGCGTCATGCCACCACCAGTTGTTGAGGGAGACGAACGTGATCTGCTTCATGATGATGGCTCCTTTCGGCGGTCGAAAAATCGAATCTATGGTTAGGCACTATAGCACAGTGCAGTGCGGGTGCAACGGGGCGGGCGATACGTTTCGGTGTCGTTACACGCGCCGCGATACGCTAGAGCTTGGCGAAGTCGTCGACGATGAGGTCGAGGCAGGCGGGAAGGACGCGGGCGCCGAACTCGCCGGTGTTGTTGTGGATGAGCTCCCCGTCGAATTCCATGCCGAGGGAGGGCGTGCAGGTGATGCGCGCCTCCTTGGCTTGGAAGAGGGTGAACTGCGGCCGACCCAGGCCCTTGCCTGCGGGATCGAGGACGCCGGCGAGCAGGGTGGGGAGCAGCTCGACGGTTTTGGCGGGCTGGATCACGGCGATATCGATGAACCCGTCGTCCATGCGGCAATCGGGGAACAGGTTGATATCGTTTTGGATGAGCGAGGTGTTGCCCACCATGCAGCCGATGCCGTCGAGCTCGTCGACCTTTCCGTCGTGCTCGATGGTGAAGTGCGCGACGGTGGGGGCGGGGTTGGCGAGCGCCGAGAGGAAGTAGGCGATTTCGCCCATGTCGCCCTTGGCGGGCTCGGCCTTGTGCATGATGTCGGCATCGAAGCCGGTGCCCGCGATGATGATGAAACCGTGGCGTTGGACGCTGCCGTCCTCCGCCTTCCAGAACAGCTCTCCCATGTCGGCCGTCTTGGTTCGGCCCTCGCGGCAGGCCTTGGCCAGCGCGGCGGGTTCGGGCGCGTTGCCGATGTTGTTGAAGAACAGGTTCGCGGTTCCGGAGGGGAAGACGAGCGTGGGGATGTGGCTATCGCGGATATGGTCGAGCACGTTGGACACGGTGCCGTCCCCACCGGAGACCACGACGCGGTCGAACGCGCTCACGTCCTCCGCGGCCTGATGAGGCTCCATGCCGTCGCCGATGAAGCGCAGGCACACCTCGTCGCCGGCCTCGGACAGAGCGCGCGCGAAGTCGAAAATCTCGTCTGAGCGGGGGCCGGAGGCAGGGTTGTGGATGATGAGGCAACGCATGGCGAGTTCCCTGTTCATGAAAAGGCGGGTATAGTTACAAGATGACGTAATCCTACCCGTGTCGCACGCGGGTTTTCCCGTACCGGGGAGACGAATGTACATCTCCACAAATGAGGACCTGACCGCCTTCTGCAATCGCGCCCGTGCTTTTTCGGCCATCGCCATCGACACGGAGTTCCTGCGGGAGAAGACCTATCACGCCAAGCTGTGCTTGGTGCAGGTCGCCACGCCGGACGAGTGCGTGGTTATCGACCCCCTCGCGATCGACGATCTGGGGCCGCTCGCCGAGCTCATGACCGACGTCGACACGCTCAAGGTGTTCCATGCCTGCTCGCAAGATATGGAGGTGCTCTGTCACGCGCTCGGCTCCGTGCCCGCGCCGATCTTCGATACACAGGTGGCGGCGGGGTTCCTCGGTGAGCGTGCACAGTGCTCCTACCACAACCTCGTGAGCACGTTCTGCGGCGTCTCCCTGCCCAAGACCGAATCGTTGACGGACTGGTCGCGGCGTCCGCTGAGCCCCAAGCAGATCGAGTACGCCCTTGACGACGTGCGCTATCTCATCGATGCGTATCGTGTCATCGAGTCCAAGCTGCATTCGCTCGGTCGCACGGCCTGGGTGCGCGACGAGATTCGCCCCCTTGCCGACCCCGCCCATTATCGCAGCGATCCACGCGCCGCGTTCAAGCGCGTGAAGCGCGTGAACGCCTGTACGCGCCGTCAGCTCGCTGTTGCCCGTGAGCTCGCCTCTTGGCGTGAGCAGCGGGCGGAGACGCGCGATATCCCGCGCAAGTGGGTCATGTCCGACGAAGTCCTGCTAGCGCTGTGTAAACGCGCGCCGCAGACCGTCGAGGACTTCCGCGCGGTGCGCGGGACCGAGCAGCTGAGTGCCCGCGATGTCGAGGTCGCTCTCGACGCAATCGCTCGCGGTCGCCGCTGCCCGCAGGAGAACCTGCCCTCAATCGGCCGCGCCCATCGCGCGCCGGCGCCCGAGCTCGAGAGCGTCATCGACCTCATGTACGCGCTGATCCGTCTCGTCTCCGAGCGCTCCGGCGTCGCAACCTCGTTGATTGTCTCGCGTGACGGCCTGCTCGACTACATCGAGCACCCCGAGCGCAGCCCCCTGCGCGAAGGTTGGCGCTTCGAGTTGGTTGGCACCCTCATGGACGACCTGCTTCAGGGCAATATCGGCCTCACCGTCAAGGACGGGGCCCTCGAGATTTTGTAATGGCGCCCGTGCGCCCCGAACCGCATGGGAGGATCTGATGATCAAGGCGGCGTTTTTCGATATCGACGGCACGCTTGTCGGCTTCAAGACGCACCGTGTGCCCGAGAGCGCATGGCGCGCCATCGAGCTCATGCGTGCGAAGGGCATCAAGGTGTGCATCGCCAGCGGTCGTTCGCTCATGGAGATGCACGAGGAGCTCAAAACGGGCTTTGACGCATATGTGACCATGAACGGCCAGCTGTGCTTCGACGATGAAGGGGTGTTTCGCGATGCCCACATCGACGACCGCGACGTGCGCGTGATGGTCGAGCAGGCCCGCCAGGGGCTCTATGACCTGTACGTGATGCAGGGGAGCCGCTCGTTTGTGAACAATCTCGGCGACCGCGTGATCGAGCTCGGTCGCCAGGTGGGGCTCGATTATTCGCTCGGCGACCTCGATTGGGCCTACGAGCTTCCGGTCTATCAGTTCAACGTGTTTGGCGGGCCCGATGTCGAGCAGGTGTTCCTTTCCAAAACCGAGCATGTCGTGGCAACGCGCTGGAACGACCTGTTCTGCGACGTGGTCCCTGCGAAGGGTGGTAAGGACTACGGCGTGCGCGCCGCTCTCGAACGCTTCGGCATCGCGCCCGAGGAGGCCATCGCATTCGGCGATGGCGAGAACGACCTCGGCATGTTCGAGGTCGTGGGCACGAGCATCGCCATGGGAAACGCTTGGGATGGCGTGAAGGAGCGTGCCAGCTTCGTCACCACCGATGTGGATGACGATGGCATTTGGAACGCCTGCAAGGAGCTTGGGATCATCTAAGCTCCGGCGTTATGCCCCGGGTGTATGCTGGCAGGCCGGGCAGGTGCCTTCGAATACCAGGTTGTGCGCGTCGATTAAAAACCCCGTCTCGAGCCCTGCGCGCTCGTCGAGCCCGTCATCGTAGGGCAGCATGACGTCGGCGACGGCACCGCAGCAGCGGCAGACCGCGTGTCCGTGACCGTCGCAGCGCCAGTCGAAGCGGGTGGTGCCCGGGGTCTTCACCGTGGTGATGACGCCCGCCTCGGTGAGGAGGTTGAGGTTGCGGTAGACGGTCCCTCGGCTCACGCGATCGTCGGTCTCGCGGACTTGCAGGTAGATGTCCTCCGCCGTAGGGTGGTCGCAGCGCGACCGCACGACATCGAGCACCAGTTGGCGCTGACGGGTGTTGCGGCGGGTGATGGGCTGCCCGGTGGCCGTGGTGCTCATGGCGTCTCCTATCGTTACTTGCTAAGTAACATTTGAGCAGAAGGGGAGACGCAAGGCAAGGAGATGCACTCGATTTCCGAAAAATGCCTCTAAACATGCAATCATTCGACGGATGGCACATTGGGCGCGTCCGGCGCCGTGCGATCGGCGGGGAAGCTCACGCCCATCTGGCGACGAGCTTCGTCCATGAGGGCGAGTGAGGAGAGGGTTGTGTCGCGGAAGTGGGCGACGGTGCCGAAGGGGCCGCACGGCGCCTCGGTGCAAACGCCGCCCGTTCGAACGTGCTCAACGGCCTCGACGAAGTCCGAGAGCTCGTGTTGCATGGTGTTCTCGAATGCGGGGAGGTCGATGTCTCGCCCGACGGTCTGGGCGGAGGAGTAGCCGACGGAGTCCGTCTGCCGCGCGGCATCGGGGCGCAGGTCGACGCGTATGGCGGTGGGTGCGGAAATGCCCTTTATGGTGAGGGTGCCCAGCTCGCCCTCGATTTGGCTGTCCGAGAGGTCGTTCGTGGTCTTGGAGTGCGCGAGTACGGCGGTCATGTGCGGATAGGACGCGAGGATGACGCCCGATCCGTCGATGGGGCCGTTCGTGAGGTCGTGAGTCGCCTCGTCGAGCAGCGCGGCGGAGGCGAGCACGCACTCGGGGGCTCCGAACAGTTCGATGAGCGGTTCGACGCAGTAAACGCCGATGTCCATGAGAGATCCGGAGGCCATGGCGCAGTCGAAGATGTTGGTATGGCGCCCCGCCAAAATCTCATCGTAGCGGGAGGAATACTTGCCGAAGCGCAGCGTGACGCGGCGGATAGCGCCGATTTGAGGCAGAGCCTCCTTGATGGCGTGGAAGGCGGGGTCGTGCAGGGGGCGCATCGCTTCGAGCGCGACGACGCCCGCGTCCCGAGCTGCCTCGAACACCTCAGCGGCCTCCCGTCGGTTGGCGCAGAAGGGCTTTTCGACGATGACGTGTTTGCCCCCTGCGATGCAGGCGAGGGCTTGGTCGTGATGGAGGGCGTTGGGGCTGCCGATGTAGACCGCATCGACCTCGTCGCTTGCCGCCAGCTCGTCGAGGGAGGTGAAGGGGGTCGTTCCCCCATGCTCGGACGTGAAGGCGGCGGCTCTCTGGCGATCGCGCGAGAGGGTGCCCACGAAGACGGCGCCCTCCACATTCGATAGGGCGCCGAGCATGCATGCGGTGATGCCGCTCGTTCCGATGGTGGCGACGCGGATCATGTCCGCTCCTCTCTCTCGGCGCCGGCGGGCGCTCCGGTTTGGACACGCGAGATACGTACGGTTGGGCCGGTTAGTCGGATTCGCCCTCGACGAATCCAGTGTCGCAGGCGCGATCCGTGCCGTCCGCCGCGGCGCAGGCGAGTTGGTCGCAGCGTTCGTTGAATTCGTGCCCGGCATGCCCCTTCACCCAATGGAAGGTCACGTTGTGGGGCTCCTTGGCGGCGAGCAGCCGTTTCCAGAGGTCGACGTTTTTCACGGGCTTCTTCTGGGACGTCTTCCAGCCACGGCGAATCCAGCCCTCGACCCAGTGCTGGTTGAAGGCGTTGCAGACGTATTGGGAGTCCGAGTGGACCTCGACATCGCAGGGGCGGTTGAGGGCCTCGAGTGCGCTGATGACGCCGAGCAGCTCCATGCGATTGTTGGTGGTGCGGTCGTAACCGCGGGAGAGCTCGAGCGTGTGCAGCTTTCCCGAGGGGGTGGTGTAGCGCAATAGGGCGCCGTACCCGCCGGGACCGGGATTGCCGCGCGACGAGCCGTCGGTGTAGACGATGACCTTCACAGGGTTCCTTTCGAATCGGATCAGACCATTATAAGGTCTGGCTCGGACGGGGATGCGTGGCTGTGGGGTCTCGGCAAGGGGCTATTGCGCGCGCGCCGCGTCGAGGCCGGCTTCGGCAAGGGCCGCGAGCGGACGCATGACGCGTTCGACGGTGGCAAAGTCCGAGCCTCGGTTGGTCGCAACGGCAATTGCATAGGAGCCCTGTTTGGCGTTGACGATCCCTCCGTCGAATGTGACGTCATAGCGCGGGCCGCCGCCTGAGTACCATCCGGCTTTCGACCAGGTCACGGCATTTTCGCCGGCGATGTCATCGACCTGGGAATTGAGTGAGTTTTCCATGAGGCCTGCGAGCCATTGCGCGTTCGCGTCATCGCTGGAGAGCCATTGCGCGCAGATGCGCCAAAGGTTTGCGAGGTCGCGGACGCTGTAATCGGCATACCAGTGAGTGAGGTCGCACGACACGCCCGCTTCGGCGCAGAGGTCCGCGAAAAACGAGGACACGTACAGCTTTTCACGAAGCGTCCGATACGCCTCGTTGTCCGAGTTGACAACGGTCGAGGAGATGAGGTCGCCGTAGTTCGCCCGCGCGGTGTCGCCTTGGGCGCGAACGAGACTGATGCAGAAGGGTCCCTTGATGGTGCTTGCACTGTAGTATGTTCGATCTGCGTCATGCTCGATGACCTGGCCGGTTGTTAGGTCGAGGGCGATGTAGCTGATGTGTGCGCCTGCACCTTCGATGTCCGCGACTGCGTCGTCAAG
>ERZ833782.1952-NODE-1952-length-15333-cov-20.397631_pt1 | contig 15333 bp, 14 predicted proteins | sample MGYA00519577_ERZ833782 | MGnify/ENA primary metagenome ERZ833782 (study PRJEB31850, sample SAMEA3708745) | human gut metagenome | biome: human gut; feature: human-associated habitat; material: faeces | place: China | collected 2014 ...
CTCGAAAGTAGCGGGTGCTTTTCTGGTTCTCTTTTGGCACGCAAAAGAGAACTTAGCCCCGCGTAATCGCGCTCTACCCCCGCGCCACCGGCGCGAGAACCAGTTCAAAGTTCCTTAAAGTTCCTTCAAGAACCCATCCAGCTCCCGCTGGTTTCGTATCATCACATACTTTTCGGGATACTTTTCCCCGATCTTCTCCATCTGCGCCCACTTTTGCTTTGTACGCCCATCGTGGAGGATCCAGCGGACAAATTCGGCATCTATCTTCTCTTCGCACCCGGGCGCAGACGACTCCCTCACACGGCCTTTGTTCTGCTGCCAGCGCCGTACCGCCCGCCAGAGGCAGACCAGCGGCGAAAACCAGAGCACGATGATCTTATCCGCTTCTTCCAGCCGCCGGGCATAGCAGGTCTTTGCATAATTGCCGTCGATGACCCAGCCGCCTGCATTCTCGTCGAGAAACTGCCGGACAATGGCTTCTTCCTCGGCGAAGGGCCGCTCCACCCAGCCGGGCAGGAAATGCACGGTATCCATATGGAGCACCGGCAGGCCGTATCTCTCCCCCAGGCGCTTTGCCAGCGTGGATTTTCCGCTGCCGCTGGTACCAAGTATCGCTATTTTCATTTCTGCCTCCTTTTACCTTATATAAGACGTACCAGACAGTATACGCTGACCGTCTGATAACGTCAAGTTCCGGCTTGACATTTCGTCTGCCTGCTCGTATGCTATAACCATAGAGTCTATGACAGGAGGTCTTGCAGATGGCATCTCCCAAAAAACGTGTCAATCCGCTTTTTGTTGCTTTAGCGGTCGTGCTGGTGGCCGTAGTGGCCGCTGTGGGCGTGGTCTTTTTCCAGCTGCACAGCAAAATCTCGGCTCTGCAAACCGGTGCATCCTTCACCTTCCGGTATGAGATAGCGCCCAACAGCCCGGATAAGCCACCGCTGCTGAACATCCTCGAACGGGTAAACGCTTCCAGCGGAAGCGTCAGCGGGCAGTATGCGCCCGGAAAGCTGCAGCTTTCCTTCTACCAGCTCAACGAAGACGACTCCGTCAAGACGTCTCCCTTCACCCGGGTCTATATCGACTCGGAAGAGACGCTCTTCGACATCGGGCAGCTCTACACCGTTCTGCGTCAGGCTGTCACCGATAAACTCTCCCTCGCAAGCGTTCTTCTGCCCGAGTGGAGCCTCGGAGACTACATCTCCCAGACGCAGGCTGCCGCCGTACTGGGCGTCGAGACGAACAAGGTCGAGCTGCAGGAACTTTCCGGCTTCACCCTCTCGCTCAAGGGGCTGAAAAAAGTCTCTCCTTCCGCCGCACGGGACGGCTACCGCTACTATCAGTTCCCTGCCGCAGCCGACGGCACGACCCTCGTGCTCGGCTTTTCGACGGACGCTCTCTTCTCGAAGACCACGCCCATCCATGTGCTGCTGACCATCCCGGACCACAACGTCCACATCCAGCTCACCGGCACGGTGACTTCTGCCAAGACGGTGCTCTCTCCCCCGGCTTCCCGGATGAGTGACGAGGACATCGCCACGCTGGCTCAGATACGCCAGAGCATCGAGTCTGTCTGGAAGATGATACAGTCTGCCGCCCAGACCACAAACTGAATGATACCAAAAAAGCAGACGCTTCGTGCAGCGTCTGCTTTTTTTGGTTTGCGCTTTTCGTTGTCATGACCAGAGAGAGAGGAAGTTCTTCTCAGTAATGCACGACATTGCCCGCATTGCAGATGCGTGCCAGCACCGGCTCTGCCTCCGGGCTGCGGAAATAGTCGAGGCTGGTCTTGGGCAGCAGCGTTTCGAGGGTATCCCAGTCGCCGCTCTGCAGGCACTGGCGGACGGTGGAAGCACTGATGGCCTTGCCGTTTGCTTCTTTGCGGGGTACAACGACACACTCGATACCCGCTTTGGGCAGCTGCTCGCACATGATCTGGTTGTAAAGCCCCGTCACCTGACTGGTAGGCTCCTCGCCCACATAGCGGGCAGTGATGTTCAGCGCCGCCGCGATTTTCGTAAAGACGGCGAGGTCCAGCCGGGCGTGGCCGTCGATGACAGCTGCCTCATCCTTCAGGAAGTAGCTGGGGAAGGTGGCATTCGAGATGATGTAGGGGCCGCTGTCGTGGAGCACCACATTCGGCAGATGGGCCACACCCGCCTCCACCAGCTTCCTGCGCACGGCAAAAGGCACGAGGCTGGCGTCCTCACTGACCACGAACAGGTGGAGCGTGTCGCAGGCGGCAGCGGCTTTTTCCACAAGATACTGATGACCGAAGGTAAAAGGGTTCGCGTTCATGACGAGGGCCGCACTTTTGCCCTCGGTCCTGGTCTTTTCCAGATCGCGCAGATAAGCCCCGAAGCCGTCGCGGCGGTTCTCCATGAAGACAAGGGTATCCTCCACCCGAGCGATCTCGTAGAAGCCGAGGTCGCCGAAAAACTTGGAGCTTTTCACCTTGGTGTAGAGAAACAGGTGCATATTCCCCCGCGCACACTGCACCTCGATGAGGTGGGTGATGATCTGGTTCAGCAGACCCTCGCCCTGATGGGCGCTGCTGACGGCGAAGCACCGCAAGGTGTTGCCGAAGCAGCTGCCGGTGCCGATGACGTTGTATTCCTCGTCGAACATGGCACAGATGTAGTCCAGATTGCCGTCGCGGCGGATGCCCTCCTGACCCAGCAGTGTGTCGATTTGGGCCAGAACGGTTTTATCGGTCGGATAGACCTGCGAAATGGTATATTCACTCATTGATATTCCCCTCAGTAGTAACAAAATGGAGCAGCCAGGTCAGCGCCAGCAGGTCGGCACTGCCGCCGGGCGAGAGATTTTCCGCAATGAACCGGTCATCCAGCGCCGCAAGGGCATCTTTATCCGGGTAAGGTGTCTGGGCCAGAAGGGCTTTCAGCTCTTCGGTGAGGGCCAGCTGACGCTCCCGGCTCGAGCGGGCAATGATGTTGGTATCGGTGCTGTTGGCCAGGATGGCCAGTAGTGCGCCGCCGCCGACGCGGTCGAAGTCGTAACCCCTGGCAAGGCCCTCTTCCAGCACCGGCAGACCAATATTCAGCACTGCGGGAAGTCCGGCTTCCACCTGCCCGCGCACACCGGTGATACCGTACTGAATATAAAGCTTCTGGCCCGCGGTGGCGGCGTTCTCGGCAGTGACGCCCGCAAAGTCCTTCTCGGTCAGGCCCGCCGTCATTGCGGATACTTCCGCCAGAACGCGGGCTGCTTCGGCCCAGAGGGAGCGGTCGAGGCGTCCCAGCGCCGCGCAGACGATGCCCACCGAAAAGACCGCGCCCTTGTGGGTGTTGACGCCGCCGGTGGCATCCAGCATCTCGCCCTCGGCCTCACGACCCAGAGGCCGCAGGGCCGCGAAGGTCTCGGGCGCGGGCTGTTCCGCCGTCTCGCGGCCCGTCCGGGCGCAGGCTTCAAAATAGGGGTAGAGCGCCGCGGCGCTGTCCATGAAGGTGAACACATCCATGTCTTTATGGCTTCCGCTGTTGCGCCGGTCCACAAGGCCGGGCTTCGGGGTGGTGGTCACTTCGTAGAGCAGGGCGCGGACGGCCAGACGGGCCGCGTCGGCGATGTCCTGCGCGTCCCGGGCCTCGGTCAAGATCTCCGTCGTCTTTTCCTGCAGTTCGGCCACGGTATGGATGCGGCGGCTGCTGCACACCTTAGCAGGCCCGCCGCAGATGAGACAGCGGCGGCCTTCGAGGTCCAGCTCTTCTCTGTCCACTTTGAGGCCGTCCGGGCGGATGACGTCCATGTCGAACAGCCGCCCCAGCGGGGTGGCATCCTCGATGTCGGTGGTGAATTTCTTGATGGTCAGCGGGTCGGCGTCCAGCACATAGAACGCCTCGCAGCCGGTCACTTCCCGGACGGCGTCCTGATACAGCGGCGTCAGCTTTGCCCGCAGAAACTGCTGGCGCAGCAGCTGACGCCCCCGCGCAAAACCCCGCCGGATGAGGGGCGAATCCTTTATCGGGCCGCAGATATTCATGGTAAAGCAGATGAGCGGCTTGTGGTACCGGGCCAGCAGCTCCTGCTGATGCTGCACCCGGCGCTCCCGTGCATCCAGCATCTGGACCAGCGAAACAGTCGTTTCCATGTTTTTCTCCTCTCAGCGGTGCTTTTTGAGCATGTCCATAAAGAGCTTCACCTGCGGCAGCGCAGCGGCGTCTCTCTGGCAGAAAATATAGGTGCGCCGGACGAAGGGCTCGCCGTTCTCGAAGGTGCAGGGCTTGACATAGCCCTTGAAGTTATCCAGCGCCACTTCCGGTATCAGCGCCCAGCCGAGGCCCCGCTCCACCATCTCGCGGCAGACCATGATGTTGTCCACCACAAAATTGCCCGCATCGTTGGTCACGCCGTTCTCGTAGCGCCAGCGGGCCATCTGGGCGCTGATGGTGGCGTCGCTGCTGTGGTCGATATAAAGGTAATCGGAGATGGGCCTGTCCTTGTTCTCCTCGCTGCAGATCAGGCAGATATTCTCCTGCGAGAGCAGGAACTGGGTGCCGTCCCACGGATACTCGCCCCGCAGCACCGCCACGTCCAGCGAAGAGTCCAGCATCTGCTGATAGATGTTCCGGCTGTGGCCGGTGGCGATGTCGAGGCGTACCTTCGGGTAGGCTTTATGGTATTCCGTCAGCACCTCGGGCAGGCGGTAGTAGGAGAAGTTCACCGAGATGCCGGCCCGCAGGGTGCCGCAGGCTTCGCCCTGGATGGAAGCCAGCTGGCGGCGCATCTTTTCCATCTCGCGGGCGGCGGCAGCGCTGTGGAGCAGCACCTGTTCACCGGCCGGCGTGAAGCGGATGCCCTGCCGTGAGCGCAGGACGATCTCCACCCCCAGCTCCTGTTCCAGCGCCTTGATGCGCTTGGAAAGTGCCGACTGGGTCATGTACAGTTTGTCCGCTGCGTGGGTGATGTTGCGCGTCTCGTCCAGCGCGTGCAGCAGCTCGTAATCTTTTTCGTCCATCGTAGCTCTCCCCCTATTGCCCTTTATTTTTCTTATCATTCCTGTTTGCGCTTCATCCAGGCGCATTTTGCTCAGATTCCATATCTGTTATTCATAATACAACAGATTTCAGCAAATGAAAAGGGGGATATTCGCCTTGATTTTCCCGAAAGTCCATTCCCGGATGGAATAACTCAGCACTTTTCTTGCAGTTTTCTTAACCCTGCCTTAATTCCATCTTAATGCGGTGTTGTTGTACACAACATCTTCATTTTTTCGCTGCCGACGGGCGGTCTTCCTCCCGCATTACTGAAAACGCAGTTCTCTTTTCATTTTTGCCTGAAAAATAAGCAAAAGTCCAGTTTATTGGATATTATTTGCATTATCATAAAAACAAGAAAATACTCGTTTCTTTCGTCTTTGGCACATTGCAGATTTTTCCGTCTGCTTTTTGTGCAAAGTCCCAGAATTTTTCGTCGAAAAGCGCGTTTTGTTGACAGCCGCTTTTTCAAAAGCGTATCCTTATTGCAAACCAGAGTCAGGAGGTCATTTTATGGAGCACTCCATACGTCTTGCCCACATCAGCGAGGACGGCACCCGCACCCAGACCGTCTACGACCATCTCGCCGGCACTGCCAGACTGGCCGGTTCCTTCGCAGCCCCCTTCGGGGCGCAGCGCGAGGCCGAATTTGCCGCGTGGCTCCACGACGTCGGGAAGTACAGCGACGCCTTCCAGCTGCGGCTCAAAGGCGGCCCCAAGGTGGACCACTCCACCGCCGGGGCGCAGGAGGCCTGGGTTCGCCAACATCTCCACACTGCCTTTGCCGTGGCCGGACACCACAGCGGCCTGCCCGACGGCGGGAGCCCCGCCGATGACCCGGGCGACGCCACCTTATATGGCCGGAGCAAGAAGCCGGCAGCCCCCTACGACGGCTGGCAGGAAGTAACGCTCCCCGCCTCGACGCCGCCCGCGTGGGCCTGCGCCGACCCGCTGAGCCTCGCGTTCTTTACCCGGATGCTCTACTCCTGCCTCGTGGACGCCGACTTCATCGACACCGAGACCTTTATGGACGGCAAGGCCGCACCCCGGGGCAGCGGCACGGACATCGCCGCGCTGCGGGACATCGTTTCCGCACAGGCGCAGCGCTATCTCAGGGCCGAGTCTCCCTCGCCCGTCAGTGTCCAGCGCAACACCGTCCTCCGCGCCTGTCTCGAGAAAGGCGCTCACGGCCCGCAGGGGCTCTACACCCTCACCGTACCCACCGGCGGCGGCAAGACCTTTGCCTCCCTCGCCTTTGCGCTGGAGCACGCCGCCGCCCAGAAGATGAAGCGGGTCATCTACGTCATCCCTTATATGTCCATCATCGATCAGACCGCCGCCGTCTTCTCGGGCCTGCTGGGCGCAGAAAATGTTCTGGCCGACTTCTCCAACGCCGAGTACAAAACTGTTGAGCAAGACGACCTGACCCCCGCCCAGTACCGCCAGATGCTGGCCAGTGAAAACTGGGACGCCCCCGTCGTGGTGACGACGGCGGTGCAGTTCTTCGAGTCGCTCTACGCCAACCGCAGCAGCCGCTGCCGCAAGCTCCACAACATCGCCGACAGCGTCATCATCTTCGACGAGGCGCAGACCCTCCCGGGCGACTACCTTGCCCCCTGCGTCAGCGCCATCGCCCAGCTCATCCAGCATTACCACTCCACGGCCGTCCTCTGCACGGCCACCCAGCCTGCCCTTGAGCCGCTGTTCCGGCGCTTTGCGCCGGAACTCCACCCGCAGGAGATCACGCCCGACGCGGCCCGCCTCTACGAAGTGCTCCGGCGCACCACACTGCAAGACCTTGGCACCCTGCCGCAGGAGGAGTTCGCCGCCCGGCTGGCCCGGCACCCGCAGGTGCTCTGCGTGGTCAACCGCCGCAAGACGGCCCAGCAGCTCTACGCTGCTCTGCCCGCCGAGGGCAGCTACTGCCTGACCACCCTGCTCTGCGCCGCCGACCGCCGCCGTCAGCTGGACGACATCCGCCAGCGGCTGAAAGAGGGTCTGCCCTGCCGGGTGGTGTCCACCTCTCTCATCGAGGCGGGCGTGGACGTGGATTTTCCCGTCGCTTACCGGGAGCAGTGCGGTCTTGACTCGCTCTTACAGACTGCCGGGCGCTGCAACCGCGAGGGGCGGCGGGGCGCAGAGGAAAGCATCGTCTACCGGTTCCGGCTGGACGAGTGTTCCACGCCCCAGATGCTCAGGCAGAACGTCAGCGCGCTGGACTACACCGCCCGGCATCAGGACACACTGGACACGCCCCGGGCCATTCAGCTCTACTTCAACGAGCTCTCCGAACTGCGCGGCCCCGACGCCGTGGACAAGCACGGCATTCTGGATGCCTTTCTCCGGGGCATCCGGGGCTGCCAGTTCCCCTTTGCACAGGTAGCGGAGGAATTCCGCCTCATCGAGAACGCTGCCCGCACGGTCTATCTGCCCGTCGGCGAGGGCGCAGCCCTCTGTGAACAGCTGCGCAGCGGTCATGTTACCCGGACGCTGCTGCGGAAGCTGGGCGTTTACAGCGTCTCCTGCTATAAGGACCAGTTCGACAAGCTCGACGCCGCCGGGGCGCTGGAACTGCGGCCCGATGGTTCCGCCATCCTCACCGACACCAGCTGCTACAGCGAAAAGACTGGCCTTGCCATGGATGTGGAGACGGGCATCGGCCTTTACTTCTAAAAAGAGAGAAGCGGCAAAGCATACACCGCTTTGCCGCTTCCCCTTGACATCTCCGACATCAATTAAATATTTCAATCCTCATCAGAGGCATCCAAACCTCCAACGACACCAACAGTATACGGAAAAACAAACTTATTTTCAACATTTTCCAGATAATTCCGCACAACTCCTTGACAACGCTTTCGAAAGAGAATATACTAAGCTCAGAAAGGATATATAGACATATCCGATTATCAAATAAATGAAGTAAAATAGTGAAGAGGTGGTTGCAATGGCTGACATTTATCTTAGTCTGAAAATTCAACTTCACCCGGAAAGGAGGCGATGCTGATGTCCATGCTCATTGAAGTATGGGGCGACTATGCCTGTTTCACTCGTCCGGAAATGAAGACCGAGCGTGTGAGCTACGACATGATCACTCCATCCGCTGCGCGGGGCCTTGTGGAAGCCATCTACTGGCACCCCGGGCTGCGTTATACGGTTGACCGCATCTATCTGCTCAAGCCCTTCGGCCTTGACCCTGAGGACGAAGCGTCCACCGAGGAATACACCCAGCGGCCCATCCGGTTCACCAACATCCGGCGCAACGAGGTCAAGTCCACCCTGCTGTCCTCCGCCGCCCTCAGTGCGGCCAAAGGCGGCACACCGCCGGTGCTCTACACCTCGGAGGACATCCAGCAGCGGGCCGCGATGGTCCTGCAGGACGTCCACTACGTCATCGAGTGTCACTTTGATTTGACGGACAAGGTCGCCCCCAGCGACAATCCCGGCAAGTTCCAGGACATCCTGCGGCGGCGGCTGCGCAAGGGACAGTGCTACCACCAGCCCTGTTTCGGGTGCCGGGAGTTCCCGGCCAACTTCCGGGAGTGGCCGGGCGGCGATATTCCGGCGCTGAAGGTCACGCAGGACCTCGGCTTCATGCTCCACAGCCTCGATTACTCTGATCCGGCCAACATCCGCAGCCAGTTCTTCCGCGCAAAACTGGTGGACGGCGTGATGGAATGCCGGGACGTGGAGGTGTTTACATGATACTCCAAGCACTCACCGCCTATTATGAACAGCTCTTGAAGCAGGGCAAGGTGGAGGCCCCCGGATGGGACAGCCGCTTCAAAGTCAGCTATGAACTGCGCCTCGGCCCCGACGGCCAGCTCCTCGCCCTCAACGACCTGCGGCAGGAAGTCCCCAAGGGCAAAAAGACCGTCATCGCCCCCCGTGAACTCCCTGTCCCCCACCGGGTCAAGCGCGCCTCCGGCGTCGCCGCGAACTTTTTGTGCGACAATACGTCCTATCTGCTGGGCGCAGACGAGAAGGGCAAGCCCGAGCGCTCCCGCCAGTGCTTCGAAGCCTGTGCCTCCCTTCACCACAAGGTTCTCGACGGAGTAGACTCCCCTGCCGCCAAAGCCATCCTCGCCTTTTTTGACAGCTGGGAGCCGGATACAGCCCCCACCCACCCTCTGCTGGCAGAGCAGTGGGCCGACCTGAACAACAACGCGAACCTTGTGTTCGGCTACGAATCTCCCGACGGCGCCCACTGGCTGGCCACCACAGATGACGCCATCCGGGACGCCTGGCAGTCCGCCTTTGACACCTCCGATGCAGACGCCGAGATGGCCCGCTGCCTCATCACCGGCAAAGAGGCCGGCATCGCCCGCATCCACCCCGCCATCAAGGGTGTGATGGGCGCACAGGCCGCCGGTGCGGCGCTGGTCTCCTTCAACGCGCCCGCTTTCTGCTCCTATGGCCATGAGCAGGGTGCCAACGCCCCCGTCAGCGAGTACGCGGCTTTCGCCTACACCACGGCTCTCAACCTGCTGCTGGCTGACCGGAACTGCTGTCAGCGCATCGGCGACACCACCATCGTCTGCTGGGCCGAAAACGCCGCTCCCGCCTACTCAAACGCCATGCTGATGTTTTTCTGCGGCGGTTCCGAGGCGCGCGGCGTCTCGGAAAGCGACCTTGCCGCCGCACTGAAAGCCCTTTCTCAGGGACGCCCCGTCTCCTTCCTCGATGACAAGCTGGACCCGAACCAGAACTTCTATGTGCTGGGCATCTCGCCCAACGCGGCCCGGCTCTCCGTCCGGTTCTTCCTGCACAGCAGCTTCGGACAGTTTGCCAAAAATCTGCAGGACCACGCCGACCGGCTCAGCATCACCCGCCCCGCCTTCGACAAGCGGGAAAACCTGTCGGTCTGGGCGCTGGCGCAGGAGACGGTCAACCAGAGATCCCGGGACAAAAATCCATCGCCCCAGCTGGTGGGTGATCTGCTCCGGGCCATCCTCACCGGCGGACCCTATCCCGCCACCCTGCTCAACGGCGTGACCCTCCGCATCCGGGCCGAACGGGAAGTCACCCGGGGCCGCGCCGCCATCCTGAAAGCCTACTATCTCCGCAACTACCCCACCGAGCTCAACAAGGAGGTATTTACCGTGAGCCTGAACGAAAGCAGCAATGTCCCCTATGTTCTGGGGCGTCTCTTCTCTGTGCTGGAGACGATCCAGAGCGTCGCCAATCCCGGCATCAACGCCACCATCAAAGACCGGTACTTCAACTCGGCCTGTGCCACCCCGGCAACGGCCTTCCCCACGCTGGTCAAGCTGGCTCAGAAGCATCTGCAGAAGATGAGCACCCCCAACGAGGTGCATTTCAGCAAACAGCTCACCGAGCTGATGGCCCAGCTGCCCGAGACAGGCTTCCCGGCGCGGCTCAGCCTGCCGGAGCAGGGTGCCTTTGAGATCGGCTACTACCACCAGACCCAGAAACGCTACGCCAAAAAGAATGAGGAGGAATAAACCATGTCTGAGCCCATCAAGAACCGCTATGATTTCGTCATCCTGTTCGACGTCGAGAACGGCAACCCCAACGGCGACCCCGACGCAGGCAATATGCCCCGCATCGACCCCGAGACGGGCTACGGTCTGGTGACCGACGTCTGCCTCAAGCGGAAGATCCGCAACTATGTCGAGACCCTGAAAGAGGACGAAAAAGGCTATCGTATCTACATCAAGGACGGCGTTCCCCTCAACCGCAGCGACGCCGAGGCCATCAAAACTCTGGGCATCGACCCCGACCTGAAAGCCGCCAAAAAGGCCGACCCCGACATCGATGCCAAGCTGCGGGACTATATGTGCGAGAACTACTTCGACATCCGCACCTTCGGTGCCGTCATGACCACCTTCGTCAAGGGTGCGCTGAACTGCGGTCAGGTGCGCGGCCCCGTCCAGCTGAGCTTTGCCCGGTCGGTAGACCCCATCGTCCCGCAGGAAGTCACCATTACCCGCGTGGCCATCACCACCGAGGCCGATGCCGAGAAGAAGGGTACCGAGATGGGCCGCAAGCACATTGTGCCTTACGCCCTCTACCGCGCCGAGGGCTATGTCTCGGCCAACCTCGCCCGGAAGACCACCGGCTTCTCCGAGGATGATCTGAAACTTCTGTGGACTGCCATCCTGAATATGTTCGAGAACGACCACAGCGCCGCCCGGGGCAAGATGGCCGTGCGGGAGCTCATCGTGTTCAAGCACGATTCTGAGCTGGGCAATGCCCCGGCCTATAAGCTCTTCGACTCCGTCACCGTCCAGCGCAAGCCTGATGTGGACGCCGCCCGCAGCTACCGCGACTACACCGTCACGGTGGCAGACACTCTGCCGGAAGGAGTCACCTGCGAGAGGCTGTCCTGATGGCCGGCCCGGACGACTGGCTGCCCCTGTCGGGCATCCAGCACTTCTGCTTCTGCCGCCGTCAGTGGGCGCTCATCCATCTGGAACAGCAGTGGGCGGAGAACCGCCGCACCGTCGAAGGCCAGCTCGACCACGCCCGCTGCCATGACGCAAACCAGACCGAACGGCGCGGCGGCCTGCTCATCACCCGAGGGATGCAGGTGGTCAGCCGTCGGCTTGGCCTGAGCGGAAACTGCGATGTCGTCGAGTTCCGGGCCGACCCGGAGGGCATCCCCCTGCAAAACGCGGAAGGACTCTGGAAGCCCATGCCTGTCGAGTACAAGCATGGCCGCGCCAAGGCCGGCGACGCTGACCGGCTGCAGCTCTGCGCACAGGCCATGGCGCTGGAAGAGATGCTGGTGTGCAGCATCCCGGAGGGTGCGCTCTTCTACGAGGAAACGCGGCGGCGGGAGGTCGTGCCGCTGACCGAAGAACTCCGCCAGGCCACCCAGAAGATGGCCGATGAGATGCACACCTATTTTGCCCGGGGCTATACTCCCAAGTCAAAGCCCGGCACCCACTGCAGCGCCTGCTCCCTCAAAGAGCTCTGCCTCCCCGTGCTGTATCAGCGTGCCGACCCGAAAGCCTATCTCCGCGCCCATCTGGACGAGATGCAGGAGGCCGCGCCATGAGAAAGTTTTTGAACACTCTCTACGTCCTCAACAAGGACGCCTACCTTTCCCTCGAGGGGGAGAACATCGTCCTGCTCTGCAACAAGGCTGAAATCGGCCGGGTCCCGCTCCACACGCTGGAAGGCATCGTCTGCTTCAGCTATCCCGGCGCAAGCCCTGCCCTGATGGGCAAATGCGCCCGCCTCGGGGTCGATTTGAGTTTTTTCAGCCCGCAGGGACGCTTTCTGGCCCGGGCCGTAGGCGAAGAACAGGGCAACGTCCTGCTGCGGCAGACCCAGTACCGCATCGCAGACAGCGAGGCAGAGAGCTGTCTCTATGCGCGCAATTTCATCCTGGGCAAAGTCTATAACGCCCGCTGGGTGCTGGAACGGGCCACCCGTGACCACCCCCAGCGGGTGCCGGTGGAACAGCTCAAGCGCACCAGCGCCCAGCTGGCGGCGGCGCTGCCCCTCATCGAGCAGTGTGACGACCTCGACCAGCTTCGCGGCCTGGAGGGCGAGGCGGCACAGCGGTATTTCGACTGCTTTGATTCGCTCATCCTGCAGCAGCACGATGATTTTTCTTTTGCCGGCCGGAGCCGCCGCCCGCCTCTGGACAACACCAATGCCCTGCTCTCCTTCGCTTATTCGCTTCTGGCCTCCGACTGCACGGCGGCTCTTCAGAGTGTGGGCCTCGACCCCTACGTCGGCTTTCTCCACCGCGCCCGGCCCGGGCGCAGGAGCCTCGCCCTCGACCTCATGGAAGAACTGCGCACTGTTTACGCCGACCGCTTCGTGCTCTCCTGCATCAACCAGAAAATCATGACACCGAAGCATTTCCAGAAGCAGGAGAACGGAGCTGTCCTTCTCACCGATGAGGGCCGCCGCGCCTTTCTGGGCGGGTGGCAGACCCGCAAGCAGGAGACCATCACCCACCCGTTCCTGAACGAAAAGCTTCTGTGGGGCCTCGTGCCTTATGTGCAGGCTCTGCTTCTGGCCCGCACCCTGCGGGGCGATATGGAGCTTTACCCGCCATTTTTCTGGAAGTGAGGGATGTGTATGCTGGTCCTTATCACCTACGACGTCAATACCGAAACTCCTGCCGGGCGCAGACGTCTGCGCAAAGTCGCCAAGCGCTGTGTGGACCACGGCCAGCGGGTGCAGAACTCCGTGTTCGAGTGTCTGCTGGATGCCGCGCAGTATGCCGTTCTCAAGGCGGAGCTGACGGCTCTCATCGACCCCACGCTGGACAGCCTGCGCTTCTACCAGCTGGGCAACAACTATAAGAGCAAGGTGGAGCATATCGGCGTTCATCCGCCCTTCGAGCAGGACGGCCTGCTGTTGTTCTGAGTTTTGCGCCCCGGTGCGAAGGGTGAGTCCTCAGCATCTTTCCGGCACCTTCGCACCGGATTTTTGAGTCGTTTTGCATGATTTGGATAGTTCTTTGACCCGTTGTAAATCAAGGCTCTTCTAAATTCGTGCAGAATGTTGTATAATTTGTTTGAAAATAGAGATTTTGTCTCTGTTTTTGCTGTCGCCCTCCTCGCGGAGGGCGTGGATAGAAATTTTGCCGCCTCCGGCTGCTGTGCTTTTGCCGCTGGTCGCCCTCCTCGCGGAGGGCGTGGATAGAAATTCGACATACAACAGTACGGCGGTGTTAAACCTAACGTCGCCCTCCTCGCGGAGGGCGTGGATAGAAATAAAAACCTCTTGACAAATCCCAAAAGTGTGGTATAAGTCGCCCTCCTCGCGGAGGGCGTGGATAGAAATCATTTATACAAATAACTTAAAGAAAGAGGTGAACTGGTCGCCCTCCTCGCGGAGGGCGTGGATAGAAATACCTCACTTTTTTCAGCCGGTTTTTCTGCTTCGGCGTCGCCCTCCTCGCGGAGGGCGTGGATAGAAATACTCTTTAGCCTCCGCTGCTTCTGCCGTCTTCGTGTCGCCCTCCTCGCGGAGGGCGTGGATAGAAATGTTTTCGCAGTCTGCACCCGGTACATTGTCCGCATGTCGCCCTCCTCGCGGAGGGCGTGGATAGAAATACAGCCTGATGCCTCCCCTCATTGCGCCGCTGCCAAGTCGCCCTCCTCGCGGAGGGCGTGGATAGAAATCCTTCTGAGGATTTCCACCTCAATGCTGTTTGCGTCGCCCTCCTCGCGGAGGGCGTGGATAGAAATATCCGTGTCCGTGCCGGTGAGGTACAGCTCCTTTGTCGCCCTCCTCGCGGAGGGCGTGGATAGAAATTAAGGTCATGATAGATCCTGTTATGTTGTGGTCGTCGCCCTCCTCGCGGAGGGCGTGGATAGAAATCATAGGCCATGATGTATTTTTCCACATCGTTGTCGTCGCCCTCCTCGCGGAGGGCGTGGATAGAAATAGAGCCGTCTGGATGAGACCAAAATCGAAAACATGTCGCCCTCCTCGCGGAGGGCGTGGATAGAAATTGCTGGCTCTCGAAGAGTCTGCTTGCAACAGCATGTCGCCCTCCTCGCGGAGGGCGTGGATAGAAATCGAAGCAACGCAGCACAGAGCCTCGATGCATGGCGTCGCCCTCCTCGCGGAGGGCGTGGATAGAAATTTCTTCGTATTTTTTATCAAAGTACCTTGGTATCGTCGCCCTCCTCGCGGAGGGCGTGGATAGAAATTCTTACCATTCCCGGCACATACTCTTGATTCCACGTCGCCCTCCTCGCGGAGGGCGTGGATAGAAATACTTACGGCCCTGGGCTTAAACACTCTGGGAGCGTCGCCCTCCTCGCGGAGGGCGTGGATAGAAATTGAACGATGATGGCGACAAGGTCCTCTTTGCCGTGTCGCCCTCCTCGCGGAGGGCGTGGATAGAAATTGCACAGGCAACGTGTTGGAGCTATGAGCAGGCCGTCGCCCTCCTCGCGGAGGGCGTGGATAGAAATTCCTTATCCTCGATAAATTCGCCGGTTTTTTCGCGTCGCCCTCCTCGCGGAGGGCGTGGATAGAAATAGGTTGACGGTATCCTCGCCGACACGGTCAGCGTGTCGCCCTCCTCGCGGAGGGCGTGGATAGAAATTTCTCCGGCTGCGTTGTAGTAGGGAATGTAGAGGTCGCCCTCCTCGCGGAGGGCGTGGATAGAAATCATCCCGCTCCAGGGCATACAAGCGTCAAACGGGGTCGCCCTCCTCGCGGAGGGCGTGGATAGAAATTATCTGGCCGGCCGGCGCTTCGGCCCGGCAAACCTGTCGCCCTCCTCGCGGAGGGCGTGGATAGAAATTATCTGGCCGGCCGGCGCTTCGGCCCGGCAAACCTGTCGCCCTCCTCGCGGAGGGCGTGGATAGAAATTATCTGGCCGGCCGGCGCTTCG
>ERZ833782.1954-NODE-1954-length-15324-cov-3.862204_pt1 | contig 15324 bp, 15 predicted proteins | sample MGYA00519577_ERZ833782 | MGnify/ENA primary metagenome ERZ833782 (study PRJEB31850, sample SAMEA3708745) | human gut metagenome | biome: human gut; feature: human-associated habitat; material: faeces | place: China | collected 2014 ...
ATACCATAAGAAGCCGGACCAGCTGCCATGTTATCCGGGTGAAGGGTACGGCCTGTGCCGCCGCCGGATGCTACGGAGAAGTACTTCTTGCCTTTTTCTACACATTCCTTTTTGTATGTACCTGCAACCGGATGCTGGAAACGTGTCGGGTTTGTGGAGTTACCGGTGATGGAAACGTCTACGCCCTCTTTCCACATGATTGCAACGCCCTCTGTTACGTCGTTAGCACCGTAGCAGTTTACCTTTGCACGCGGGCTTTCCGGATCAGCGGAATAGCACTTGCGGAATACTTCCTCAACCTCGCCGGTATAGTAGTTCATTTTTGTCTCAACATATGTGAAGCCGTTGATACGGGAGATGATCTGTGCCGCATCTTTTCCAAGACCGTTTAAGATAACGCGGAGCGGTTTTTTACGAACCTTGTTTGCCTTCTCTGCGATACCGATCGCGCCCTCAGCAGCAGCGAAGGATTCGTGTCCTGCGAGGAAGCAGAAGCAGTCGGTCTCTTCCTCAAGGAGCATCTTACCGAGGTTACCATGTCCAAGACCTACTTTTCGCTGGTCAGCAACGGAACCCGGGATACAGAAAGCCTGAAGACCTTCACCGATCGCAGCAGCAGCATCTGCGGCACGGCGGCAGCCTTTCTTGATCGCGATCGCAGCGCCTACTGTGTAAGCCCAGCAAGCGTTCTCAAAGCAGATCGGCTGGATCTTCTTTACCTGATCATATACGTTAAGGCCAGCATCCTTTGTGATCTTCTCAGCTTCTTCGATGGATGCGATGCCATAGCTGTTTAATACGGAATTGATCTTGTCAATTCTTCTCTCATAGGATTCAAATAATGCCATTTTATTCTCCTTCTTCCATTAAAACTCACGGAAATGTCACGTCAGTTCTTCATTGTGAAAACGGGAAACGCGAACTCCGCGCTGCTCCGTTTGCATAGCGTAAAATTTCCCACAAGGCGTGAAATTTTACTTTACTCCTGACGCGGATCAATGATCTTCACTGCATCTGCTACGCGGCCGTACTGTCCTTTTGCCTTCTCGTAAGCAGTTGTCGGATCGTCGCCTTTTTTGATGAAGTCAGTCATCTTGCCAAGGTTTACGAACTGGTAACCGATGATCTGGTCCTCAGCGTCAAGAGCGATACCGGTTACATAGCCTTCAGCCATCTCAAGGTAACGCGGTCCTTTCTTTAAAGTACCGTACATGGTACCAACCTGGGAACGGAGACCTTTACCGAGGTCCTCAAGACCTGCGCCGATCGGAAGTCCTTCTTCGGAGAATGCACTCTGAGTTCTTCCGTAAACGATCTGTAGAAAGAGCTCTCTCATTGCTGTATTGATCGCATCACAGACAAGGTCTGTGTTTAATGCTTCGAGGATCGTTCTGCCCGGAAGGATCTCTGCTGCCATAGCTGCGGAGTGGGTCATACCGGAACATCCGATGGTTTCTACAAGTGCTTCCTGAATGATACCCTCTTTTACATTCAGGGTCAGCTTACAGGCACCCTGCTGCGGAGCACACCAGCCAATACCGTGTGTCAGACCGGAAATATCTTTGATTTCCTTAGACTGTACCCATTTCGCTTCCTCCGGGATCGGAGCTGCGCCATGGTTCACGCCCTGCGCAACCGTGCACATCTGTTCTACTTCATGTGAATAAATCATGTTGAGACTCCTTTCAATATATGGTTCTTAATGCTCGTTAAAAAAATCACATCATACCCGTTTCATTTTCTCACAAAAATCATGTTTCGTCCATACCTTTTTCCAAAATATTCAAATTTTGAGAAGTAATTTTAACAGAAATCGGAGTTATGACAGGACAGCAGAACCCGGGATTTCTTATAGTGGAACGAGTTCTATATCTCGGAAAATCATGTTCTAAATATGTCTTGGCACATCCATATGCCTGGCATAGATGTTCGCGGCGGCAAGCAATTTCATACTGGTGTGCATTGCAGATTACTGTACACGGGTAGGAATTTTCTGAACTGAAAATTCCGTACAGGACAGTAGTGGTAGTGGATTTTGCCGATTTGGCATGCGGCATCTTTTTGAAAGGAAAATCATTGTAAACCAGACATTTCAGCGTTATACTAAAAGGAACGTAACTTCGTCTTCCTGGATGTTCAGATCCTGGGAGCACATAAACGGAGGTGGATAAATGGATCCTCAAAAAAATGATCTGACAGAACAGGAAGAACTGAAAATTCTCGGAGAGATCCTGGAAGCGTACATCGACACACCGATCGAAAAAGACGCATTTCTGATCAGTGATCTCGGGCTTGATTCCTTCCTGATCGTATACTTTATATCGGAAGTGGATGACCGGTTCGGCGTGACGATTGAGATGCCGGAACATGTGGAATATATGACGGTCCAGGACGTGCTGGATCAGCTGAATCAGAAAAACTGACTGCCTGAAAATTGCGGACAGCATCAAATTCTAGGACAACTGCCGAAGAAAATTTTGGCTGGTGTCTATGAAAAACATAAACGGCAGCTGATTTTGGACATGCGGGGAAAACAGGCAGGAAATATACAGGAGCATACATATGGAAAAAACACTTGAAGAAAAGAAGGAACTTGCGGCAAAAGTGATTGCGGCATTAAAAAAAGAATACCCGGATGCCGACTGCACCCTGGATTACAACGAGGCGTGGAAACTTTTAGTCAGTGTCCGTCTTGCGGCTCAGTGTACCGACGCCAGAGTCAATGTGGTAGTCCAGGATCTCTACAAAAAGTTTCCGGATGTGAAGGCATTGGCGGAAGCAGATGTGGACGAGATCGAGGAGATCGTCCGCCCCTGCGGCCTTGGAAGAAGCAAGGCCCGGGACATCAGTGCCTGCATGAAGATTCTTTACGAGCAGTATCACGGAAACGTACCGGACGATTTCGATGCCCTCTTAAAGCTTCCGGGCGTTGGAAGAAAGAGTGCAAACCTTATTATGGGGGATGTATTCGGGAAACCGGCGATCGTCACTGATACCCACTGTATCCGCCTGACGAATCGGATCGGTCTTGTGGATGGGATCAAGGAGCCGAAAAAAGTGGAGATGGCTCTCTGGAAGATCATCCCGCCGGAAGAGGGCAATGATTTCTGCCACAGACTTGTAGAACATGGCCGGGCTGTCTGTACAGCGCGGACGAAACCGTACTGTGACAAATGCTGTCTGGCAGAATTTTGTGAGAAGAACGGAGTGGAGTAAAGAGACATGGAGATAAAGACAGGAATTTCATTGCAGACAAAGCAGCAGCTTTCGCAGCTTCAGGTAGAGTCTCTGAATATTCTGGCAATGTCCATGACGGAGTTAAAGGATTTTCTGCAGAATGAGGAGATCGAAAATCCGCTGGTGGAATATACATCGGGAAAAGAAGAAGCAGCGCCGATTACCTATAAAGAGACGGAACGGTTTTACAATGGTACAGACCGGGATGAGAGAAGGGAAAATGAGCTGTACGAGATTGAGGACAGCGAGAAATCATTGGAAGACCTTGTGAATACGCAGCTCCAGTGGGAGCAGATCGGGGAGACGGAACGAAAGATCGTGGACTTCTGTATCCAGTCCCTGGAACAGAGTGGATATCTGATGATTCCGCCTAAAGATATTGCGAAAGATCTTGGAGTTGCGGAAGAACAGGTGGAGGAAGTTCTCTCTATGTTGAAGGAGCTGGAGCCGCAGGGACTCTTTGCGTCAGGACTTGAAGAATGTCTTCTGATGCAGGTTCGTGGGATGGACGAGGAAGAACTCCTGTCCGACATAATAAGGAACCATCTCCAAGACATCGCGGAAGGAAAGATCAGCACGATCTCGCGGGGCTTGAAAATCTCTTCAGCAGAGGTGAGAAAACTGATCCATGTGATCAAGAACTTAAATCCGCGCCCATTAAATGGGATCGGCGGTGAGAAAGCCCAATATATTCTCCCGGATGTGATCCTGGAGTTTCAGGATGGGCAGTGGAACATCGAACTGAATGATAAATGGACTGGAAATCTCCAGGTCAGCGATTTCTACATTCATATGATGGAGACCGCCCAGGATGAGGAATTAAAATCATATTTTGAGAATAAACTGCGCAGAGCCCGCTTTATTATGAACGCGGTGGAGCAGCGCAGAACAACAATTTTGGGAATCACACGGGAAATCCTGAAACGACAAGAAGATTATTTCCTCGGAAAAGGTCAGCTGAAACCGATGACACTGGAGGATATCGGCGATGTACTGGAGATCCACAAATCCACGGTCAGCCGCGCGATCCGTGACAAATATCTGAGAGTGCCGTCGGGATGTGTCCTGTTCCGCAGCTTATTTACGACTGGAATCGTCTCATCGGACGGAAACGGCGATGTGAGCAGAAATACAGTAAAGACAAAGCTGAAAGAACTGGTTGCGGCGGAGGATAAGAAAAAGCCCTGGAGCGATGAACAGCTCGCAGGTCTTTTACAGGATGCAGGAATGCCGATATCGAGAAGAACCGTTGCCAAGTACCGGATGGAGCTTGGAATTGGAGGCGTGTTCCAGAGAAAAGATGGATAAGGGTAACTGTTCAGTAGGTCTGCGCACTTGCTGCGCTGACCGTAAGAAAACTTGGGCTGGAAGGTAAAAATCCCATCGGCGCAGCCGATCTGGAATGGATTTTTGTATGTAACTGTGAGGGTACTGAACAGTTACGGATAAAAATGGGGGCTGCCGTCTCAGTGATATGTGAATATCGCTGAGCGGCAGCCCCTGATCATTTACATGGTCTCATTTTCAAATTTTTCCGTATACTTCTTCTGGATCAGATCCACTAACTCCGGTGCCTTTCCTCCGATCGGAGTGCCATTCATCTCGCAGGCCGGGGAGCAGAATTTTGTGGAGCTGGAGACGATGATCTCGTCGGCATCCATGAGTTCCGCCATGGTAAATGGTGTTTCGTCTACCGGAATTCCGCTGTCCTTGCAGATCTGGATGATGTGCATTCTCGTGATTCCAGGTAAAATATAGTGGTCTGTCGGGTGGGTCTTAAATACGCCGTCCTTGATGATGGAGACGTTGCTGTGGGCGCACTCAGTGACGATATCGCCGCGGTGGAAGACACATTCGCCGCATCCGAGGGACTCCGCTTTCTCTGCAGCCATGACGTTGACAAGAAGGTTCAGAGTCTTGATATTGCAGTGCAGGAAACGCGTATCCTCCATATCAGTGAGCTTTAAGCGTTTGCCGGAGTCGGCCGGTTTTCCGGGTTTCATGAAGATCCAGAGATTCGGCTTTGTTCCTTTTTCCGGGAACTGGTGCTGACGGATACCGGTTCCCCGGGTCATCTGCCAGTAGATGAAGATATCCTTATCGTCCATCTTTGCCAGCATATCATAGAGAATTGCTGCCAACTCGTCTTTAGTATAGGGAATATCGATCTTGATCAGACCTGCGCTGTTGAAAAAACGGTCCAGATGATCTTTCAGGGCGAAGATCTTTCCATTTCTTGCCAGCGTTGCCTCGTATACTCCGTCTCCGAAGTAACATGCGCGGTCGTTCATCGGAACGGTCATCTCTTCCAGAGGTCCGAATTTGCCGTTGTAGTAGCCAAGTGTTTTCATTTACATTTCCTCCTGAATTCACAAAAAATTGTTCGGATATAACTGAAATATTCTATCGCTATCATAGCATGGAACAGGAGGAAAGTAAAGGAAAGAGGAAGTATTTTAGATAATGTTTTTGGACGTATTGTATAAAACGTCCTATATTTTCCCATTGTCATATGTGAGAATTTCCTGTATAATATAGAATAATTGTAACTGTTCAGTAGGTCTGCGCATTTACTGCGCTGACCGTAAGAAAAATTAGGCTGGAAGGCAAAAATCCTATCGGCGCAGCCGATTTGGAATGGATTTTTGCGCGTAACTGTGAGGGTACTGAACGGTTACGCGTAATTATGAAAATCTTGCAGGGCGGAAGCAAAGCAGCTTTTCGCGGCATGGCGGCAGATATCTGGAAAAGATCTGCCGATATAAATAAAATCAGGAAAGTGCAGGGAGTTACCAATGAACATCAGTATGAACCCAAACGGCGAACTGTACCAGTCTGCTGTCAACGCGCCGGGAACGATCGAGATCCCGGAGAGTTTTTTAAATGAGGCACGTCAGTTCCGGGAATTGAATATGCGTTACACATGTGCGATCCGGGAAGTGAAGACGAAATTAGAGGTATTGAACGATGATCTGGCGATCCGGAATCAGAGAAACCCGATACAGATGATCAAATCCAGGGTGAAAAAACCGGAGAGTATTATTGAGAAGCTTCACCGCCGCGGTTTCCCGATCTCCGTAAAATCGGTACGGGAGAACCTTTACGATGTGGCGGGGATCCGCGTGATCTGTTCCTTCGTGGACGATATCTATACGGTGGCTGAGATGTTAGCACGCCAGGATGATATCAATGTCCTTATGGTAAAGGATTATATCCGATGCCCGAAGGTCAACGGATACCGCAGTTACCATATGATCATCGAAGTTCCGGTATTCTTTTCCGACCGGAAAGAAAATATGCGCGTGGAGGTCCAGATCCGGACCATCGCGATGGATTTCTGGGCTAGTCTGGATCATCAGATGAAGTATAAGAAAGATGTGGAAGATGCAAGTGAGATCAGTGAAGAGCTGAAGGAATGCGCTGAGGTGATCGCGCAGACAGATCTAAAGATGCTGTCGCTCCGCCGGAAGATCGAGGACCGGGAGAGTAAGGAAAATCTGCTCCAGTTCGATAAGGATCCGATGTAAGGAGCGGATCGGGGACTGCGGAAGCGTAAAGTCCACAGCAGTCCCGATAAGGTATAACTTAATAGAGATAGCAGCACAGGGTTTCGGTGATACGGAACCCTGTTTTTTTGTACAGGGTGAGAGCCGGGGCGTTGCCGCCGGATACCTGGAGAAGGACCGGGCGTGGGGCAGTATTGTCAGCAGCGGCACCTGCGCTTCTCACGTCTGAAATATGGTACGAAGTTTCCGGCGAAAGTGGTGAATGCTCGATGGCGGCTGCGTTACCGTTCAGCAACTGTGCAAGTACTGTACTTAAAAACTTTGTCCCATATCCCTTACCGCGGCAGGATTCTTCCACTTCAAAGCCATAGAGGTAGTAGTGGGAAGGGAAGACGGAGAAGTTGATAACGGCGTGGTCACAGTGAAAGCGGAGAGTCAGAGTGCCGTCAAGATTCAGCCATTCAGAGTGAATATCAGCAATTAAATCAAGGGCACTGACATCGGATCCTGTCTGGCTGGAGTGGCAGTCAATGATGGAAAAGTTTTCTGGCAGCAGCTTCATCATATGTTCTTCGGAATTCATTTCTGCTCCGATCGCCTCCAGAACGGCAGCAGCGGCAGAATTTCTCTTATCCGCATAAAAAATCAACTCCGAATCTTCCGGAAGTTCATCGATTCCCGCATCCAGAAGCCCAGAAAAGTGTCCATGACCGCGAAACTCCGGATCCGTGAAGGCAGAGCATTCATAGAGCAGGCCCTCTATAGGGATAAAAGCGATGGCGGAGACGATGGAACCGTCGTGTTCAAAATAGAGAAAGAGATCAGCCTCATCAAACGGGAACGAAAGTCTGGTTCCGTCAGAATCGTTGCATTTATTTACCATGGTTTGGAGCTGTCTGATCTGGGAAGAATCAAGGGAATGGACCCTGTGTAATTTCATAAAAAAATCCTCCTGAAAAAGCCGGAAAATTTCCGAAAGTCATTTACTGGAATACCATACTGATTCCGGGCAGTAGAATGCTTTGCGGATTGCCAGAGCACGCAGTGCGGAGTGATCCTGTATCGGAGAGAGTAAAAGCTTTTTGTCTCCAATATCATGAACATAAGTATATACAGAAAAATCGACCAATTCAAGAAAAATTCCGTGCTTTTTTCTATTGCCGTTCCGCATAAGCGGTGCTAAAATGGTTGCTAGTCTTTGCGTGAGACAACAAAATGAGGAGGAAACATTATGAAGTACGTGAAGGAAATTGTGATCATCTTCGGGATCACAATGGTCGGAGAACTCTTAAATAAGTTCATTCCGCTTCCGGTACCTGCCGGAGTATATGGTCTGTTCATTCTTCTTGGCGGTCTGTGCAGCGGAATCATTAAGCTCTCTGACGTGGAAGTTACGGGAAACCTGCTTCTGGATCTGATGCCGGTGATGTTTATCCCGGCGGCTGTGGGAATTATTGATAAGATCGAAGAGCTGAAGGCTGTCATGATCCCGATGCTCATCATTACCTTCGTGACCACATTCATCGTCATGTCCATCACCGGAGTAACGGCAGAGTGGATCATCAAGAGACAGAAGAAAGGGGAGAAATAGAGATGCCGTTATATTTTGGAGTATTTGTCAGTCTTTTCGCATACCTGATCGGTATGGAATTAAAGAAGAAATTCGGCTGGCCGGTGTTAAATCCGCTGCTTGTGGCGATCATTCTCGTAATCGCGTTTTTAAAGGCCACGGGGATCACCTACACGGATTATAATGAGGGAGCGTCCTATATCAGCTATTTTCTGACCCCGGCGACGGTATGCCTTGCGATCCCGCTTTACAAGCAGCTGGAACTGTTGAAGAGAAACTTGACGGCTGTTGCGACGGCGATCACCGCGGGTGTCATCGGAAGCGTTGTCAGCGTCTATGTGATGTCCATGGTCTTTAAGCTGGAACATGTGCACTATGTATCCCTGCTTCCGAAGTCCATCACCACAGCGATCGGAATGGGCGTATCTGAGGAAGCAGGTGGGATCGTGACCATGACCATCGTGAGCATCATCATCACAGGAATTCTTGGAAATATCGTTGCGGACGGCTGGTTCAAGCTCATCGGAATCAAGGAGCCGATCGCGAAAGGCCTGGCACTGGGAACATCCGCCCATGCTATTGGAACAGCAAAGGCCCTGGAGCTTGGTGAAGTGGAAGGTGCCATGAGCAGCCTGTCTATCGCGGTAGCAGGACTTATGACGGTTGTGAGCGTGCCGATCATGTCGGGATTGATCTGATCGTTAGACGTATTTTTATAGCTGCATTGGTCCGACCAATAAATGGAGAAATGTGTCCTGAATGCATGAACCTGCGCAAATGTGTAAGCTGCTGTACGTGGCTGTGCGGGGCAAATCAATGTATCAGGGCACATTCTTTTATAAACGAAATATACCAACATTGAATTCTGTCACTGGTGAACATTCATGACCTTTGCTTCGTGATGAACGGAGTGGGGGGACACGCAATAATTTGAGAAAAAATTAAAAATGGGATGGATTTTTGCGCGGGATTGTGCAAAAATTAGATCATGAAAAAGATCTGATTTAAGAAGGAGAGAAAGCCATGGCTGAGAGTGTAAAGAAACGTTCAGAGATCGAAGAACAGGATACCTGGAAACTGGAGGACATGATCGAATCACCGGAAAAGTTCGAGGAACTCATGGACGGTGTGGAGGAGCGGATCCAGGAGTATGAGGCATACCGGGAAAAACTTGGAAACTCCGCGGAATACCTGAAGAACTATCTGACATATGATGAGTCTGTGGACGAGACACTTTCTCTCCTTTATGCGTATGCGATGCAGAGGCGGGACCAGGATACCTCCGTCAGCGAGAACCAGGCGCTGGTGTCGAGAGTCCAGTCCCTGGCTGTGAAAGCGATGGCGGCATCTTCTTTCGCGGATCCGGAGATTTTAAGTATCCCGGATGAGAAGATGGCAGAATTTCTTGCATCTCCGGAGCTTGCCCACTATAAGAAACAGCTGGAACGGCTGCTGGCGAAAAAGGCTCACAGGTTATCGGAGAAGGAGGAGGCGATCTTAGCTGCCGCCTCCGAGATCTCGGGAACTCCATCATCGGTGTTTGCCCTGTTCAACAACGCGGATCTGAAATTTGAGCCGGTGAAGGATGAAAACGGGGAGCTGGTGGATGTGACCCACGCGAGATATGGAAAGCTCATCGAGAGCAGGGACAGGAGTGTCCGCGAGGCAGCGTTCCATTCCCTGTACGCCTCCTACCGTCAGTTCGCAAATACCGTTGCCGCAAACTATGAGGGAAATGTCAAACAAGGAAATTTCTATGCGAGAATGAGAAAATATCCGTCCGCAAGAGCCATGTACCTGGCGGGGAATGAGATCCCGGAAAAGGTTTACGACAACCTGATCGAGTCCGTCCATAACGCTCTGCCGCTGATGCACCGGTACATGAAATTCAGAAAGAGCTATATGAATGTCTCTGAGCTCCACATGTATGATCTCTATGTGCCGCTGACGGAAGATTATGAGAAGACCTACACCTACAAGGAGGCGCAGGAGCTGATCTTAAAGGTGCTGAAGCCGTTAGGAGAGGAGTATCTGAATCTCTTGAGAACAGGATTTGAGAACCGCTGGATCGACGTCTATGAGAACGAGGGAAAAAGAAGCGGCGCGTACTCCAACAGCGCTTACGGCGTTCACCCGTATGTGCTGATGAGCTTTGATGGGACATTGAATTCTGTCCTCACACTGGCGCATGAGATGGGGCATTCCATCCACTCCTGGTATTCCAACGCGAACCAGAGCTACACCTACGCCGGATACAGAATCTTTGTGGCTGAGGTGGCCTCCACCTGCAATGAGATCCTGCTCTTAAACTACATGATCAACGAGGCAAAGGACAGAAAAGAGAAGTTTTATCTGGTGAACCAGCTTGCGGAACGGTTCCGCACGACACTTTTCCGTCAGGCCCTGTTCGCGGAGTTCGAGTGGGAGACTTATAAGCTTTCCTGGAACGGAACCCCGCTCACAAAAGATTTGCTCTGTGGTCTTTACCATGAGTTAAATTCGGAGTATTATGGGAAAGAGACCGTGATCGACTCCGATATCGACCACGAGTGGGAGCGGATCCCGCACTTTTACATGCAGTTTTATGTGTACCAGTATGCCACCGGATTTTCGGCGGCGATGGCCATCGCGAGACGGATCCTGGCAGGCGACACGGAGACGAAGGAAGGCTATTTCCGCTTCTTAAAAGGCGGCTGTTCCAGGACTCCGGTGGAATTACTGAAGCTTGTAGGTCTTGACATGGAAGAGCCGGAGGTTGTGAATGAGGCTGTGAAGGTGTTTGAGGGGCTGCTGGATGAGATGGAAAAACTGGCGTAAAAAGGAATTTTTTGTCAGGGATTTCTGGTTCGTACCGACGCAGTACGGACTGAAAGGTATCAAAATGTAAATCATTGCAGCAAGTATGCAGGCTTGCTGAGCAGTTGCAGTTTGTCAATTATGAAATCAGGGTGCAGTGTTTGCCGGGAAAAGTAATGATATCCGGCATGAGGGGAAGAGGCGAGCAGTTATGAGTATTTATGAGGCGATTTTTGACCGGTACTCCGTCAGAGAATACCAGATGGAAAAGATTGAGCCGGAGAGATTGGAAGCGTTGAAACGGTATTTGAAAACCGTAGCGCTTTTAGATGAGGAAAAGCCGGTAGAATTTGAGATCGTGGACAACACCGACAAAAAGCTGAAAGTCCACGGACTCTGGAAGACGGAAGCGCCGTATTACCTTGCGGTATATTGCGGTGACGACCGCCTTTCCATGCGGGTACGCAGCAGAGCAGGCAGTCCTCTACCTTACATCGAAGGAACTCGGAACCTGTTATCTCGGCGCGACAAAAGCAGGGGAGGATAAAAAAGACGGATTGAAGCGTTTCCTCGTGATCGCCTTCGGCAAGGCATCCGCAAAGCCGTTCCGCGATTCGTCCATGGCCCACAGAAACTCCCTGGCAGCTCTCTGTGCCTTCAAGGATGAACCGGGAGAACAGGTAAAGTCGATCCTCCGCGCCGCCCGCCTCGCCCCGTCTTCCTTCAACTCCCAGCCCTGGCGATTCGTCGTTTATTCCGACCGCCTCTACATCTTCATGAAAAAAGCCGCCCCATTCTCCGGAAAAGGAGCGAAGGCCTTCAAGGAGTTCAACATGGGAATCATGCTGTCACATATCATGCTGGCAGCAGAGGAATACTGGATGAACATGGAGACGCTGGTGGAGGATCAGTTTGCGAAGAAGGATTATAAGAATGGGGAGTATGTCTGTACGATTGTGTTTCATAGTTGAAAAACGCCACACCGCATCTGTCTGGCCTCCTCCCCATCTGTCACAATATTCCCAAATTCTCCTCAAATTGCAGAAATTTTTCCAAGCACCACATTTCTACTTGAAACCGGAAACACCATATGCTAAAATTGGAAAGAATAAGGTGTTGTAGAAACGCAACTACATCGGAGGAGGAAACTATGATCAGTCAGCTCATACAGAAGATTCAGAAGACAAAGGCACCGATCTGCGTCGGTCTTGACCCTATGTTAGGTTATATCCCGAACCATATTGTCCAGAGAGCATTTAAGGACTTCGGCGAGACCATGGAAGGAGCTGCCGAGGCTGTATGGCAGTTTAATAAAGAAATTATTGATAACACTTATGATTTGATTCCCTCAGTGAAACCGCAGATTGCAATGTATGAGCAGTTTGGCATTGAGGGTCTTAAAATATATGCCCGCACGATCGAATACTGCCAGAACAAGGGACTCCTTGTGATCGGAGATGTAAAGAGAGGCGATATCGGATCCACTTCCTCCGCATATGCAGTTGGACATATCGGAAGTGTAAAAGTCGGAAGCAATGAATGCCGCGGTTTCAATACGGATTTTATCACCGTAAACCCGTACCTCGGAACAGACGGAATCAAACCGTTCGTCAATGTCTGCAACGATGAGGACAGAGGCCTTTTCGTTCTCGTTAAGACATCCAACCCGTCCAGCGGCGAGTTTCAGGACCGCCTTGTAGACGGAAGACCGCTCTACGAGTTAGTCGCAGAGAAGGTCGTTGAGTGGGGCGAAGCAAGCATGGACGGCGATTACAGCAACGTAGGCGCTGTTGTGGGCGCTACATATCCGGAGATGAGCAAGATCTTAAGAAAGCTCATGCCGAAGACATACTTCCTTGTACCGGGCTACGGCGCACAGGGCGGTACCGCGAAAGACTTAATGCACTGCTTCAACGAGGATGGTCTCGGAGCTGTCGTAAACTCCTCCAGAGGAATCATCGCTGCGTATAAGCAGGAGAAATACGCAAAGTTCGGTCCGGAACATTTCGCAGAGGCATCCAGACAGGCCGTTGTGGATATGATCGCGGATATCAACTCCGTATTATAATTAATAGAGTATATTGGTAACTGTTTAGTAGGTCTGCGCACTTGCTGCGCTGACCGTAAGAAAGCTTTGCGGCAGCAGGCAAAAATCCATTGACGAAGTCAATTTAGGATGGATTTTTGCACGGAGCTGTGAAGGAACTGAGCAGCTGCGTACATTGAAAATTTATCAGCCATGGCGTATGTCCGTGGCTGATGTGTTGTAACCATATAAAAACAGTGTTCCGGAAAGTTGGAAAAGCACCGGAATACTGATAGTAAACCACCAGGAGGAAACCATGGCACAGAAAAAAGTAAACGCTGTGATCCACAGCCAGGAAAAACTGGCAGAGGGAATCTACAGCATGTGGCTTGACGCACCGGAGATGGCAAAAGCAGCCGTACCGGGACAGTTTATCGCTGTTTACACCAATGACCAGTCAAAGCTTCTGCCGCGTCCGATCAGTATCTGCGAGGCGGACAAGGAGAATGGAAGACTTCGGATCGTTTACCGCATCGCGGGAGCCGGAACAAAGGAATTTTCCGCATACAAAGAAGGCGATACCCTCGATATTATGGGACCGCTGGGAAATGGATTCCCCTTAAAGAAGAAAAAAGCATTCCTGATCGGCGGCGGAATCGGAATCCCGCCGATGTTAGAGCTTGCTAAGAACTTGGACTGCGAGAAGACAGCAGTCATCGGTTACAGAGATAAAGAGACCTTCCTCGCGGACGAGCTTCGCAAATACGCCGATGTCGTGATCGCGACAGAGGATGGAAGTGTCGGAACAAAGGGAAATGTCATCGACGCGATCCGCGCGGAGAAGCTTACCGCGGATATCATCTACGCATGCGGACCAACTCCGATGTTAAAGGCATTAAAGACTTACGCAATGGAGAACGGGATCGAGTGCTATATCTCTCTGGAAGAGAAGATGGCATGCGGAATCGGTGCCTGTCTTGGCTGTGTATGCCACAGCAAGGACATTGATGAGCACAGCAACGTGAGAAACAAGAGAATCTGCAAGGACGGTCCGGTATTCCGCGCTGAAGAGGTAGAACTTCTGACTCCGGATGAGCAGCGCGAGCGCATCGCCTCCGGCATCATGATCAAGAAGGAGGAGCAGGCATGAATACAAAAGTAACACTTGCCGGTGTAGAGTTAAAGAACCCGGTTATGACCTGTTCCGGTACCTTTGGTTCCGGTATGGAATACGGCGAGATGATCGATCTTGACCGTCTCGGCGCTGTTGTCACAAAAGGAATCGCAAACGTGCCGTGGCCGGGAAATCCGACCCCGCGAGTGACGGAAGTTTACGGCGGAATGTTAAATGCTATCGGTCTTCAGGGACCGGGCGTCGACGTGTTCATGAAGCGCGACGTTCCGTTCTTAAGACAGCATGACACAAAGATCATCGTTAATGTCTGCGGAAAGTCCGAGAGCGACTATGTGGATGTTGTGGAGCGTCTCGCTGACGCTGATGTAGATATGCTCGAGATCAATATCTCCTGCCCGAACGTAAAAGAGGGCGGAATCGCATTCGGCCAGGATCCGAAATGCGCGGAGCAGATCACAAAGGCGGTAAAGAAGGTCGCAAAGCAGCCGGTGATCATGAAGCTCTCCCCGAACGTTACGGATATCGCTGAGATGGCGAGAGCCGTTGAGGCAGGCGGAGCTGATGTGGTATCTCTGATCAACACCATCACGGGAATGAAGATCGATATCAACAAGCGTACATTCGCCCTGGCAAACAAGACCGGCGGTATGTCCGGCCCGGCGATCAAACCGGTGGCTGTCCGCATGGTATATCAGGTTGCCCAGGCAGTAAAGGTGCCTATTATCGGTATGGGTGGTATCTGCAATGCAGATGATGCTCTGGAGTTTATCCTTGCAGGTGCAACAGCAGTAGCCATCGGTACTGCAAACTTCCATGACCCATATGCTACAGTTAAAACAGTAGATGGAATTAAGGCATATATGGAAAAATATGGAATTGAAGATATTAACCAGCTGATCGGTGCAGTAAAGTGATGATAACAGGATCACAGGGAAAAAATTATTAATGTCCTCCCGGAGTCTCTCATGCACAGAAAGATTCTGAGAGAACATATAAGAATCAAGGAGGTTATTACCATGGAAAGTTATAAGCAGGAATTTATTGAATTTATGGT
>ERZ833782.1961-NODE-1961-length-15266-cov-13.168825_pt1 | contig 15266 bp, 9 predicted proteins | sample MGYA00519577_ERZ833782 | MGnify/ENA primary metagenome ERZ833782 (study PRJEB31850, sample SAMEA3708745) | human gut metagenome | biome: human gut; feature: human-associated habitat; material: faeces | place: China | collected 2014 ...
ATGGTAGGAAACCAGAAAGTTGTGCAGGCATACGGACACGAGAAAGAAGCACTTGATAAGTTTGACGATATAAACAAGAGACTTCAAAAATATTCACTTCAGGCAACATTCTTCTCATCAATAACAAATCCGGCAACAAGATTTGTCAACAATATCGTGTATGCAGGAGTAGGAGTGACTGGAGCATTTTTCGCATTAAACGGGTATCTTTCAGTGGGAATGTTATCATGCTTTTTAGGTTATGCTAACCAGTACACAAAGCCGTTCAATGAGATTTCAGGCGTAGTAACGGAACTTCAGAATGCCATTGCGTGTGCGGCGAGAGTTCTTGAACTTATCGACGAAGAACCTCAGATACCGGAGGACGATGATGCCGTTGAGCTTACCGGAGTAAAAGGAGAGGTGGAACTTTCAGGAGTTTACTTCTCATATGTCGAGGACAAAAAACTTATCACCGACTTTAACCTTGATGTAAAACCGGGACAGAGAGTTGCAATAGTAGGACCTACCGGCTGCGGAAAAACAACGCTTATAAATCTTTTGATGAGATTTTATGATGTAAATGAGGGAAGCATAAAAGTAGACGGAACAGACATAAGACATCTCACAAGGGCAAGTCTCAGGAAAAACATAGGAATGGTGCTTCAGGAGACTTGGCTTAAAGACGGTACTATATTTGAAAATATCGTTATGGGAAAACCGGATGCGACAAAAGAAGAAGTAATCGCGGCGGCAAAAGCAACCCACGCACACAGCTTTATAAAAAGACTTGCAAACGGTTATGACACGGTGATAAAAGAGGACGGAGACACATTGTCACAGGGACAGAAGCAGCTTCTTACGATAGCGAGAGCAATTCTTGCGGACAATAAGATCCTGATTCTCGATGAGGCGACCTCATCCGTTGATACCAGAACAGAGATCGAGATCCAGAAAGCAATGGATAACCTGATGAAGGGCAGAACGAGCTTTGTCATTGCCCACCGTCTGTCTACGATTAAGGATGCAGACGTGATTCTTGTCATGAAGGACGGCGATATTGTAGAACAGGGAAATCATGAAGAACTTCTTGCAAAGGGCGGCTTCTATGCAGACCTTTACAATTCACAGTTTGATGAGGCAGAAAGCGCGTAAGATACGGGCATTTTGATAAAAAATGGAAGTTATTAAAGATGAATATTTAAAATATTAATTCAAAACAAAGAGTAAAAAGGAGAAACAGCCTGGCAGAGGTTTTTTCTCCTTTTTTCACGGATAGTCCTTGCAAAACTTTAGAATTTCTGTATACTTGACATGTTAGGTGTTTTCATGGCAGAGCCGGAGGGATTTGATGAAACAGATTGCGTGGGTAAAAGTTATCCAAAACAAATATGTAAAAAGATGTATGAGTATTGTGGGAATTGTAATCGTTTTACTGGGTGCTATGCTGTTATATCATATTACAGGTTTAGGAAAAAATGAATATACAAAAAAGGAGCCATTGCTTTTAAACTGGACTGTTGTCAGTGAAAATCAGACGGATACGGATGTGGATTTGAATACATTTCGTTTTGATAATATTTTAACAGACAAAAAGACATTATATTTATCCCGTACTTTTGTGGATAAAGGGCAGTTTCAATCACCGGTACTTGTGGTTCAGACGCATAATACAACGTTACGTGTTTTTGTGGACGGAGAATGTATTTACAGTTTCGGACTGGAGCGGTATGACTGCGGGAAAATGGTTGGAAGCGGCACACACAGCATTGCGATGCCTAAAGATGGAGAACGGCATGAACTGATGCTGGAATTTAAGGCAAACGGAGATTCTTATGTTACTCGGATGAATGATATTTATATTACCGATTATGCAACAATTTACACTGATTTTTTAGTGTCCAACAGAGTTACTTATGCACTTAGTGTTTGCCTTTTGTTTGTCGGATTTGTCCTGCTTTTGCTTGGAATGGTTATGATGCTGACGCGGACCTGGTTTACACATTTGATATCACTGGGAATTTGCTCGCTGATGGTAGGTTTATGGACGATGGGAAAATATAATCTCCTACAGATTTACCGGGTACCGATATGGCTGTGTACCTTTATTGAGTATGCCAGCTTGTATATCGGTCCGCCGTTCCTGCTGCTTTTTTTCAGGGATTATCCGAAAAAAGCAGACAGCAGATGTATAACGTGGATGTATTACATAATTTTCTGGGTAGATAGCTGTGTGACGGCACTTTTATTTGTGCTTCATTTTTCAGGTGTCTGGCATCTTCCGCATATGCTTCGGCTGGAACAGGCATTTGTAGCAATTACCTGTGTTTATTTGATTATATTAATGATTGCCTGTGTCAGAAAGGGAAACCGGCAGAGCAGACTGGTTATCTGTGGTGTGATTTTGTTTTTGCTGTGTATCGGAGTGGAATGGTCAGGTTATATGGCAGGAAAATACTGGGGTCATGAAATGTCATGGACAATAGGATTTTCATCTTTTGGAACTGTGATTCTGATTAGTATTTTACTGCTCTCATTAAGCTGGGATATTGCGGGAAAAATGGTCGACGAAAAAGAACAGGCAGTTCTTTATAAAATGGCATATACGGATAATCTGACGGGGCTTTATAACCGCCGTTTTTGTGAAGAACGGTTAAAATCATATCGTTATAATAACATTCCATTTACAATTATTAATTTTGATATGAATGGGCTGAAAGCCACGAATGATACCCATGGGCATAGCAGTGGGGATAAGCTGATTAAGGGGTTTGCGGATATTTTAACAAAGTCGTTCGGGGACAAAGGCATCGTCGGCAGAATGGGCGGCGATGAATTTATTGTAATTGTAGAAAACATCGAAGAACTTAATTGTCAGGAAGAAATCCGACATTTTCAAAAAATTATGAGTGAGGCAAATAAAGCACAAAGCGGGTATGTTTACAGTACGGCATACGGCTATGCAGACAGTTCTGAAATTGTGTCAGACGGTGAAATACGCGATGTCAACATGGTTTACAGACTGGCGGATAACCGCATGTATGAGAATAAAAAGACATGCCATGATGCAAGAAAATAGTTAGAAAGTGGAAGGAACAAAGGAATTTATGAATAGGACTTACGACAAATTTCAGGTAGTATTACTAAGCGAAGTAAAAGGGAAAGACAGCAATGCGTTTATTTTTGAATTACGTCTTACTTCGGAGGACAATTGTCGTATCAGAATTATAGATTTTGACGCATTTGATATTGACGGAAACAAGTACAGTGCGGGAGCGGATAAAATCAGTACAACAGATGTGATTTTAGGACACAGCAAATTTTTTGCCGAAACCAAAAAGATTAATGTAAAAATCAGTTCGCAGTTTAAAGCAAGAATCGGCTGTATGGCAGTCTTAACGGTTGCCTGTATCGAAGATAAACAGCAGATGAAATTCTGTTTCCAGAGAAAAGGAACAAACCGCTGGGATTGTGTCGGTGTGGAATTTATGGAGTATGAAGGTCTTCCGGCAGCAGAAGAAGAACCGGTGGAAACAGAAGGAACTTTAGAACCGGTTGAAGAACTGACTGACAAAGCAGAAAAACAGGTACAGGCGCAGACGGAAGCACTGACACAGACTGGAGCTTCGGCAGTGAAAGAAGACGGTGAAGAACAGGCAGCAGTGGTAGTACAGGATTCTCCGGCAGAAGACATCCCGGCAGCACAGGATGAAAAAGCTGCAGCAGAATCACTTGAAGAATATCTGGAAAGAGAAGGCGCAGAGTCTGTCTTAGGGATGTCCATGAAGGAATTTGTCAATCGTTTTGCATTAGGTACACAGACAGTAGAAGATGTTTTAAAGCAGTTAAATGTCAATGTGGCGCAGGAAGAAGAACCGGCAGAAACAATCAGTCAGCCGGCGCCGGTATCCCAGCCGGAGGAAGAAGAGCAGGAGCAGTCCATAGAAGACTATTTAAACAGTCTGATTGAATTTGATGAAAAATCATCAGAAACCATCGGCCTTGCCGTTTCTAATATGAGAATCCGTGCAGAAGAACAGGGTGACACCGTCTGTCCGGTTCTTTACTGTGAGGTCAGCTATTCCAAAGAAACCTATGTATTGGTGCGCTGTCCGATGATTAAGGTGATTTTTTACGATGCAAAGGGATGTATCGACAATGTTGCCATGCATCCGGTATCCCGTATCCATACAGGTCAGGATATCGTTGAAATGGCATTTAAGAAGTCCACAGTGAAAAATTGGAAAAACAAGAGCAAAATCAAAGTACTCGTAACGCTGTAAAATAGATAAAACATTTTTTTTGGTTAAAACATAAAACATAAAAAATAAAAGAATTAAAAGAAGAAAGCTGCGCAGCCGGAACAAAAAACGGCTGTGCAGCTTATTTTATAAAGTTCTGAAAGCTTAAAGGATGGTGGCTGATATGCAGCTGGTATATGGATATAAAGGATTCTGATAATTACGGTTTTTAAAACTACATTATATTGAAATAAATATAATATCATCTTGACAAAAAAACAAAGAAGCGGTATAACATAAATAGTTTGAGAATCAAAATAATGTGTTTCTGAACGAAAATAAAGTACTGTTATGGCAGATGAGAAATTACCTGCGGAATGGAGATTAATATGAATAATCAGTTACCACAACTTATATTAGGAGATGTTATTGTGCCGGTGCCGGTGATTCAGGGCGGCATGGGTGTTGGAGTGAGTCGAAGCCGTCTTGCGGGAGCAGTTGCAAAAGAAGGCGGTATCGGTGTGATATCAACAGCACAGATCGGTTATGACGAGGAAAATTTTGAAAAAAATCCGGCGGAGTGTAACCGCAGGGCAATAATAAAACACATTGCGCAGGCAAAAGAGATTGCAGGCGGAAACGGACTGGTCGGTGTGAATATCATGGTGGCATTAAAGCATTACAGACAGCACATTGAAACGGCGGTAGAAGCGGGTGCAGATGTCATTATCTGTGGTGCGGGACTGCCGGCAGATTTACCGGGAATTGCCCAAAACTATGCACGTGAGCATGGGAAAAAGATACCAAAGCTGATGCCGATTGTGTCTTCCGCGAGAGCAGCGGGAATTATTTTAAAAATGTGGGACCATCATTACCATACGGTGCCGGATTGTATTATTGTGGAAGGACCGATGGCAGGCGGACATCTTGGATTTCAGGAAAGTGTATTGGAAAATATTGAAAATATTGATTTTGACGCGATTCTTTGCGGGGTCATTGACAGCAAAAAGCCATATGAGGAGAAATACACAAAAAAGATTCCGGTTGCGGCGGCAGGCGGTATTTTTGACAGACAGGATATTGACCATGTGCTTTCATTAGGTGCAGATGCCGTACAGATTGCAAGTCGTTTTGTTGTCACTAAAGAATGTGATGCATCTGATGCATACAAACGTGCATATATTGAGGCGGGAAAGGGTAATATACAGATTGTAAAAAGTCCTGTCGGCATGCCGGGACGTGCCGTGCGCAATGCATTTATCAGACAGGTTGAGCAGCACAAACAAGAAATTACCGGCTGTTATCAGTGCCTTGAAAAATGTAATCCGAAGGAAGTGCCGTATTGCATTACACAGGCGCTGATTCACGCCGTGAAAGGCGAACTAGAGCAGGGGTTAATTTTCTGCGGCGAAAATGTTTCCAGAATCCATGAAATGACAACCGTACCGGAACTGATGCGGGAATTGACACAAGGTTGACACACCACCCCGGTATTTAGTACTATAGTAAGTGAAAAAGAACGAATGGAGAAACCAATGAAAGAATTTTTGCGTGCTAAGATTTTTGCACTTTCACAGTATCTGGAAATGCTGCTTTCGCTGATTTTAGGACTGGTTATTGTAATTCTTGCAGGGAAACTGCTGATGGACGTATTTAATCCGCAATATATTTTTGCAGGAGAAGACGTCTTTGCATATTATCTGGAAACTGCAATGAATCTTGCGATTGGTGTGGAGCTTATTAAAATGCTTTGCATGCACTCACCGGGGACTGTCATTGAAGTCCTTTTATTTGCAATTGCAAGACAGGTTGTTGTATCCCATTCTTCCGTGACACAGACACTGACCGGGGTATTTGCAATTGTTGTGCTGTTTGCTACAAGAAAATATCTGTTTATCCCACACGATGAGGTAGAAAAGATTACCGTACGCGGTAGTATGACTGTAGCAATGGCAAACCGTGTTGCTAAAATCAAAATACCGGAAACAGATGGAAAACTGCTCCGTGATGTGATTGAGAAGCGGATTTGTGAGGAAAGCCTTTCAAAAGAAATCGGAACCTGCGTGGATTACGATAATTTTGCATTATGCATTGCAAGTATCAGAGAAGGTAAAGTAACAAGAGTTGATATTTTAAAAAATAAGGATTGATAAGGAGTAAGCTTATGGCAATTGTACATGTAACAAGTGAAAATTACGAAAAGGAAGTATTACAGTCTGATAAGCCGGTATTGATTGATTTCTGGGCATCATGGTGTGGACCGTGCCAGATGTTAGGACCGGTCATTGAAGAAGTTTCAGAAGAAGTGACGGATGTAAAGTTTGTAAAAGTAAGTACTGAAGAAGCACCGGAACTGGCAGAAAAATTTTCTATTATGTACATTCCGACACTGGTACTCATGGAAAATGGAACGGTTGTAAATAAATCCACAGGCTTTTTACAGAAGGAACAGATTTTAGAACTTCTGAATACAAAAAATTAAAAAAATTAAAAAAAATTAAAATTTTTGTTGACAAATGAAGTTTGAAAGATTATCTTATTACTTAATTCAACAGTCAAATGCAGAGAACAGGAAATGACTTTTTCAAATCACCGCTCACAGAGAGCCGTAAGATGATGAGAAGCGGCAGCAAGGAATGAAAAAGCCCTCACCTGCGAGCAGTTCCGGTGAAAGGCAGTGTAATTGTATACAGCCTAGTAATTGGAATCGGTACCCATCGTTAACAGGGCATGCCATAGAGTCGGTATCCTATTGATTCTGACAGCAGTGGCAGTAGAGAGGCCGGGATATCCGGCAAGCAAAGTGGTAACGCGGAAGTAATGTTAAATCAGCCTTCGTCTTTGCACCAAATCATTTAGATTTGTGTGGAGACGAAGGCTTTTTTGATACTATGGACAATGCGTACAGAGTGTTTGACTGATGAAATATATCATAATAGGAGAGTGACATCTATGAACACTTTAGTAATTGTTTTAATTGCAGCTGTTATTTTATTCGGCGCATATGTTGTCTATGGCCGTTGGTTAGCCAACAAATGGGGAATTGACCCTAAGGCAGAAACACCGGCAGTAAAGTACAATGATGGTAAAGATTTTGTCCCGACAAACGGATGGACAGTATTTAGTCATCAGTTTTCATCTATTGCAGGTGCAGGTCCTGTAACCGGTGCAATTCAGGCAGCGGCATTTGGCTGGTTACCTGTACTCCTCTGGATTCTCATTGGTGGTGTATTCTTCGGTGCTGTTACAGACTTCGGTGCCTTATATGCTTCCGTTAAGAACGAAGGAAAGTCCATGGGTATGATTATTGAAAAGTACATCGGTAAATTCGGACGTAAGATTTTCTTACTGTTCTGCTGGTTATTTACATTAATTGTTATTGCAGCATTTGCCGATATGGTAGCCGGAACATTCAATGCGTATACAGTTGTTGACGGACAGTCACAGTTATCTGCAGCTGCTTCAACAAACGGTTCTGCCGGTATGGTATCTATCATGTTTATGGTATTTGCCGTTGTATTTGGTCTGATTCAGAAGAAATGGAATCTTTCAGGCTGGAAAGAAGCAGTTGTTGGTATCGTATTTATCATTGCTTCATTTGTAATTGGTAACTACTTCCCAATTGAATTAGGCAAGAACGCATGGAGCTATATCACATTTGTATATATCTTTTTTGCAGCAGTTCTTCCAATGTGGCTGATGAAGCAGCCTCGTGACTACATGACAACATTTATGTTCATTGCCATGATTGTCGGTGCAGCACTTGGTCTGGTTGTAGCTCATCCGTCTATGAACCTTCCGGTTTATACAGGATTTAACAATGCAAAGCTTGGAACAATGTTCCCAATCCTTTTCGTAACGGTTGCCTGCGGTGCTGTTTCAGGCTTCCACAGCCTTGTATCTTCCGGTACATCTTCTAAGACTGTAGCAAATGAAAAGGATATGCTTAAAGTTGGTTACGGCGCTATGATACTTGAAAGCTTACTTGCTGTTATCGCTCTTTGTGTTGCAGGCGCAGCCGCAGCAGCAGACGGAACAGCCGCTACTGGTACACCGTTCCAGATTTTCAGCCGTGGTGTTGCAGGTTTCTTTGAAATGTTTGGTGTTCCGGTACATTTTGCAACCGTATTTATGACAATGTGTGTATCTGCACTTGCTCTTACATCACTTGATGCCGTTGCACGTATCGGACGTATGAGTTTTCAGGAACTTTTCAGCGTAGATGATATGGAACATGCAGAAGGATGGAGAAAGTTACTCTGCAATACATATTTCTCAACAGTAATAACGCTTCTTTGTGGTTTCGTACTCACAAAGATTGGTTATGCAAACATCTGGCCGTTATTTGGTTCAGCAAACCAGTTATTAAGTGCACTTGTAATTCTTACACTTTGTGTATTCTTAAAGGTAACAGGACGCAGCAACAAGATGCTGTTCCCGCCACTTATCATTATGCTTTGTGTAACATTTACAGCACTGGTACAGCGTACAATCGCTATGGTTAAGGCAATCCAGACAGCAGCATCTGTTACAATTCCGGCAGGTACTGCTACATGGGGAAGCGTATTTATTGCCAACGGGCTTCAGCTTATTATTGCAATTCTGCTGATTGTACTTGGTCTTATCATTGTTGTAAATTCAGCTAAGAGTTATGCAAAGAGTGAGAAAAACTCAGAAAAGGCAGCTTAATTCGTATAGCAGCTGTATAATAAAATAAGAAGCTTTACATAAAAACTCCCGGATTTTTTCTATATCATATATAGAGAGGATTCGGGAGATTTTTGCATAGGAACGGCAATCCCAGCGATAAAAATATTGAAATTCTGTCGTGTTCATAGTAATATATAAATAGTGTGAAAAAACCTTAAATTTAAAATAAGAAGACACAATATCGTAAAAGACAGGGGAATAAATAATATGGAACAGGTTGTTTTTGGTGGAAGAATGAATATCCCAAAGGGGACAACATTTTTTAAGACAGGCGAAAACGTTGAACATGTATATCTGTTAGTGAATGGACAGGTACGTGCAAAAAGCGAATATATGAAGATGAATCTCGATAACGGAGCACTGTTAGGAATTCTTGATATTTATTCAGAAGAATATCTTTTTGATTATGAGGCCGTTACGGATTTGATTGTATTGTGCTTTGACATTGCACATGCAGACGGTATTCAGAAGCTTTTAAAACTGGGTAAAAACTATCAGGAAATTGCTGTCAATTCTTTATTTGCGCAGTTTCATGAAGTGTACCGGTTATATGAAAAAAGCTTTTTGTCTTATGCATCAGAAATGGATGATTTTAATGTCATTGATAAAGAAGAAGATTCTGCAAAGGTGGATATGGAAATCTGCACCTATATGAATCAGATATACGCATTGGATAAAAAAGTTTTTCATGAACTTTTTACAGCCGGGGAAATGATAGCATATGAACATCTGATTACCGGTTCAAAGCTGGTAGCGGATATCAACCGTACCGCGTTAAAACTGGTGGATGTTTTAGGAAAGGCAGCACTTGGTATTCAGGACGATGAAGCCCAAAATAAAGCAGCAGACGACCTTTTGGATGGTGAAGATACGGCAGAAGAAGGCATGGATGAAAGTGCTTATGACTATGCACTGGTTGAGAGTGAACTGGCAAATTCCATGAAGCAGATTCTGGATTATTCCCAGATAGATGAAAAGGAAGCTTCCAGATTTACCCTCATGGTTTCGCAGTATATGAATCTGCCGGACAGAAATACTTCGGACAACGATGTCAGAAAATTAAGAAAAGATATTGCAGAGCAGTTCTATCAGATTTATGAAAATGTTTTCTTACATTCATTAAAGGATACTTCTCTTAGCAGGGCAGTCGAATTGTTCCTGAATTTTGGCTTTATGGATGAGAAGGAATTTGATAAAAAGGGATTGGCGGAACTGTATTATTTCAAGCCGGACTTATCGGGTACGGGATTTTCTATTTATACCGTATATGGCTGGCTGAAAGCAATATACGAGGGAAAAAGAGAACCGTCCAAAGATGAATTTGACCAGGATTATAAAGAAAACGTAAGAAAAGAAAAGGCACTGCACCATCTGTCAGCAGCAGAAGAAACAAAGATGCTGTCTGACCAGACAGCCAAAGTGCAGTTTGAAATCCGTAATATGTTTAAGGTTATCAATCGTCTGACAACGAATGAAATTACAATTTTCAGCCCGATTCTGACACAGAAGAAGTTCAGTAAGAGCATTCAGAAGTCGTTTCTGTCAGCAAAGAAGCTTTCTGAGGCGATGCGTGCGATTATGAAGGTGGATTATTCACTGTTCCACAGAGAGCAGATGTATTATGACCCGGAAAATAAAATCGATAATATTGTAGTCATGAAACAGGTTCTTCCGGACTTTATCCTGATGCCGAATGTCGGCAGCAGAGGTGTCATGTGGCAGGATATTTCGGAAAAGAAAAGAGATACACCGGCAAGATTTGTGCTTTCTGCATTTTTCAACGGCAATCTTGAAAACAGTCTGATTAACATGGCAGCAGTTTACCGCTGGGAAATCTGCCGTACTGTACAGGGCAATTACTGGAATGATGTCCGGGAACATTCTCTTACATCCGAGTACTGCGATTATGTACAGTTTTACCGAAAGAATAAAGATCTGACGGAAGAAGCCAAAGAAAAAATCAGGGCACAGTTTAAAAGCTGTCGTAACAGTTACCGTGAAATGTTTGCAAAGGATTATGACGTATGGGTTAAATACGAATCCCAGAACTCTATCCGATTAAATAAGGTTGTGAGAGGAATTCTTTATATGTACTGTCCGTTTGCGGCAGAATATCGGAAAAAGCTTGAATCGCAGCCAATCTTTAATGCGGCATCAGCACGGTTTAACAGAGAAAATACAAAGAAAGTACGTGAGTTAAAGACATTTAATTCCAACGTATTAAAAAGAGGCGGACAGGTTACTGAAGTGTTACAGAAGAATCTGGATTTTTATGAATTAGGATAAGAAGAAGGAGAAGACAAATGTTTAGTCAGTTATTTGGTGAATATCTGGTAAGTGAAGAAGTACTTACACCGGAGCAGTTAAGAGAAGTATTGGATGAACAGGCAACAGCAAAGGTCCGTCTGGGAACGATTGCGATTGCAAACGGATATATGACACAGAACGAAACGGAAGAAGTCAATCATTTACAGACACAGTATGACAGACGTTTCGGTGATATTGCGGTAGAAAGAGGCTATTTATCAGAACGGGAAGTGGATGAACTTCTGGAGCAGCAGGGTTGCGCATTTATGAAGTTTTTGCAGATTATGTTTGAGAAAAAATATATTACTGCCAGCGAACTGGATGAATATCTTGACAGCTTTCAGACATCCAAGGGCTTTTCAAAGTCCGAAATGGAAGCGTTAAAGGAAGATGATATTGACGGGATTGTACCGTTGTTTGCATTTTCTGCAAAACCGTATGTAACTGATATTGTGGCATTGATTTTGAGAAATCTGACAAGATTTGTTACACAGGATTACTATATCGGTTCAATTAAACGTGTGACAGAAATCCGGTATCAGAGTATTATCGGACAAAAAACATACGGTTCTCATGTTATTTATACAGCATTTGTGGCAGGGGAAAATGAAGATGGACTGCTTGCGCTTGCATCCGATTTTTCAAAGGAAGAACTGATACAGGCAGACAGCTATACATATGACACATTAAGCGAACTGGTTAATATGTGCCTTGGTCTGTTTGTAACGGCAATCAGCAAGGGTGAGTTATTTGTAGATATCGAACCGCCGTTTGTCTATGAAAACCAGACACTGACCGGGGACGGATATATTGTTCCGCTTTATGTCCATGGTAAAGAGACAGAAATTTTTATTGCTGTAGACAGTGATGTTCAAATCGGTGTAAAGCCGACATCTATTGATATTCAAAAATGTGCCGACAGTGAGGTAGCAGACGGTGTTAAAAAGGTCATGATTGTAGATGATTCTGCTTTTATCCGTAAGACATTAAGAAATATTCTTGAAGAAGCAGGCTATGGTATTGTCTGTGAGGCTGTAAACGGAGAAGAAGCCGTTCAGTTATATAAAGAGTATAAACCGGATATTGTCACAATGGATATTACGATGCCGGTTATGGACGGTGTTACGGCATTGGAAAAGATTAAAGCATACGATAATACAGCAGATGTCATTATGGTGACGTCAGCCGGACAGCAGAAGAAAGTGATTCAAGCATTAAAGCTGGGGGCATATGAATTCTGCATGAAGCCGCTGGATAAGGATGAATTGTTAAAAGTATTTAAAGAACTGAATGCATAAAATACATAAAAACGGGAATAATACAGGTATTGCAAAAGTATATTTTGTAGTGCCTGTATTTTAAAATTGTACTAAATTAAGAACTATGCAAAAGAGTATTGATTTTATGATACATGAATGATATTATAAAGCACGTAAGGATTGTTACAATATTGTCAAAGTTGCGATGAGCAATTTTTTTATTTAGCAATCAGTGTATACAATGTGCAGAGATTATGCAAGGAGGAATTCAAAAATGTTACAGAAGGAACAGTGGAATGGTTTCGAAGGTAGACTTTGGAAAGAAGAAATCAATGTAAGAGATTTCGTTCAGAACAACTACAAGCCATATGATGGTGATGAAAGTTTCCTTGAAGGTCCTACAGAAGCAACAAACAAGCTTTGGGGAAGACTTCAGGAATTACAGAAAGAAGAAAGAGCAAAGGGCGGCGTACTTGACATGGAAACAGAAGTTGTTGCCGGTCTTACAGCATATGGTCCTGGATATATAGATGAATCAATGAAAGACCTTGAAAAAGTTGTAGGTCTTCAGACAGATAAGCCATTAAAGAGAGCATTCATGCCTTACGGCGGTATCAAGATGGCAGAAGAATCTTGCAAGAACTACGGTTATGAACCAAATCCGGAATTACACAAGATTTTCACAGAATATCATAAGACTCACAATCAGGGTGTTTTCGATGCTTATACACCAGAGATGAGAAAGGCTCGTCACAGCCACATCATCACAGGTCTTCCGGATACTTATGGCCGTGGACGTATCGTAGGTGACTACAGAAGAGTTGCTCTTTACGGTATTGACTACCTTATGGAAGAAAAGAAGAAAGATCATGCAAACTGTGGATGCGGAACAATGACAGACGATGTTATCCGTTTAAGAGAAGAAATCTCTGATCAGTACAAGGCTTTAGCAGGCATGAAGAAGATGGCTGAAAGCTATGGTTATGATATTTCACAGCCAGCTAAGGATGCTAAGGAAGCTGTTCAGTGGTTATACTTTGGTTACCTTGCTGCTATCAAGACTCAGAACGGTGCTGCTATGTCAGTAGGTCGTGTATCTACATTCCTTGATATTTATCTTGAACGAGATCTTAAAAATGGAGTGATCACAGAAACAGAAGCTCAGGAATTGATCGATCAATTTATCATCAAACTTCGTCTGACAAGACATTTAAGAACTCCTGAATATGACGAACTATTTGGTGGGGATCCTACGTGGATCACGGAGTCTATCGGTGGAGTTGGTATTAATGGAAAACCTCTGGTTACTAAGAACTCTTTCCGTTATCTTCATACTTTATATAACATTGGAACTGCTCCAGAGCCTAACTTAACTGTTTTATGGTCTGAAAAACTGCCAGACAACTTTAAACATTTTTGCTCTAAAGTTTCTATTGATACGGATTCTATCCAATATGAAAATGATGATGTTATGCGCCCAGTCTATGGGGATGATTATGCGATCGCTTGTTGTGTATCTGCAATGAAGGTTGGAAAACAGACACAGCTGTTCGGAGCCCGCTGCAATCTGGCAAAATCACTGCTTTATGCGATCAATGGAGGAATTGACGAGAAAAAAGGAATCCAGGTTGTTCCTGGAATCGAACCGATCACAGATGACGTTCTTGATTTTGACAAAGTATGGGAAAACTATAAGAAAGTTATGACTTATGTTGCTGAATTATATGTTGATACAGTAAATATCATTCATTTTATGCATGATAAATACGCATATGAAGCCAGCCAGTTTGCTCTTCATGATACAAACTTAGAGCGAATCGCAGCTTATGGAATTGCTGGTCTGTCTATTGCCGCAGACTCTCTATCAGCGATTAAATATGCAACTGTAAAACCAATCCGCAATGAAAATGGTGTAGCAATTGACTTTGAAACCATTGGGGATTTCCCTAAGTATGGAAATGATGACGACCGCGCAGATGATCTTGCAGTTAACACAGTAACATTCTTCTCTGACGAACTAAAGAAACATCCGATTTATAGAAATGCGATCCATACTTTATCTGCTTTAACGATCACATCCAATGTTATGTATGGTAAGAAAACCGGATCCACACCAGATGGAAGAAAACTCGGAGAACCTTTAGCTCCAGGTGCAAACCCAATGCATGGACGAGACGAAAATGGTGCTCTTGCATCCTTAAACTCTGTCGCTAAAATTCCATATCGCGATGTATGTCAGGATGGTGTATCCAATACCTTTTCCATCGTACCAGATGCTCTTGGAAAAGATCAGGAACAACGAGTACAAAACCTTACAACAATCTTAGACGGATACTTTGTTCAAGGTGCACATCATTTGAATGTAAATGTTATGCATAGAGAAACTTTGATCGATGCTATGGAACATCCAGAAAAATATCCAACACTTACGATCCGTGTTTCTGGATATGCCGTGAACTTTAATCGATTATCCCGCGAACAGCAGGAAGAAGTGATTCGTCGTACATTCCATCAGAGTATGTAGATTTTTATGAAACAGCAATGGTGCCTGATTCTTATTTGAATCAGGCACCATTACTATTCTTCAAACATTTTTCCCTCTATAGCACTTATCTGTTCAATGGGAATGATCGTCTGATCAGTCATGACAACTGTGTGTTTATATTTATCAATTTTCTTTACACAACCAGAACAGGTAATATATGCTCCCCCATCTTTCTTAGCATCTGGTACAAAATACGTGATCTCAACCATTTGCTGTGTACCGATC
>ERZ833782.1966-NODE-1966-length-15244-cov-2.411548_pt1 | contig 15244 bp, 11 predicted proteins | sample MGYA00519577_ERZ833782 | MGnify/ENA primary metagenome ERZ833782 (study PRJEB31850, sample SAMEA3708745) | human gut metagenome | biome: human gut; feature: human-associated habitat; material: faeces | place: China | collected 2014 ...
GATGGATTTAGGCTGCTTACAGAGGAACTATCTAAAATATTTCCTCTCAATACTACATTTCTAAGAAAATCTACCGCGCAGATAATATTTGACTTACCGGAAGCGTTAGGCCCATATATTACGGATGAGCACAAAGCCCTCTGCTCCTTTCTGATTCCCGTAATCTTCTTTTTTAAGAGACTGTACTCTAAATCCGTTTGCTTAGGGGTCGGTACCATCGAAAAGACCGTTGGGTCCTCAAAGGATTTAAAGTTTTCAAGCCTAAACTCGAGAAGCATATCAACTCCACATTTTCAATAGTTCTACGCAATTAATAAAAGCACTTTAAGCATCCACAAAAAGCAATAAAACGACAGTGCTAGGCTTGATAATAGCGAAATCTCATAGATTTATGTAGCAATTTTGCAGAATTTTTGCAAAATAGGAACAATTTAATGCCGCTTTTATCATTGATTGAAACTATAGAAAAATCGATTTATCGAGGCGAAAGACCCCACAACTGACTCAGCATCAGCATTTATGGTGAGCTCTCAACCTCTCAGACAAAACATCTGAGTGAGCTATTGGAAGGATTTCATTCATTTGCAAGTCAGTTACCCAAGAAACTCCTTTCTTATAAACACTTTCTCGAATGTTCTAGCTGAATGCCAACTTCTTGGTATCCGTTTTTCTATACTTCCTTTATTACCTCAATAACAAAGGAGATATTCATATGACCACACGTCGCAACTTTGTTTCAGGCTGCTTAGCTGCAAGTCTGACACCATCTTTTGCTTTTGCTGCCGCTAATGGCAATGCTTCCGATTTTGACATGAAGCAATATCTCAATGAACTCAAGGAGTTAGTATCTATTGACTCAAAATCCGGACACGTTGAAGGCGCTAACAAAATAGCTGACATCCTAGAAAAACGTTTCAAATCGATCGGATGGACAGTGACTACAAGAGACTGCGCCGGAAGAGGCAAAGCATTAATTGCTACCAATACACCTAATCAAGATCATTACGATGTGGTGCTTTCTGTCCACTCTGATACTGTTCAGCCGGTCGGGAACGCTCAAAAGTATCCTCTGACGATTAAGGACAATATTGCTCATGGTGCCGGCGTCGCCGACGATAAAAGTTCCCTAAATGCAGTCTGGTGGATTTGCAAGAAGATCCCGCCGGAAGCCATGAAAAAACTCAACATAGCGGTAATCGTCAACCCCGGAGAAGAATCCGGATCTCCAGCCTCCCGTGCCTTCATGGATGAACAAGCCAAGAAAACCGATATTGCATTGGTTTACGAACCCGGCAGACCGGGCAACGGATTTGTCCGTTCTCGCAAGGGCTCTATGTTCCTGACGATCAACTTCCACGGAAGACCCGCTCATGCAGGAAACAATCCGCAAGATGGGAGAAATGCGATAGAAGCCATTCCTGAAATCAAAGCGATTGCCTCTGAATACAAGGACGTCACTTTGAACGCTGACGTTGTCAAAGGCGGAACGACACCCAACACTATCGCTGAAGACGCAACCGTCGTATTTGATTTCCGTTTCTTCAACGATCAAACACGCGATGCCGTGTTGGACAAGATTGAAGCACTTTGCAAACGAGGTTTTGCACCTGACGTGACGTCTGAGCTGAAGTATGTTGCTAAGAGCTCTGCTCTATCGCATACGGAAAAATCTCAGAAATTAATTGAACTGGTGGATCAGGCATCCAAAGATCTGAACCAGCCTGCTCCAAAATGGATGGATGTCGGCGGCGCTTCCGACGGCAACCGTTTCTCCGGAGGCGGAGCAGCGGTTGCTTGCGCCATGGGTGTAGTCGGCGGAGATTTACATAATCCTAAAAAAGAATGGTCAGATCTATCTACTGTCAAACCTAGAATTGAACTCGGCCGTAAAGTCTTGGAACTTATCGCTAAGAATAAGGCTAATTAGACAAATGTGCGTCCTAAAAGGACGCACGAGAGCATTAAGACAGAGCCGGTAGATCTCAAAAACTTTGGTTTTAGATCAATTCACCGCTCTAATGATTTGGTTGAGAGATTCAGAGCGAAACTATTTCTTCCAGTCGAAGTATTCACAAACGGTATTCCAAGCAACCTCCTGGAGGAAATGTGCCGTCTTTTCTTCAACTTGCTCAATTCCGTAGTATTTCAGTCCGACAGGCGAACGATGGTACATGCTCGCAAAGACAACGCAGGCCTCTAAGTAAGTGCCTTCAGGCGAAGGGTGTGTTTTATCCGCACGGTAGAGCTCTAACTTCGGATCTTGCTTGATCGCTTCGGCAAAAGCCAAACCAACCGGAATTACCATTGCATCGGCTTCGTTGCCGACTTTTGTTGTGGCATCTGCCAATTGCTGGGTCATTTCAGGCTTGTTCTTTCTTGCCCAAGTCATCATGATCAAAGGTTGGATGCCAAAACACTGCAGATCGTATGCATGCTGTTTTGCATACTTCTCAAAGATTTCTTTGCGCTGCGGATGGATCGGACCGGTGCTGTTGTCCTGAAGAATGACAGCGTCAAAAACCTTTTCTTTCCTGAAGTCAAACTTCTTGATTTTGCCGCCGTCGCTGTGGTCGACATAAGTAGAAGCCATTCCGGAAGGACGCACCAGTTCCCAGACATTGAACCAACCGAGGTCAGCCGCACCGATGGTCACCATACGGTTGCGTCTGACTTTGATTCCGGCAGCTTTTGCCAGACCGTTAACAGCGCCGGCAAGACCGCTCGAATAATATGTATAGGAATTGCCCACGAACATATAGCTGTGCGGGGCTTCAATGGAAGTAACCTTAGGCTTTACAGAGCACTCCAGAGATTGAGCAGCAAAAGGCAGAGAGCAAGCAACGATCAAACCGGTGAGAGCAAGGAATTTTTTCATAGTCATTCTCGATTGAGGGATTTGAGAATTTCATTTTTTCACCGACTATCGACATATCCAATGCATTCTAGGCAAAACAATTTTGCTAATTACGCAAAATGTCGGCGTGGAAATCTAATGTGAGAGTAGGACTTAATGAGAATTACTTTTTGGAGAGCTCCCAATTAAGAAGTCCTTATCTAATAACTTATTATCTTAATAAAAAAATACCCCTTATTATCCAAAACTAGAACCAAGGTATTATTTTCTTTTTTTAGCTGCCTTCATAGACTGTAGCTGTTATTTTCCAAGGAGATAATATGAAAAGCTTTAAATTAGCTACGGTTACACTTTTAGTCGCGGCGGCAGCTTTATCAACTTCTGCCTTTGCTAAAGACGGAACCTACACTGCTCAGGAAGTAGGTAGAAACGGAGCCGTCAAAGTACAGGTCATCGTAAAGGGCAATAAGATCGAATCCGTTAAGGTTTTGGATTGGTCCGAAACGCATCCCGTTGCCGATTTAACTCAGACTCAATTGATTCCTGAAATCGTCAAATATCAGACAACAAACGTCAACAACATCTCCGGTGCAACGCTCTCCAGCTTTGCCATTAAGGCAGCAGTTAACAAGTGCCTGAAGGAAGCCGGCTTAGATGTTAAACAGTTCCAGAAGCCCGCTCCTAAACCCGCTCATTACAATGACACCGTTACTGAAGACACCAATATCGTGATTGTAGGTGCCGGAGGTGCTGGTCTTTCCGCTGCTGTTGCAGCGGCTGAATCCGGCAAGAAAGTTATTCTTCTTGAGAAGAACGGATTTGCCGGCGGAAATACTTCCGTATCCGGCGGCTGCTTCAACGTTGCCAATCGCAACCAAGACCATCTGACGATGTCTGAAGGACAGAAGAAGATTGTCGAAGGCATCATCAACCAAAAACCACTGAATCCGCTTCACGCCGAATTAATTAATAAAGTTAAAGACCAATGGACTAAATACAAAGAAAGCGGTTCAAACAAACTCTTCGATTCTCCAGAACTGCACGCTCTGCAGACATGGAAGTCAGGGGACAACCAGGCAAACCTCAACCTCGTCTACACCTTAACCAAGAACGTCTCCGGCACAATGGACCAGCTCTCCAAGATGGGCTTTGTCTGGCGGGGAAAGGCCAACCAGTTCGTCGGCGCCCTTTGGCCGAGATCAAACCGAGCCGAAAACTTCAAGTCCGGCGTCGGTTATGTTGACACCTACTTAGCCTACATCAAGGAAAAAGGACTCCCGGTCACTTTGATGCTCAACACAGCGGCTGATGACCTCATTGTTAAAGGCGGCAAAGTCATAGGTGTTCTAGCTCAAAACAAAAACGGCAGAAAATACGTCATCAACGCAAATGACGGCGTCATTCTGACAACCGGCGGTTTCAGCGCTAACGTTAAGATGCGTAACGAGTATGACGAACTTTGGGGCAAAAAACTCGGTAAGAATACTCCGACAACCAACCTTCCCTCTGCTACCGGCGACGGTATTAATTTAGCCAAGAAGGCCGGCGCTCATTTAACTCAGATGGGCTGGATCCAGTTGTTCCCTGCCGGTGATCCGAAGACTGGCGCAACAAGCTTCAAACTCGGCGAGAACTCCTGCATTTATGTAAACCGTGACGGCAAACGCTACGTGAATGAGTCCGAACGCCGCGACGTTCTTGCAAAAGCCAATCTAGCTCAGAAAGATCAGCTCTTCTTCGTGATTTCTTCCGCCAAGCGTGCTCTCGTTGATAAAGACGGCCGCAATGCTTACGGTGTGAAAGTCGAAGACATTCTTTCTTCGGGTAAATCCTTCAAAGCCGATACCCTTGAAGAACTGGCTCAAAAAGCCGGGATCAATGGTAAGAACTTAGTCGAGACTGTTAAGAAGTGGAATGAATTCTGCAAGAAAGGTACCGGTGACGAAATGGGACGTCCGACCTGTATGGATGACCATCGTCTTGACGAGGGCGGCCCGTACTATGCGACGCTTATGACTCCTTCTGTTCACCACACCATGGGCGGCGTTCAAATCAATGAAAAAGCCCAGGTTATTAATAACAGCGGCAAAGTCATCCCCGGTCTGTATGCTGCAGGTGAAATCACCGGCGGCATCCACGGAACCAACCGCGTCGGTTGCAATGCGGTTCCCGACGCTCTGACATTCGGCAGAATCGCAGGCTTAGCCGCTGCCGGCAAATAAACACTGACTGAAGATTGTTAGATCAGGCGGAGTACCTTCCCGGTACTTCGCCTTTAATTTTTAGCGGCTTGGCGACCGGCTATGCGTCCGAAGACAATGGCGTCGGCCAATCCGTTTGCGCCAAGACGATTTTTACCGTGGACATTCCCTGTAATCGTTCCGGCAGCATATAAGTCTTCAATCGGCTGATTCTTCTTATTTAGAACGCGGGCTTTCTCATCAATGGCAATGCCCCCTTCCGTGTAATGGACGGTCATGCCTGCATAACAAGCCCAAAAAGGGGGATGGGCAATCGGGAGCGTTAAGGAATGAATTTTCTTGCCCAAACGATCCTTACCCAACCTAACCCCTTCGTTGTAGTCTTCAACGGTGCGGATCAGATTATCGGCAGGAACACCCATTTTGTCGGCAAGCTCTCTAAGCGTTTCGCCTTTCCAAGCCTCCCCTCCTTCAATTGCCTTTACAGCTTCTTTCTGCACTAAGATCCCCGCCCTTCTAAACCCTTCGTCGTCGATAATGATGAATCCATACTTTTCAGGCAGCGAGAGAACGGCGTCTCTGAACTCATCTCTGGGACTATCTTCACGGATAAACCGTTCTCCGTTTTTATTCACGAAAATGAAATGAGAGACATCATTATGAAAACGGACACGATATTTTTTACCCGGAGGGCAACCCGGCAAACACTGAATAAATTCTAGATTGACGAGTTTTGCTCCGACTTTTTCTGCTGCCAGCATGGCAAGCCCATTAGAACCGGGCGCATTGTTAGTCGTCAGCCCTTTGAGTTTCGGCGAGATCTTCTGTATTAAATCCGGATTAGCTGCAAAGCTTCCGGCCGCAAGCACCACTCCTCTGCGCGCATAAAACTGCTTATATTCATTTCCGCAATAAGCCCCGACACCAATGACTTTATTGTCTTTAGTCAATACTTCTCGAACTTCGCATTTAACCTTTAGTTCGACCCTCCGCTTTACACAAGCATCCGCCAAGGTTCGAATGTATCCTTGTCCGAGAGGCAAGACTGGAATGTGGGCTCTGGGCCAATGGGCGCCATAAAGTTCAAAAACTCGAGGCTGAAAATGCATACCTAATTTTTCCAGCCATTCGAGCGACTCCTGCGCCTCTGTCACCATTGTTCTCACCAATTTAGGATCTCCTAAACGGCCGCCGAGTTCATAAGTTTGCTGAACATGCAACTCTACAGAGTCAGTAATTCCCTGTTTTTCTTGACGTTTTTTATCTACCGAGGCATAAAAGCCGCCGGAGATTAAAGTATTTCCTCCGATTTCCGGCTGACTTTCCAATAGAAGCACAGAAGCGCCGTTATCAGCAGCTTCCACGGCCGCTGATAATCCGGCCGCACCTGCTCCGACAACGATTACATCCCAAGATTTACCTTTACTGAAGATGTTTTCAATAAAACCGGCGTAGGAAGGTCCGGGAAGGATCGTTAAGAGAAAAGCGGAAAACAACCTCCTTCTATTCATCTCCAGTAACCCTCCCGATGTCGAGTAAAAATGCACTCGCATCCAAGGCTGAGCGAAGTCCGAGCTTATGCATCGCATTACCTCGATGGATTTTGACGGTTTGCTCAGCAATATTTAGCTCATTAGCGATCTGTTTATTAAGTTTGCCTGTAGCGACTTCCCGAAGCACCTCTTTTTCTCTATCCGTCAGGCGTTCAAATTTATTGATTTTTTCTTGAATAAGTGCTTTCGACAACCGTAATTCCTTGTTCTGTTGCAGATGAACTTTAACCACTTCAAGAAGCTTTTCAGGCTTAGCCGGTTTTTGAAGAAAATCTACTGCGCCGTTTTTTAGAGCCATTACAGCTGCATCCACGGTCCCGTGACCTGTTAAAAATATAATCGGCAGATCACTGCCTTTCTCCTGCAAACAACGTTGGAGCTGAAGACCGCTCATTTCCAGCATTCGGAGATCCAGAATAATACAGCCCGGAACGGTCAAATCATCTTTAGCTAAAAATTCTTCTGCTGAGGAATAGGCCGCAGCCGGAATTCCTGCAAGCTTAAAAATAAAAAGCTCTGAGTTTCTAACCGTTTCTTCGTCATCCACGATTCTTACTAGGGCTTCCACTCTAAATCTCCTTATTAGCTTTAGGCAAATGGAGCGTCACGATCAAGCCTTTGGAATTATTCGGCTTAAAGGTTAATTTGCCTCCATGGTTTTCTGCGATAAGACGGCAGATTGAAAGTCCCAAACCTAAGCCGTCTGAAAGGCTCTTGGCGGGATGCGAAAGCCGACTTAATAATTTATCTGAAATCACTTGGCCATGATCAGATACACTTAACAGCCATTCGTTTGCTTCTTCCGACAATTGGACGCTTATTAACTTTTCTCGGCTGTCCTTGCTGGCTGCAGCGGCATTTTTGAGCAGGTTCACAATCAGCAATTCAAGTTCAAGAGCGTCGGCAAGAGCATCAGCTTTACCGGGAGCTTTTACCTCGACATCTATTCCTGAAGATAGAGACGATCTTCTAAATGAAACCAACGCCCGATCTACTATCTCGGATAAGTTTTCTTGCTTAACTTCGTGGTGCTGCCGTTTTGCGTAGGTTCTGACTCTTTGAATGATTTTTGAAAGTCGATCTGCCTGCGTTGAAATTTCTGACAGCGCTTCCTGCATTAATGGATCTTCGCGTTTTCCTTTCAAATAAAGCTTTAGGCCGTCGGCATAATTAATTAGAGACGCGATCGGCTGATGGGCTTCGTGAGCAAACATCGCAGACAGTTCACTCACAACGCCGGCTTTTTCTAACTGGAAGAGATTTTCTCTGCTCTCGCGAGCCTCTTTTTCGGCTTTGTCTTTTTCCTTCAGTGCAATAGTCAGATCTCGGGTTCTGATGCTGACGATTCTTCTCACGGAAGCCGTATAAAGAAGAATTAAGATCAATAGAGCAGCGAAGCCATATAAATAATGACGGTATCGTTTTGCAAATCCTATGAATCCGGTTTCTTTTAAGTACTCATAGGGTCCGATTTCCAGAGAACGGTATAAAGAGGAAACCGGCGTAAAGTCGCTGGCAAAGCCCCAACTGTCTCCACCTCTCGTCCGATCCATGGTAAGCAGTCCCACTGACACTGTCTTAACTAAATTCGAGTCTGCTTTAGGTAAGGAAGCAAAGACAACATCCGGATATAGGTCTGTGGACACTTTGCATGAAATTAAAGAGTCATTCTTAGGGTTTAGTACTCTTAGGGCTCCTTTTGCTATTGTCCCTTCCCTCTCGAATTGCTCCAGATCACAAGTCTTGAGTATCCCAACGTCAACCTGCTTATTGAGCACCATAGAGGCGACGTCCGGTATCCCATAACCCGTATAGGTAATAACTGAAAACAATCTTTTAGGATCTAAGTTTTGAAGAAGCAGTTCTCCTAGCGCAATAATCCAGCCATCGAAGGAATTTGAGTCCGTCGCAGCAACGGAAACCCTAACCAAATCGGAAAGAGTATTAAACCGAGAATCGTTCGCACGAACCACAAATACAGAGCCTACAGATTTAGAAGGATCTTTGGCTCCTTGAGGATGGCGTGTTGCAATATGGCGCGCGCCGGCGATTCTGCCACATAGGCAAAGAATCCACTCGGAGCAATAAAGAAATCGAGTTCTCCTGCTTTAATCGCCTTTTGCAGGTTCTCGAACGACAACTCGACGGACTTGATTTCATATTGAGGAATCACCTTTCTCAAATGTTCCATCGTTGGCCCGAAGGTTTGAACATAAAACCAGGGGTCAATCGTATCTAAGATGCCAATAGTGATCGTCTTAGACCACACAGAAGTCGCACAAGCTGCGCCAAGGGCAATCAAGAATAAGAGTTTAGAAATTGACCTAAACACAACTTATCTCTAAAGGGGTTAAAAATTGAATCTCACTGAAAATAAAAGAATGAAGAATCAGGTCAGACAATATTTAACTGCTTCAGACTGTCTTGAATTCCACTAATCGACGAGTCGGAATTCGCTGAGCCCGAATCGTCTTGTATCCGAAACACATCGCACTAAAACATTCCTCGTCTTCTTTAATCCCCAAAAGCTCTCGAACTTCCCTGCTTCTTTTTGCGGCAGCGGTTGCATAACCGGCAAAACAACAACCGATATTCATCGTTTCTGCTACAAGATTGAAGTAAGTCAGATTAATCCCGCTCTCCACGCTGCCCCAAACTGCGGTTTTAGGTCCGACACTGAAAACAACCGATGGCGCATTGCGGAGAATAGGATCTTGCCCTGCACGATAACGCTCTAGGATGGAATCGATTTTGCTTGCATAACGTTTGCCGTAAACCGGATCGGTTCGACAGTCCCCGTCGAACCACTGTGCGATTAATTCCAAGAATTTTTTAGTCGTTTCCGGCTTTGTGATGATTAAACGCAAAAAACGGTTATTTCCACCCGAGGGCGCATACCCGACCACTTCAAGAATCTTTTCGAGATCGGATTGCTTCACCGGCTGAGAGGAAAAACTCCTATATGAACGTCTTTGTTTGAGGGCCTGAATGATTGTTTTTGAGGCTGAAGAAGAAGGCATTGATGTCTTCTCTAGATCGGCAGCCAAAATACCGTTGTGAATAGCGGCCCCTACCGGACAATATGCTGTGCATTGTCCACAGTCGTTGCAAAGATGCTCCCGTCCTTCGATCATTTTTGGACGACCATTATCAAGAATTAACAGGCGCTTCGGACAGACAAGAATACAGGTTCCGCAGCCGATGCAGTTGTCAGAACTCGTTGTGCAATGAGATGGCATGATGTTCTCGCTTGGGTTGAGTTTGGTTTTTCTTCTATGAGTGAAATTTTCTCATCAATTAGGCCAGGAATTCGGTTTTCGACCCGGCGTTTGAACCAACGGGATAAGTGTTTTATGGCCCGGGTATCTGTGAAAGAAAAAATGGCTCCTGACCACATATTGCCGATCAGAAGCCATTACAGGAGGTAAACCGATAAATTAATTTATTTTTTTAAAACTCATGGCAGAGACCCATGAACATAGATCGAGTGTTGACTCGTTCTACGGTACGTTTCCAAACCTTCTTAGATAACTTGGTGTTCTCAGATTTGCCATGAATATATCCGAGAGCACCATAAGCGTAAGTTCGTTTGGAAATCGGATATTTGTACCCGACCATCGCCTGGTAAACATCAGCCTTCGAATCATTAAAGTCGCGTTTAGCATGTGCATAGCCAAGCGTGCCGTTCAGCTCTCCGCCGAATAACTTGATTTTCGTTCCGAGTGTCACGGCGTTTGTATCGTAACCCTCAGCTGCTTTGCTGTCCTTGCTGTCGTATTTAGCAGCGGCAATAGCTTTGGCATCTCCCTGGCGAGGGGTTTTGATATTTTGTCCGTATTGGTACCCCAAATACATACGCACGTCACCGAAATCATATGTTCCGCCAATGTTGTAAGTTCTCTGATCTTTTAGGTCTTTACCGGCGGCCACTCCTGCATCTGTCTTGACAGCTGAATCGTTGTAGAACAAGTTGTCAAATGCTGCGATCAGCCTCAAGTTCTTATAACGATAGGTTGCACCGACTGCAATGTAGCGGTTCTTTTGAGATGAAACAACATCATCATCGTCAACACCATTGGAATACTGAGCATAGAGTTTGAACCCGCTGAGGTCCGGTGATACTTAACCATGTTATTCAAGCGGGCAGCGATGTTACCTGCAAAGATTTTGGTCAAAGCGCCTTCTTTCCATGTAATACCGAACGGACTCATTCCCCCGACAATGCCGCCATGAGTACCTGCAGTCAGAGCACCGGTCCGACCAAATTCTATTGCACCGAACGGTGTTGCGACGCCCATATAACTGTCACGGTAGAAAGCAGTACCTGCCTCTTTTTCATCACCGTTGTCACTATCGAAGCCCTGCTCTAAGCGAAAATACACCTTGTAGCCTTTACCCAGATCTTCCTGACCTTCGAGGCCGAAGCGAGAGCCTTTTGTTATACCTGAAGCCATTTCGACAATGGTTTGACCATCAGATGCATGGTGAGCATAGACACCAGTATCTAATACTCCATAGAGCTTAACGCTCGAAGACGGAGCGGCTGCAATAGCAGCGCCCCAGGTTAAGGCGGACAAAACAAGAACTGCTGTTTTTGAAACTTTCATCTGAAACTCCCTGGTTAGTCATGTGAGATTTCAGATCATTCTGATGAGAGAATTTCAAAAGCGACAGGCAAATTCCAAAAGAACATTTTGCCTGTTATGCAAAGTAGTTCAACAAACCGAGGTGTGAATCTAAGCGTATAGAGAAAACAAAAAAATTCAAAAAATATGTTTAATGTTTATAAATGTATTCAAAGAGATAGATCTATTTTGAAGATCTTGCAAAAACGTTGTGCAAATTGTGTTACCTAATGTCAAATATCGATCTGAACCTTATTATTAGTTTTATCAAATACTCCAATTCCTTAATATTGCGTTCAGACAAATTAGACCAAAGTCATTAAAGGAGATAGCTCATCTTGACACATGCTTAACCTCAAGGAGGAGTGCCTTAACTTAATTCCCGCGTCTATCTGGCTTATCTCCTCGGGAACTTCGGATGTATTCGAAAAAAGGAGCCCGAAGGCTCCAAAAACTTCTCTAGTTTTAATAAAAATCACCTTAATGCTCTTTCAATAAAGACAAGAAGAAACTCTGAACTTCTCTTGGCCCGTTCCTTTTTCCAAGTTAGGAAACAAGTGTTTTTTGGACCACTTAGACCAAGAGAAAGTTTGAATAACTGCAGATCTACATGACAGGACAACCGATCGGCTTCATTTCTCGGTACTGTTCAACCTTAACCGGAATACCGGACCGACAAAATGCGCCTGCATAGTAGTCATTCAGCACTTTAACTGCGCCTGGTCGGGTCGGATCCACCGGAATCAGTCGATTAATGGCGGTTCCGCCTCCTCTCCTTCTCGCCACAGGCAGCGATTTACCATCAACTTCTCGGACCTCAACACCGCCTGCCCAGTGACCGTAGGCATGAGGCACACAAACCGTCATTTGGGCAACACCATCGTCACAGACCAGTACGCCTTCAGCAGTGACACCGTCCGGACTCGTTAATACCACTCTTTCCTTGTCTTTAAGGCCAAACTGCTGAGCCGTATTTTTGTTCATGTAAATGAAATTCTGCGGCGAGACTTGATTGCAGTGGTCAAAGAAACCGGAATAATTAGATCTTAGGATCGGTTTATAGGTAGACAAGACCAACGGATATTGATCTTTATCCCAATGCTTCTCCCACTGGTCGCCGTTAAAGAACTTCGGCTTCTCGTAGACCGGAATACCGGGATAGGCTTCTCCGCTGAAGCAATGTTTCTGAGTTGCGATGGCCGGATTAAAGATTTGAAGGAATTTGCCGCCGCCGTTTGCCAGGAAATCGCCGTTGTATTTATCCGATTTTTCATAGTAGCCCCCGCGAGAAAGCAGAGCTTCTACCTGAGCGCACTCCTCCGGTGTCAGCACGGTTTCCAGAGGTTTCATCGCACGAGGCAAAGCCGCTAATTCTCGGTCGGAATCCGCTACTTCAGGCAAATGTTCGCACTGTGAAGCAACGTTGCTCAGATAGTAGGCATACCAATCGTCAAATCGTTTCAGAGAGGCTTTCGTTCCGTCTTTCTTAGTGACTGCCTGTTCTCCGAAGCCCGGAAGATTCAATTTTTTCGCAACATCAAAAATAAATTCTTCCATGCAGATATGGCGGCCGTCTGCAGTCAAAGCGGTTCTCGGCGTGACAACAGGGACCCCGGCAACCACACATTGGTCAAAGTTACCCCATGTTCTGTCGCAGCCGTATTCTTCAAACATGACGCGATCCGGAATAATGTAATCGGCATTCCTGTTCGTCTCATTGACAAAAGCGTCAATCGCTACAAACAGAGGAAGCTTTTTAGTATCACGGAGAGCTTTTTCTGCTTCACAAGGCAATGAACTGGCACTGTAAACGGGGTTGCTGCGCCAATTAATCAGCGCTTTAGCTTGATAAGGCTCTTCATTGGCAATGGCTAGCAGTGCTTCTGCGGCATTAAGCCCCGTGTAGTCGGAAGCTAAAGGATGGTAGACGTGCTTGGCCGGATACGGATTTTCCTTGTTCTTAACGTGCTCGGCGTATTCGGTGGAGCTTTCATAGGGATAGTTCCTGCAAACACTCACCACGCCGTCCTGGCTCACGCCGCCCTGAAGATTTTCCAGGTCGTAGTTTCCGCTGAATCCCATGAAGGCGCCGTTGCCGTAAACCGCCCCGCCCTTTCGGTCATGAGAACCGGCCAGAGTATTCAAAATACAGATCAGCCAAGAACTCATCACAGAATCCCAGCCGTTGTTGCCGGTATTGGAGACGGCCACGACCTTGGTTCCGTGAGAAGTAAATTCTTTCGCTACCGCTTCGATGGTTTCGACCGGAACACCGCATACTTTAGAGAGGTATTTCAAGGAGTGTTCTTTGGCGCGTTCTTTCAAAAGCTGCAGAGCGGATTTATAACGGATGTTTTTAGGCACTGCATTTGTGAATACTCTGTCCACATAGAGTTCTGCTGGGCCGCTCTTTGATGCAGCCTGGAGAACGCCTTCCGAATAAACGACGCCGTCGCCCTTTTCGCCAAGTCCGAATTCTGAGGCGTCTGCCAAAGTGTTCGTTTCTGTATTAATGAGGTAAGAGGCATTAGACCAATTGATTTCGCCGTTCTTTTTAGCCGCAGCTTCATTCGGTGCGCTCAAGAATTTTTGATTTTCTTTGCCCGAATTCAGAATGACCTGAATCAAAGCAAGCAGGAATGCCGTATCTTCGCCCGGGCGGATGGGAACCCATTGCGCCCCTGTTCCGTTCGTCACGTTGCTTCTTAAGATCGGATCCACACAAACGTACTTGGCATTACGGTTTACACGTGCTTTGCTTAAGCCCGAACCCGTTCTGTTGATGCTGGCGCCGGAGCAGCCGGGCGCCGTACCGATGAAAATAGCGTACTCGAAATTATCCCAATCGACATCGCACATGCCCGCGCCGATCTCAGGCGCAAGACCCAGGGCATAACCGACACCGACGGGAGCGCCGCAATAACCGTGTTTTGTCGTGATGTTTACCGTACCGAAGCCTTGGCGCATAAATCTGCCGTAAAGGCTTCCGCGCATCGTATCTTCTTCATTAAATGTCGCAAATAACTGATTGCTCTTTACACCGAATTCAGGAACTCCGGGCACCACAGGCGTTTTTGTATCGCGAATGGCACGAAGTCCCTGGACTTCTCCTTCTCCGAACAAATTGCCTCCCTCGACAATTTCCTGCAGGGCTTGTTCATAAGGGATAGTGATCCAGCGGTCTTCTCCTCGTTTGCCGGCGCGTTTTAAGACTTTTAGAACGCGATAAGGATCATCGACGGAATCAAGTCCGCTAGCGCCTTTACCACAGGAAGTCGCTCTAAAGATTTTGCCGTTTTTTCCGAGGTAAAGCGCTTGATAAGCTTCCGCAACAGATGTTTTTAGAGGGAGCGGCGCACCGCCAGTCACAACTTCGCAGTAAGGATTGCCGGCGAGCCGGGTAATTTTGTCTGTGACTTCGTCTACGCGATATCGAAGTCCGCACATATTGTTGCAGGTAAAGCAGCGTGTAAAGCCCACCCTGACGCCGGGCTGCAGGGCAACACCTGCTCGATTGACTTTCAGTTCAGGTGCTGCGTGGTTGCCGAAATGATTTGCATTATTTGCCATGATACTTCCCCTTATCGCTGCCAGTTCTTGAAATCGGCCTGCAGCCACTTCTTATCTTCAAAGTTCTCGGGCAAACCAATGTAGAAAATATTCGGTTTTGTGCCGACGGACTGCAGCAGGACGTAGGTTTTATTGTTTTTTATCAATTGGTGTACTTCACTGTTTTCATCGTTCAGATCACCGAAATAGCGGGCACCTCCGATACAGCTTTCCACGCAAACGGGAAGCAAGCCCTCCTGCAGACGATGAATGCAGAAGTTGCATTTTTCGGGCGGATTTTTATGAGTCGGGTCCGGTTTTCTGGCGCCATAAGCGCAGGCCTTTGTACAGTTCATGCAATGAATACATTTGTCATAGTCAATCACGACGATGCCGTCCTCAGGACGCTTGTAGGTTGCCTTGACCGGACAGACTTTTACGCAGGTCGGATTCTCGCAGTGG
>ERZ833782.1969-NODE-1969-length-15199-cov-10.613048_pt1 | contig 15199 bp, 15 predicted proteins | sample MGYA00519577_ERZ833782 | MGnify/ENA primary metagenome ERZ833782 (study PRJEB31850, sample SAMEA3708745) | human gut metagenome | biome: human gut; feature: human-associated habitat; material: faeces | place: China | collected 2014 ...
AGAACTTTTTTCAAATTCTTTTTCAGAACCTCAATCGGTTCTAAACCAAGCTTTTCGGTTTTGCGTCTGTCTCTGAGAGACAGCTTTAATAGAATACCAAATCCGACAGCGAATGTCAAGCACTTTTTTTCAAACTATTGAGATTTTTCTGAAAACGTGATAAGATAATTGCACGATACTATAATAAAGCCGAACACCCGATCGAACAGTTCACCGGCGTGTACGTTGTCAGGCAGCGGCCTGACGATGCGGCGCGGTACGACGACAATTTACCGCCAACGCAGAACTGCCTGACCATGATTTCCGCCGCTGCACAAGGCTGGTCGTATTTCGACCTGCTGCACAAAATGTCGGAAAGCCGCCGGCAATTATATCTATTACTATATGTAAGGAGCAGACCATGACCGCACAGGACATTCTCAAACAATATTTCGGCTACGATTCGTTCCGCCCGGGACAGGACGAGCTGGTTCGCGCCATCCTTTCCGGCCGGGATACGCTTGGCATTATGCCGACCGGTGCGGGAAAATCCATCTGTTACCAAGTGCCTGCTATGCTGTTCCCCGGTCTGACGCTGGTCATTTCCCCGCTCATTTCGCTGATGAAGGATCAGGTCGGTGCGCTTGTGGAAGCAGGCGTTCCTGCCGCGTGCATCAACAGTGCGATGAGTGCGGAGGAATTCCGCGACGCGCTGTACTTCGCCGGACGAGGGCAATACAAGCTGCTGTATGTTGCGCCGGAACGCCTGACCGCTCCCTCGTTTCTCGAATTTGCCAAGCGCGTACCGATTTCGATGGTCACAGTCGATGAAGCGCACTGTATCTCTCAATGGGGACAGGATTTTCGTCCAAGCTACCTCAAAATCCTCGACTTTCTCGCCGAACTGCCTGAGCGGCCGCTCGTTTCCGCGTTTACGGCAACCGCAACAGCTGAGGTTCGTGACGACATTGTGCAGGCACTCGGTCTGCACGAACCCTTCATCAAGACCACCGGTTTTGACCGTCCGAATCTGTATTTTGCTGTCGAACAGCCGACCTCCAAGGGCATGAAGCTGCTGCAGCTGCTGAACGAGCGCAAGGATAAAAGCGGCATCGTCTACTGCTCCACCCGAAAAAACGTGGAGGAGATCTGCGATCTGCTGCTCAGCCGCGGTCTGCCCGCCACCCGTTATCACGCTGGCCTCGATCCTGACGAGCGCCGCGAGAATCAGGACGATTTTCTGTACGACCGCAAGACCATTATGGTCGCGACCAACGCATTCGGCATGGGTATCGACAAATCCAACGTGTCGTTCGTTATCCACTATAATATGCCGAAAAATATGGAGAGCTACTATCAGGAGGCCGGCCGTGCCGGTCGAGACGGCCAGCCTGCCGACTGTATTCTGCTGTACAGCGGACAGGATGTGCGCATGGCCGAGTTTCTGATCGAGCGCAGCCACGAAGCCGAGGACGAAACCATTGACGAGGCAACCCGTCAGCAGCTCATCGCACGCGACCGCGAACGCCTGCGGCAAATGACATTCTACTGCACCACGACCGAGTGCCTGCGGCATTACATTCTGCGCTATTTCGGTGAAAATTCGACGATATCGTGCGGACACTGCAGCAGCTGCGACACCAATTTTGAGGAAGTGGATGCAACCATGGACGCACGAAAAATCCTCTCGTGCGTATACCGGCTGGATGAACGCGGCCGTGCGTTCGGCAAAACCGTCGTTTCGGCCATTCTGACCGGCAGCAAGAACGAAAAAATCACGCAGTTCCATCTGGATACACTTTCCACCTATAATATCATGCCGGACAGCACCGCCGTGTATGTCCGTCGGCTGATCGACATGCTGCTTGAGCGCGGACACCTCATCGCCGACCCGGACCGCATGAACGTGCTCGCGCTCACCCGCACCGGTAACGCGCTCATGCGCGGACGCGGCGAATTCCGCGTCAAGCTGCCCAAGGAGAAAAAGCCGGCAGCAGCCAAACAGTATGCGGCTCTTGCGGAAGATGTGGATGAAAAGCTGTTCGATGCGCTCCGTGATGTGCGAACCCGCCTTGCAGCACGCGCAGGCGTGCCGCCGTACGTTATCTTCTCCAACGCAACGCTCGCTGATATGGCTGCAAAACAGCCATCGAGCGAGTTCGATCTGCTGTCCGTCCGCGGCGTAGGCGACGCAAAAGCAAGGCGGTACGGCAAGGAGTTTCTGGCAGCGATTCAGAAATACCGGGATGAAAACCTCGGGAAATAAAGCAAATTGAGAATTAAAAGCGGAGAATTACGCGACGGTATCACCAGTATCAAAGAACGAATAATACACGTTAGAAGTAAAAATCCTCTGCCGTTCCCCTATTTCGGAGCGGTCGCCGGTCTCTGATCTGCGCCAGACTAAGAAATAAAGGAAACGGGATTCACAAGGGTGGAAACCTTGGTGTCCACCCTTGTACCCGCCGCCGCGGGTGCGGCGGGTCTCTCAGCCAAAGATCAGAACTCATTCTCAATCCGTCAGCAACCCGCTGAAAATAAGTAAAGCCGACAGGCACACCCATCGGCTCAGGAAAAAATATCAGCCGTTCTGCTGATCGTTTTTCTGATTCTGCTGCTGATTCTGCTGCTGATTCTGCTGACCCTGCTGGTTCCGGTTCTTGTTCTGCTTGCTCATTTGGCTCACCTCGTTTCGTTTGCAATGCTATTCTGCACCGCAAACGCGAAAAATATACTCGCAGGACTTGCAGAATAGCGAAAAACCTGTTAAAATTGTTCTGCGTGTTATACAGTTAATATTTTAGATGATATAAAAGAAAGAAGGACACTCACCATGTCGGGACATTCCAAATGGAATAACATCGCAAAGCGCAAGGGCGCAAACGATGCAAAAAAAGCAAAGATTTTCACCAAAATCGGCCGTGAAATGGCAATCGCAATCAAGGAAGGCGGCTCCGCTAATCCGGATTTCAATGCTCGCCTGCGCGACTGCATTGCAAAGGCAAAGGCCAACAACATGCCGAACGACAACATCAAGCGCACGCTCGATAAGTACTCCGGTGCAAACGGTCAGGTCGATTACGAGGCAAACAACTATGAAGGCTACGGCGTAGGCGGCGTTGCAGTCGTTGTTGAGACCCTGACGGACAACAAGAACCGCACCGTTGCGGACGTTCGTCACCTGTTCGACAAGTACGGCGCAGGTCTGGGCGCTTCCGGCTGCGTATCCTGGCAGTTCGATAAGAAGGGCGTTATCATTATGGAGAGCGAAGGTCTGGACGAGGACGCTGTTATGATGCAGGCGCTCGACGCAGGCGCTGAGGATTTCCTCGTTGAGGAAGGCGTTTTCGAAATCTACACCGCTCCGGATGATTTTTCTACCGTTCGTGAGGCACTTGAGAAGGAAGGCTACACCTTCGCACAGGCCGAGCTGCAGATGGTTCCGCAGAACTACATCACCCTTGAGAAGGAAGAGGATATGGCGCAGATGCGCAAGCTGCTCGACAACCTCGAGGATAACGACGATGTGCAGGCCGTTTGGCACAACTGGGAGAATGAGGATGATTACGAGGGTTAATGCCCCGGTCAAAACCGCATAAAAAAGCACCGCATACCGAAGTATGCGGTGCTTTCTTCACTTTCTCACGAACTTCATCGCACACATTGCAGCCTCGGCGCCATCCGCTACGGCCTTTGCCACCTGCAGCAGACCGCCGGTGCAGTCACCGGCCGCAAACAGGCCGGGCACAGCCGTCGAGCCGTCAGCGTTCGCCTTGATGCGCGCGCCGTCCAGCTGCGCGCCCAGCTTGCGGGCAAAATCGCCGCTGCCTGCGGTGCCGTAGGCGATGAACACACCGGAAACGTGCAGCGGTTCTCCCTCGGCAAACGCCACGCGCGACACCAGCTCATCGCCCTCGATCGCGCTTACCTTGCGCGTTTCCACGCGCAGACCGTCCGGCAAATCTGCCGGAGCCTCGCTGCCGTTCGTCAGCAGCGTAACGGACTGCGCCACCGGCAGCAGCACCCGCGCTTCCTCGAGCGCATACTCACCCTGACCGAGCACGGCAACGTCCTTGCCGCGATAGAAAAACGCATCGCAGATGGCGCAGTAGCTGACGCCGTGGCCCTCAAATGCAGCTACGCCCTCGATCTTCGGCACTGCACGCGGCGAACCGGTTGCCAGAATGACCGCATCCGCGTCAAACACGCCGTCCGCAGTCTTAACCGTGAAGCCTTGTGCCGCATACTCAATACCGGTTACCTCGGTCTGCCGCAAAACTGCACCCAGACGTTCGGCCTGCTTCTGTCCGCGCTCGAACAGTTCTGCGCCGGAAACCGGCTCAATAAAGCCGAAATAATTCTCGATCTTGTCCGTTTTGGCCAGCGCACCACCGTCCTTATACAGAACGGTTGCCTGCATGCCGGCGCGTACCGCGTAAATCGCAGCACTCAGTCCCGCCGGTCCGCCGCCAATGATAACAATGTTGGGCATTCTTTTGTCCTTTCCAAATTGAAAATTGAGAATGGAAAATGACGGATACACGCAATGCGCGATACCTCAATTCTCAATTATTCCTTTTCAATTCTCCATTATTTTGCGGTTTTCTCGTCAAACCACTGCTGATACGCCTTCTGCAGCTTATCGAGCAGTGCAGGATCCTTGCCGCCGAGCGGCTTGCCGTCCAGCTCGCATGCGCCGACGCAGTGCGTGCCGGTGGACAGGATCATCACCTCATCTGCATTTTTCAGCTCATCCACAGTAAATGGTGCAATGCGGGTCGGCACACCGAGCTTGTCGCACAGTGTAAGGAAATGCTTGCGCGTAATGCTCGGCAGAATAAGATTATCCGCCGGAGGCGTACAGAACACGCCATCCTTGAGAATCGCCAGACCGGAATGTGCGCCTTCGGTCACGCGGTCGCCGCGGTGGAAAACGACCTCGTCACAGCCCGCCTCAACAGCCTGCTGCATCGCCATGCAGTTCGGAATAAGGTTGAGCGTTTTGATGTTGCAATGCAGAAAACGCGTGTCCTCGACCGAAATCAGCTTGTACGGATGATCCTGGCGGTCCAGTCCGCACGGCTCGGAAAATGCCATCAGGCTGGCCTTGCCGCCCTTGGGGAACGCGTGCATGCGGTGTGCCACTGCACGTGTGGACTGCCAGTACAGCATATGCGGCGCATCCGAATCCAACTGAGACACCAGCTCGTTCAGCGTTTTTGTCAGCTCGTCACGCTGCATCGGCGGCTCAATGCGGAGCAGCTTCAGACTGTTGTAAAAGCGGTCCAGATGATCCTCAAGCTCGAAGATTTTCTTGTTGTTGACCATCGCTGCATCGTAAACGCCGTCGCCGAAGTAAAAACCGCGATCGGTGATAGGCGCCTGCACCTCGTCAATGCGGCCGATTTTTCCGTTATAGTATGCAATATCCTTCATGGGAATATGCCTCCTTTGATCAAAATTCCGGGTCAATCTAATCTCAGTATAACGGTTTTCGACAGGGTTTGCAAGTAGGCCGGAAACGCGGTATAATAATTAAGCCGGCAGATTGCTGACAGGCGTTATCCGATACCGCAACCGCATGTTGCTTGTCCGTAAAAAGATCCTATGATACACTTACCTCACGGAGGTGTTCGATTATGAATACAAAGGATATTTTATATCATCTCAGAACCGAAAAAGGTCTCTCACAGGACGAACTGGCTGCAAAAATTTTTGTCACCCGACAGGCGGTATCCCGCTGGGAAACGGGCGAAACCACGCCGAATGTCGAAACGCTCAAGCTGCTTTCCGCGTTCTTTAACGTGTCGATCAATACACTTCTCGGCTCTCCGCGGCAGCTGATCTGCCAATGCTGCGGCATGCCGCTTGAAGATTCCATCACCAGTAAAGAGCCGGACGGCTCCTTTAACGAGGACTACTGCATGTGGTGCTATGCCGACGGAACCTTCAAATACACCACGAAAGAGCAGCTGATTGACGTTTGCGTAACGCATATGGCAACCGAAAGCTGGCCTGCAGAGCAGGTTCGCGCCCATATGGAAGCCATTGTGCCGACCCTCAAGCACTGGAAGAAATAAAGGAGAACGCTATGCCGTTTGACTTCAAAAAAGAGTACAAGGAACTCTATCAGCCGAAAAGCAAGCCGCAGATTACCGCAGTGCCGCCAATGAACTACATTGCCGTGCGCGGCACCGGCGACCCGAACGAGGACGGCGGTGCATATCAGCAGGCCATCAGCGTACTGTATGCCGTGGCCTACACGCTGAAAATGAGCTATAAGACCAATTATAAAATCGCAGGCTTCTTTGAATATGTTGTTCCGCCGCTGGAAGGTTTCTGGCGGCAGGATAATGTGGACGGTGTAAATTATTCGGATAAATCCGGTTTCCACTGGATTTCCGTCATTCGTCTGCCGGATTTTGTGACCAAGACGGATTTTGACTGGGCGGTACAGACGGCTGCAAAAAAGAAACATCTGGATTGCTCCTCAGCCGAGTTTTTGACGATTGAGGAAGGTCTGTGCGTGCAAATCATGCACGTTGGCTCCTATGATGACGAGCCTGCGTCTGTTGCGGTGATGGACGAGTATCTCGCACAGAACGGCTATGCAAACGACCTCACCGCCGAGCGGCTGCACCACGAGATTTATATCTCCGACCCGCGCAAAACCGCGCCGGAGAAACGCAAAACCGTCATTCGCCACCCGATCAAAAAGGCGTGAAATAACAAGAATACTTTTCAGAAAGGTTTGATTTTTTGTCCGGAACACTTCTTCATATCTGCTGTGCGCCCTGCTCCATTGCGTGCATCGACACGCTGCGGCAGGAGGGTATCGAGCCGGTAGGTTTTTGGTACAATCCTAACATTCACCCGATGAAAGAATACAAAATGCGCAAGAATACGCTCGTTGAGTATGCAAAAAGCATTGATCTCAAGCTGGAGATTGAGAACGAGTACGGTCTGCGAAAGTTCATCGAAGCTGTCTATCCCAACTGGGACAACCGCTGTGCGACCTGCTATGCGCTCCGCTTTGAGGAAACCGCGCGCTACGCCGCCGAGCATGGCTACGACCGGTTTACCTCTACCCTGTTTGTCAGCCCGTACCAGAATCACGAGCTGATGCGTCAGATCTGCGAACAAATGGCCGAAAAATACGGTGTCGAGTATCTGCACCGCGACTTTTCGCCGCGCTTCCGCGAGGGACAGGATAAGGCGCGTGAGCTTGATCTGTACATGCAGAATTACTGCGGCTGTGTTTTCTCCGAGGAGGACCGCTATCGCAAGCGCAAAAAGAAGAAAAAGCCGGACGACGCGCACGCGTAAGACGGAAATCGGGGTGTTTCGGCACAATCCGACCGAAATACCCCGCAATAACCGCTTTACAAATGCACGAAAGACTGGTATACTATATCATGTACTCGCGCCCGTAGCTCAGCTGGATAGAGCGTTGGACTCCGACTCCAAAGGCCATGCGTTCGAATCGCACCGGGCGTACCATGTTAAACCGCTTGTTTCTTTGAAACGAGCGGTTTTTCTTTACTTTTGATCAATAGTATAAATCGTCTCAACTTGTCAGGCGACCATCAGTGCGACTGATTAGGGGTTTATGATAGAAAAAAAGAGCAGCAAACGCTGTTTTGTTTGCATTTCTACTGTCTATTCCTCACGACAAGTATAGATGTATACGCTAATACAATACATCATGTTTCATTTCCTATCATGGACAAATGATCAAACTAATTATATAATTAGTTTTGTTAGGAGACGATTATATGGCGCAAATTGATTCTTATTTGAAACGCTTAGTGGCTGAAAATGAGTTAAGCTATTTGGATGACTTTCTGGATCTCTATGATTTTATCCCTAACGAAGATTTAAAAACACTGCTTGCTGTTTACCACACACAACTGAATCATTGGTTTGCTGTCTTGAACAATGATATACACTCACAATATGATGATGATGGAAATGTCATTTATACTGGTGGATATTTTCACGCTCAGGATAGTAGAGATTTTCTGGACATTATAAACCGCATTGAAACCTTAAAAACAAAGTGTCATAAAACGACCTATGCATTTAGAATTTCAGATAATGGATATGACGATGCTATTAGGCGCTGTCGTCGTTTTGTTGTGAAAAGCGGTGGAAGCACCATACCTGAAGGTTTTAGACCTATTGAAATTGTCGATTTGACACCTATATTTCAGTTGACCTCCGGTATCACGATTGAGCAAGACAAACGGTCCATCTATAGCACACTGAAACCTGTAGGAGAAGGCTCATATGCGCAGGTATTCTCCTATACTGACCCTACATATAAATTCCCCGTTATCCTAAAACGAGCACGCCCAGAACTCGACAACAAGGAACTTGCAAGATTCAAACAGGAGTTTGCTGTCTTGAAACAACTACATTCACCGTATATAGTCGATGTCTTTGCCTACGATAGCGAAAAGAATGAATACACTATGGAGCGCATGGATGAAACGATATATAATTTCATTCAAAAGAACAACAATAAATTGTCTCTCGCCGCACGGAAGAGAATCATCACCCAGATATGCAAAGGCCTATCCTATATTCACAGCAAGGACTATCTACATCGGGACATTAGCTTACTGAATATTTTTGTAAAACATTATGATGATGTGGATGTAGTCAAGATAGGCGATTTCGGGCTTGTCAAAATCCCAGAGAGTAGCATGACAAGTTTACACTCTGAACTCAAAGGCTCTCTGAATGACCCGGACTTGGTCAATGTCGGATTTGGAAATTACGAAATTAGGCATGAAACTTTTGCATTAACACGACTCTGCTATTTTATTCTTACCGGAAAAACAAACATAGAGCGCCAGAAAGATGGAGCGATAAAAATGTTTTGGGATAAAGGAACCAATCCGGATAAGAACAAGCGTTTCAATTCTGTTGATGAGTTGCTGAAAGCAGTGCAGAGCATCACTGACGAAAATAAATGATGCTACAAATCCAAACGAAATGTCTATTCTCACAAACATGTGGCTTTTTCATAACTTTTATCGTATTTTGTCACTCGTAAAAATCGTTTGGTGTTTATTTGTGATTTGGAACAAAGAAAAAGAGCAGCAAACGCTGCTCTTTTCGTTTTACTCCACGCTCTCACTCTGCTCCGACAGGTGTAAATCCAAATCTCGACCGCGTGTACAAACACTCCGAATATACACGCAGCTGCGGTTTTCATCGACCGAATATAAAATCACGTCATTACGCGTAACATACTGCCGAATTCCCTCAGCACTCCATGGCTCCACATCATACAGCGGATACTTAGCCGGAAATGCAGTCAAATTCTCCTGTAGCAAAGCGCAAAGACGATTGTACCATCGTTCTGCCAATGCGGTATCCCGATACTGCTGCATAATATACATCAGCTTTTCCGTAATATCCCGCTCGGCTGTTGAGGTGTAAAATATCTTATATCTTTGCGGCACGACTCTGAAGCAGCTTCTTTACTTTAGCGTCCATATCGCACTGCGCAGAGATGCGTCCGGCAGCAATATCCTCACTGCTGCGCAACAGCTTTTCGCTGATTTCTGCTTCACTCATGTCATCCCACGCACGAAGTGACGGCCGAAACGGCATGCCGCCTTCCTGCAGACTCTGCTGTGCAAACATCCGTACAGCCTCAGCGAACGAAGTACCCAAATTGCGATAAAGCGCTTCTACCTGCTCCTTTACTGCACTGGCAAGGTGGCTTTGAGAGTATTAGTTTCAAAGTACCGCGGAACATGCGGACTTCAACGGTATCCGAGTTTGTGAGATTAACCGCCGTATAGCGCCCGGCACAGGAATTTTTCGCGTGGTTCATCTGCTCGGACGGGGTGAGGCGAATGCCATACCGCGCTGCCCAGCGGTTCATCTGAGACTGCGTGCGGCGGCTGAACCGTAGCAGGTCCGCCCAGAATTTCTCGATGAAGTACAGCAGGCGAGCAATCGCGGCTTCCTGCTGCTCATAAGTACAGCCGAATGCCAAGCGGGAGATGTGTACATGAAGTCCACAAGTCCCGGCCGCGTGGCTCAAATAACCCATGCTACGGGCCTTGCGGAGAACTTCTGCCCATGGCATTTCGTTCAAATGGTATTCGAGCGTCATCGGGTGTGTGACAAGCTCGAGGCCTTCATCCAGACTGCCGTCCGTCTTGATGTAGAGATTTTCTGCGTCTTTGTTCGTGATGTCGAGCAGCTTTTGTGCGTTGCTGTTTACCGTGCCGCCCTCATCAATTTCGAGCTCAACACCGAAATGCCGCAGGCCCTTGCCGTGGAACACGAGATCGGGCGTGTAGCTGTACTCGTGGATGACTTCGCAGTGCTCATCCCGGCAGGACTCGCAGTAGGCGTTGTCGTCACCGTCCCATTATGCGCGGTCGCGATGAATAATGCGGTTGCAGTCCTCGCAGCGGACGCAATACTCATCAAAGCAGTGGTCGCAAAGCGTGTGCGTGTCATCCTCAACGGCGTTTTCCTCGTAGACCCGCTCAGCACAGTGATCGCAGATTACGGTCAGGCGATCTGCGCAGTCCTCGCAGAGCCAATCGCCTTCTACCTGGTACATATCTTCGATTGAATGCTCTTCACCGCAATTTGCACAAATTCTTGTTTCGCTCATTGTCTGTTCCTCCATTTCGTTTGGTAAAACTTAATACTCTTCAGCAAGCAGCATAGTAGAATGCGTCAAATCGTCGATGACAAACACCTTGGCGTTTACGGCATCGTCACACGGTACATCGAGCTCGTAACGGTACGGTGGTTGCTCCTGCTCGTGGACGATGTGCTGACCAGTCGGCGTTTTCGTCAGTGTGAACACTTGCAGGTAATCCTTTTCCTTGACTTCCATCGTCAAGACCATGTGCCACATAAGATGAACAAGCCATGAGGGAATCTCGCTTTCTATCCCTCGCGTCAGGAATTTTTGATTGTTGAACATATTTGCCTCCTTCTTTGGGGCAAAAAGTAAGCTCCTGAGAATGTCTCAGGAGCTTCTACTGATATAATATATAGCTTGAAATGGAGGAGAAACAGAAAAAGCACAGCCGAAGCTGTGCTTTTTGTCTGTATGAGGTTTACTTGCTCATCTCGCAGAAACGCATGAGGATTGCGGCAACCTGTGCGCGGGTTGCGTTATTCTGCGGATTCAGCTTGCCGTTCAAGCCGTTGACAATGCCGTTCGCAACCGCCCACTGCATTGCGTTTGCAGCGTAGCTGTTTACGCTTGTAGCGTCGGAGAAGCTATCCAGCGAACCGTTTGCAGCCGGAGAGCCTGCGTAGCGATACAGCATGGTGACAAGCTGCTCGCGGGTGATCTTCACAGTCGGGTTGGTGCCGTCGGAAACGCCCTTGGCCTTCGCCCAGTTCATGCCCTTCTCGTACCAAGTAGCGCCGCCGGTGGTGTCCTCGCCTGCATAGCGAGCGAGAACGGTCATCAACATGCCGCGGGTGGTGGACGCATTCGGGGAGAACGTATTGCTGCCGGTGCCGTTCATCAGGCCCTTGTCGGTCACATAGTTGACGGCATCCTTGGCCCAGTGGTTGGCAGCATCGGTGAAACCGGCCTTGGAGCTGTCCTCTACGTCACCGATGGTGCCGTAGTTGTCAAAATCCTTGGCATAGTTGCGGTAAACGTGACCGGGCTGATGGCCTGCCGCGCCCTCAAACGTGCCCTTTTCCCAGTCGGTCAGGGTATTCCAGATCTTGGTCTTACCAGCGGTCAGCGCGTACTCATTGAGTACCGGAACGCTGGATTCTGTGCTGTTCAGATCGGAAACAAACGCGGTCTTAACGCGGACATACTTGGCATCTGCCATGCCGGTCAGATCGATCTTGCCGGTGCCGGAGGTCAGCGCTGCGGACTTCTCCTCCTTAACAGTCTTGCCATCGTCCGAGGTCTGTACGGTCGCGGTGATGGAAGCCTTGCCCGCGAAGGCAGCATTATAGCTCAGTGCAGTCGGTGCGGCGGTCGCTTCTACCCACTCGGTGGTGTGCGAACCGCTGGTCTCGATATTGCTGTTCTCGAAGTCCAGCCAGATCTTCAGGCTGTTCTTGGAAGCGCCTGCGGAAGTCGGATTATTGCGGACTGCGGTCACTTCGTTCTCGCTCAGTTTGGAGGTGTAGAAGCGTACCTGCGATACTGCGCCCGGCAGCATGGTGTGATACATGCCGCGGTTGCGCTTGGTCTGGAGCGTATTTTTGAAGCCCAGACCGATGTACATCGGCTCGCCTTCCCAGGTCTTGATGGGGGCATTCTCAAAAGCGGGCTTGTCTACATGTGCGCTGTGCAGCTCGTTCTCGTAGGAGTCGCCACCGGTCGTAAAGTCAAATGCGCTGGTGTACTGAACCCACTGGTCCTTCTTGATGCCGAAGCTGTCATCACTGCCGTCGTTCCAGCTGAACTCGCCGTTGTCGTCAAGCAGGCAGACACCGTAAGTCACCTTGCCGGTCTCACGGACTGCCATGCGGAACATATACGGGGTGCCCCAGCCGAGGCCGATGCCCTTGACCATCAGTGGGTTGTGATCCGGGATAGCGCCCTTGCCGTCCAGATCAACATACTGCTCGGTCAGCTCGGAAACGCCGCCCTTGGTGGTGCCTGCGCTCGGCAGGTTTGCCCAGATCATACCGGTCATGGCATCCTTGGGGGTGTAGCCGCCGTTGTCGGGGATCTCGATATAGTCGCGCTTGCCATCGAGTACGAGAGTCCGCTTGCCTTTGTCATCGGTGCCGAATTCCGGCTGACCGTGAATATATGCATTGTTGCCATTGCCGGACTTGTCCTTGACAATCGGCATGCCCTGGATAGAGCCTTCGATGTAAACGGTCTCCGGCTTTGCGTTGCCGATGGTGACTTCGTATTTACCGGCCTTGTCAAAGGTGTAGGCAAATTCCGCAGTCTGGGATTCGCCGGACTTGAGGGTGTACTGGCGGGTGCCGACGGTCACGCCGTTTACCTTGAACTCAGCGGTGCCGGTGCCTGCATCGTTGCCGATGTTGACGACATCAGCCTTGATGTGCAGGATGTTGCTGTTCATGTCGCTGGTCTTGCCGTTACCCTGCTGGGTGCGGATGTTGGTGTAGTCAAAGGTTGTGGGGCGGTACTTTACGTTGACGGAGACAGTCTTGTCCGCCAGCTTGAGGGTGTGCGTGCCCAGCGTCTCCATGCGGAGCGTGCCGGTCAGCGTTGCGGACTTGCCGGGATCGAGCGTTACGATGCCGTCCTCGAACTTGTAGAGGTAACGGGTGGTGCCGTTGTCCACGACCGGGATAACAGCCGCCGCCAGACCCTTGCCGTTGTTCGTTACCTTGGCGGTAACGGTGACTTCGCCGTTGTACAGCACTTCGCTCGGGGTGATGGAGATATCCGACCACGAAAGCTGCTGCTTGTCCTTGGCTACCAGCGTCTCGTTGGCTACCTTGGATTCCTGACCGGCTGCCGTTGCGCCGTAGTTCTTGACATCGAGAACGCCGGAACCGGGAGTGCTGGTGATGTAGAAGAAGTCGCCCTTCTTGTTGTAGGTACGCGCGTCCTGATGGGTCAGGTAAATGGTGCCAGCGCCGACAGACGGATCGCTGGATACCGCACGGGCGTAGCTGTGGGTGTGGCCGGACAGCAGCAGGTCTACCTTGCCCGGCTCAATGACTGCCGGAATGTAACGCTTGGTGTACGCATCCGATACCGGATGGTGCATGAAGATGAGACGGAAGTCTGCGTTCTTTGCAGCGTCGGTCGCCAGATCCTTCTTCAGCCAGTTCATGGCGTTGTCGATGGTCTTGATGGTGGCGGCGTCAGCCTTCTGGCCGGTCGCCTCGGAGTTCATCTGGAACAGACCCCACGGGTTGCTGTTCATGGTGATGATGTGCAGACCGGCGTAATTGAAGGAGCTGTCGCCCTCGACCTCTGCGCCGTATTCTTCATCCTGAATGGAGTATACATAGGTGTTGAAGTATACACCGCCCTGATCGTGGTTGCCGGAGGAATAGACAACCGGATAGGAGTGGATGTAGTCGTTCTCTACCTTGCCCTGGAACCAGAAGCTGAACTGCTCTGCCTGTGCGCCGGTACCTTCTACCATATCGCCGCAGTGCAGCAGCAGGTCGGGATCAAATTCCTTGATGGCCTGATCGAGTTCTGCGCGGGTCGCAAAAATGTGCGAGTCCGACAGGGTGATCAGACGGATCTGATCCGGTTTTTCGCTCAGGGTCTTGAAGCTGGCCTTGCAGGTCGCGCCGCCCTCGAGCTTTACCTCATAGTAGTAGCGGGTACCGGGGGTCAGGTTGTCCAGCTTGTAGTGGAACAGGTTCATCTTGCTGCCCTTGAAGTCGGGTGCGTCTGCGTCGATCTCCACCTTGATCGGGTCACAGAGCTTGCTCTCGTCGGTGCCGTATGCGATGGTCGCGGAGACCTTCTCCGTGCTTTCCCATACGACGACCATGCTGTTGGTCTTTGGTGCCAGAAGGTAGGGGCCGTTCTGGAACTGTGCGCCGCCGTCAGCCGCAAATGCAGCCGGCGCCATGGTCATGACCATAACAGCTGCGACCATAGCAGAGCATAAACGCTTAAGCAGTTTTTTCATTTTTTCATTTCTCCTCTCTTTTTTCTTTCTTATTCTTTACTTCTTAATATTCCTCCTTCGTCAATCAGTTTATCTGCGAACCGGTGGGCCGGTGTGCATTCAATATTGGTTTATAATATTCTCTGTAAAATAACGAACCAGACGGCTGCGATTTTCTCCTGCCCATTCTGCATCATAGGAAATGAGATTGAGCTCATCCAACGACGGCAGTCCATCTGCCGCACGGGCGATACTGTTTGCCGGAAGGCGACAGCTTTTGGCTTCGATGTAGCACTCCTGTCCGCGTGCCGAAGTCATCCAATCAAGAAAAGTACATGCATTTTCGCGTTCTCCTGCAGGTGCATTGCGGATGAGTGCACAGACACCGATCTCATAACCAGTGCCGTCTGTCGGTGTACATAATTCGATCGGATCGCCGTCCAATACCGCACGGCGGCCATCGTGATAAAACACAATCGCAACAGCATAATCGCCGGTGCTAACCTGTTTAACCAGTTCTGTACTCGATGCAGTATAATATGCTCCGACATTCTGATCTAACTTTTTGAGATACTCCCATGCCTTGTCCTCGCCGCGCATCTGCACAAGCGTTGCCAGCGTGGTATACGAGGTAC
>ERZ833782.1995-NODE-1995-length-15040-cov-2.766033_pt1 | contig 15040 bp, 14 predicted proteins | sample MGYA00519577_ERZ833782 | MGnify/ENA primary metagenome ERZ833782 (study PRJEB31850, sample SAMEA3708745) | human gut metagenome | biome: human gut; feature: human-associated habitat; material: faeces | place: China | collected 2014 ...
GGCGGAAATCTTCTGATCGCCTTTTGCTGACAGGTCCGCTTCATCCCGTCCCTTCGGCGCTTTCGGAGGCGAGGCGAGGGGGAAGCGGATTTCCACGACAAGACCCTTCGGGTTATTTGTGTGAAGCTTCACCTGACCATCGCTGCGACGCGCGATGCGGTCCACAATCGCGAGACCGAGGCCTGAGCCGGTAGACCCGGTTCGGGCCCGTTCGCCCCGCTCAAACGGCCGGAGCACGCGTTCCATCTCCGCTTCCGGAATCCCTTCGCCGCGGTCCGCGACGGAGAGAATTGCCCGTCCGCCCTGCATCCCGGTATTCACGAAGATCTCAAGTTTCCCATCAGGGTCGCGCCCGTACTTGCTCGCGTTGACGAGGAGATTCTGCACGACACGCGCGATTTCAGCCGGGTGCGCCATGATGTAGACATCCTTCCGGATCACGCTGTCAAGCGACACCGAGGGGTCTTCCTGCATGCGGCTCGCGCCGATCGCGGAAGCCACCACTTCACCGAGATTCACGAGTTCGAGCGGCGTATTCGAGCGCCCCGCGTAGCCGAGGAACTGGTTCACGATGTTTTCCATCTGCTCCATATCCTGGACCATGGCGTTCCGGGAGTCTTCGGGGAGATCCGCGAGTTCGACCTCCAGCCGGAGCCGCGTGATCGGGGTGCGAAGGTCGTGGCTCACGCCGGCGAGCAGCAGTTCCCGGTCCTCCTCCATGCGGGAGAGGTCCTTCACCATGATGTTGAAGGATTTGTTCACCTCACGGATTTCGGTCGGGCCGGTGTCCGGGAGCTCTTCAGGCGTCTGCCCGCGGCCCAGCGCCTTCGCGGCGCGCGAGAGATTCGCGAGCGGCTCCACCGTGTGACGCGTGAGGAGCGTGGCGCCGAGCGTCGAGAGCATAAAGGCGATGATGCCCCACCAGAGCCAGGACGTGCCGCTCGGGCGGTCAAAGAGCTTTTTCCGCGTCATCAGCCAGTACTGATCGCCGTCAATCGAGAGCGACACCCAGAGGCCTTTTTCTCCGTTCACTTCGGAGGCGAGCACCGTGTGCGGCCCAAGCCCCTCATGCACCATCTGCTCGATGAGACTCACGGTTGACGTGTCGGTAAGCGGCGTCGTGTGATCGCTGTCCTCCTTCGGCACGATGCGCAGTCCTTCTTCGCTCGCGAGAATATTGAGGAGGTCCGGCCGGTAGACCGGGTCCGCGGAAATCAGCGCGTAGCGCGTGAGATTCGTCATCGAGACGATCTGCTGGGAAATGCTCCGCGCGATCGACTCTTCATTAAATGTCCAGTACGTCTGAAGGCCGCCCAGCACCGACACCACGATGAGGACCATCAGCATCAGGAACGTGCGCCAGAAGATGCTGTTGCTTGAATTACGTTCGCCTTCGGGGGCCGGCGCCTCTTTTTTAGCCATGATTGCAGCCTGGGGATAAGAGGAAAAAAGGGAAAAGCGCGGCTGGCTTCTTTCTGAGAAACCTCTGCCGCGCTTCAGGTGAGAATCCGGTGACGCACCTGATCCTTACACCGTATGTCCGTCCGGGATGAAGACGTAGCCGAGACCCCAGACCGTCTGCAGGTAGCGGGGCTTGCTCGGTTCGGGTTCAATCAGCTTGCGGAGACGCGAGACCTGGACGTCAAGACTCCGGTCAAAGGCCTCGTACTCGCGGCCGCGGGCCATTTCCATCAGCTTGTCACGCGAGAGCGGCTGACGCGGGTGGCGGGCAAAGGCCTTCAGCACCGCGAATTCGCCCGTCGTGAGCGGAATCGGTTCGCCGTTCTTCCGGAGCACCCGGGTGCCGAGGTCGAGTTCAAAGTTCCCGAACTTCACGATTTCGTTTTCGCTTGAAGGCGCCCCCGGCGTCTCAGGCGTCGGACGGCGGCGCAGCACGGCGTGCACCCGGGCGAGGAGTTCGCGCGGATTGAAGGGCTTCGGGATGTAGTCATCGGCCCCGAGCTCCAGCCCCACGATACGGTCGACATCTTCACCTCGCGCCGTGAGCATGATGACAGGCGTCGTGTCCTTGGACGCGCGGATCCGCTTCAGGATCGCGAGACCATCCTCACCCGGCATCATCAGGTCGAGAATCAGCGCGTCAAAGCGCTCACGCATCCAGAGCCGGTTCATCGCCTGGCCGTTTTCAGCCACGAAGACATTGAACCCGTTCTCACCGAGATAGCGCCGCAGTAGATCCCGCAGCCTCGGGTCATCATCGACCACCAGAATTTTCGGTTTGCGTTCAGCCGTCATGTCTGTCCCCTTGTAATAGAATTCTTTCTCTAAAGAAAAAAGCTTCCCGGTTTTTGCTTCCGGGTTGGTTTGTTACATTTTGGCCTGTTACAAATTTTTTTGTGCTCTCCAAAACAAGCTGTAACAAAAGAACCCGCCCTGAAAGAATTTCACTCCCTTTTTGTAGCACTTTTTAAGAAAAATCGAAATAGGATATAGGTGTTGAAGAAAGGAGGAGCCTCCGCGGCCGGTTTCTGGAGCGGGGCCTTCCTTGCGGAAGCTCCTCCTCACTTATTTCCTTATTCGGACTGCTATGAGAAAATTTTTGCTGCTGGCTTTGCTGACGACCTGCTGCGCTGCGGCTTCCCCCGCGTTCGCGCAGGATGGTCCTATGTGCAATCGCACCTGCACTCCCGCTGAGTGGCAGAGTCTCTCCGTTCAGGAGCGCGCCGATCTCTGGCCTGTCATGACGCAGGAAAACCGCCGCCACATCTGGATGCTGATGGATGACGCGGAAAAACGGGCGCTTCGCGAGAAGCTTCGCCCGATCAGCCGGGAAGAGTTCCGGCGCCACTTTGAGTGCAGCATCGACCCGAAGGGGCTCGGTGCCATGGAGCCGGGGGATCCCCGTCCGGTGATGTCGCCGATGGAAAGAATGCATATGAGAAATCAGATCATTCAGGTGCATCAGGAATTTATGCATGTCCGGTCTGCGCGTGAGAACGCCCGGCTGGACGGAGGCCGCTGAGAAGAGGCCGTGCCTCTGGCGGGCTTCGGGAGTGAAGCCGCCGGAAAAACCCGGAAGCCGATCCGGCGAGGCGCTAAAATGCGCTCTTGACAGGCGGGATTCGCGATTCATAGCCGCGGTCCCGCTTTTTTCGTATTTGGAATTCAGTAAGAGAACAGAGAATGTCGGCAAAAATCCCAACGCTCCTCGCGCTTGATACCGCAACGCCGGTGAGTTCCGCCGCGGTGACGGGTGAAGGTCTTTCGGTCCAGAAAATTGATGAGTCCGGAGCGGGGCATTCGGAGTCCCTGATCGGAGAGGTGGACGCCGTGCTGCGGGAAGCGGGTGTCTCGCTTTCAGACTGTGACGCCGTGGTGTTCGGAGCGGGTCCGGGAGCCTTTACCGGGCTTCGGGTCGCGTGCGGCGTGGCGCAGGGGCTCGCCTGGGCAAAAGAGAAGCCGATTGTCGCGGCGAGTAACCTTGAAGCACTCGCGATGAAGGAACTCAGCGGGAAACCCGCCGGGACGAGAATCCTCGCGGCTTTCGACGCCCGGATGCATCAGGCGTACTGCGCGGTGTACGAGAAGGCGGAAGAGGGTGCGAGGCTCTCTGAACTCGTACCGGCTGAACTCGTGAATCCGGATGAGCTCGCGGGGCTTGCCGAGAGTTTCGGCGTGGCGCTCGCCTCGGGAAGCGGTGTCCGCGCGTTCCCGGAGTCGTTCGCGGTGCTGGGTGACCGGGTGACGCTGAATCCGGATGCGACAGTCACGGCGCTTGATCTCGCGGCGCTCGGCGCGATTCTCTTTAAATTGGGGCTCGCCGTGATTCCGGAACTCGCCGCTCCGCTTTACGTCCGTAACCATGTGGCGCTCACGATTGAAGAGCGCGCCGCGGGAAAGAGGCTCTGACGATGGCAGCCGCGATTCGGAATATGACGCCCGCGGATCTTCCCGCGATTGAAACGATTGAACAGCGTGTTTTTACGGAGCCCTGGGATATGGGTTCCTACGCCGCGTGCCTCCGCTCCGGGTGCTACGCGAGAGTCGCGGAGGACGCCGGGACTGTGGCTGGTTACGCCGTCCTTCATCAGCTGCGGGGTGAGGCCGAGATCTTCACGCTCGCGGTTGCCCCGGAATTTCAGGGGAAGGGAATCGGGACCGCGCTTCTCGTTGATCTCATGAGTGAGGCGAACCGTGAAGGCGCTTTCCGCGTGGTGCTTCAGGTGCGGTCTTCAAACGATCACGCGATCCATATTTATAAAAAGGCGGGGTTTGTCCAGGCCGGGGTGATTTCGGATTACTACGCGAACCGCGACGGAACACGCGAAGACGCGCTCTTTATGGAGGCAATGCTCACCCATGCTTGACGCACGGCAATCCGCGATCTGGAAGGCGATGGGGCTTGGCCCTGAGTGGATTCTCCGGGCAGAAGAGGATCCGTCAGTGCCGGTCCGAGGCGTGCCGAAGGCGATTGAGGCTCCCGCGGCTCCGGCTGCGGAAGCGACGCCTCAGCCGCGCCCGGTGGCACCCGCACCCCGTGTGTCCCGTGTATCCCGGGCTTCGGTGACAGCTCCGTCGCAGCCGGTTCACGCGAGCCCGATAACTCAGGCGCCGCGCCGTGCGGCGCAGGCGGTGTCTCCCACCGTGTCGTCTTCCATGCCGGCAGCGGTTCTCCCTGATCACGCTGCGAGCGGCTGGGATTCAGTGAAGTTCTTCAGCCAGGTGACAGACGGTACCTGGGATCAGCTGAAGGCGCTTCTCCCTGACTGCCACGGCTGCGGTCTCAGTGAAACGCGGACCCGCACCGTGTTCGCGGACGGCGCTCCGGGCTGCCCGATCGTGATGGTCGGCGAAGCGCCGGGGGCGGAAGAAGATCTCCAGGGGAAGCCTTTTGTCGGGAAGAGCGGTCAGCTTCTCACGAAGGCGCTGGAGTCTGTCGGGCTGCAGCGCGGGAAGGACATCGCGATCATCAACGTGCTTAAATGCCGTCCGCCGCATAACCGCGATCCGAAGCCCGAGGAAGTCGCGGTCTGCCGCCATTTCCTTGACCGGCAGCTTCAGCTCCTCGCCCCCAAGGTTCTCGTGCTGATGGGCCGCCCCGCGGCGTCAGCGGTTCTCGGCACTGATCAGGCGATCAGCCGTCTCCGCGGAAAGCTTTTCGAAATCGAGGTCGCTGGGAAGAAGGTTCCGGTGATCGTGACGTATCACCCCTCGTACCTCCTCCGGAACCTCGCGGATAAGGAAAAGTGCTGGCACGATCTGCTCTTTGTGAAGCGGACGCTGAAAGAAGCGGAAGCGGCCTGACACACATCGCAGAGCCCATCAAAAAAGCCCGGTTTTTCAACCGGGCTTTGCTTTTGGGGAGCGATCCGCCGCTCTACTTCTCTTTCCCGTTCTGCAGATGCGGGCTTTCTTCTCCGATCATGCTGGAGAGATCCTGACCGATCGCGTTGCGGCGGTGCGTGAGGATCACAATGATCATCCCGATCGCGACAAAGGCGCCGAAGATCTCCATGATGCGGGTGGAGGTGAGGCCTCCCTTGATCATGAGCGAGTAGATGCCAAGCATGATCAGCATCGACGAATTTTCGTTGAAGTTCTGGACGGCGATCGAGCGGCCCGCGCTCATCAGAACAAAGCCGCGGTTCTGAAGGAGGGCGTTCATCGGCACTACGAAGAAGCCGGCAAGCGCGCCGACAAGCACCATGATGCAGCCCGCGATGATGATCGCCCAGGAGATTTCAAAACCGCCCGGAAGCGTGATGACGGAAGGCGCCATCGCGCGGTTGAAGTGCGCGGCAAAGACCACGACGACCCCCATCAGAACGCCCATCGGGAGTACCTTGAGGCACTTCTTAAGCGGCACAAAGGTCGCGGCGCCGACCGCGCCGATTGCGATGCCGACAGAGACCACGGCCTGAAGAATGGAGGCCTGTGAGAGATTGAGGCCGAAATTCGTGTCAGCCCAGGAGAGCACTAGGAACTGCAGCACAGCGCCCGCGCCCCAGAACATCGAGGTGACGGCAAGCGACGTCTGTCCAAGCTTATCGGTCCAAAGCGCTTTGCAGGAGCCGAGGAAATTGCAGACCGTTTTGATCGGTTCGAAATCCGCTTTCGGGTACCGCACGCCGGTGTCCGGAATAAAGAGATTGCAGGCCGCGGCAATGAGGTAAATAAAGAAAACGATCGAGATCGCGGCTCTTGTATGAATGCCGATTGTCTGGAGGACGCCCGCGGCGAGCACCGGATCCGCGACAGCCGGAAGAATCAGGGCACCGCCGAGCACTACGCCGAGAATGATCGAAATCACCGTGAGGCCTTCGATCCAGCCGTTAGCCACAACGAGTTTATCCGGGGGGAGGAGTTCCGTGAGGATGCCGTATTTGGCGGGGGAGTAAGCCGCGGCGCCAAGACCGACGATCGCGTAGGCGAGAAGCGGGTGGCCCCCGAAAAGCATAAAGAGACAGCCCACCGCTTTCAGCGTGTTCGTGAGGAACATGACGCGGCCTTTCGGCATGCTGTCCGCAAAAATTCCTACATACGCCGCAAAGATGATGTAGCTCAGCGTGAAGCAGAGTCGCAGGAGCGGAGTCATCCAGGCAGGGGCGGCGAGCTCGGAGAGCAGCGCGATGGCAGCGATGAGGAGAGCGTTATCGGCGAGGCTTGAAAAAAACTGCGCCGCCATGATCGTGTAAAACCCGCGATTCATTTGTCTCCCTTATATTCCTTGAAAAGTGGGCAGTTCAGAGATGACGCAGCAGAACCGCCTAGGTAAATATAGCGGAAAGGCGGGATTTGTGACGCGGTCCCAGAAAGCCGTGCCGGAGTCTACCGGTTTTCCGTCCCGAAATCTAAAAGAAAAACGGAAACTTACACTTTATCGCACGGAGGCCTCAGGTTAAACGATCCCGGGGGTTAACTCGGGTGCCGGGCCATAGTGGTAAAGTTTCCGGACAGTTTCCTTCCGGCGCTCCGCCGCTATGCGGAAAAAAGCGGGAACGACCGCCAGGGATCATTCATCTACAGAATCAGAATAAATCAGGAAAGTTTAGAAAATGTCTCGTCCCATAGAGCTTGTCATTCATATGGACGCACTGCGCCACAACTGCCAGAAAATGCGGGAGGCGGCGCGCGGCCGGTTCCTCTGGGCTGTGGTGAAGGCAAACGGCTACGGTCACGGACTGGAGCATATTGTGAAAGGGTTCGCTGAGGCGGACGGTCTCGCGATCCTCGATATCGGTGACGCGCTGAAGCTGCGGCGTCTCGGCTGGAAGAAACGGATCCTGATGATTGAAGGGTTCTTTGATGAAGAGGACCTCGAGCCTATTCAGGAAGCAGGAGCTGACGTGATCGTTCATTCGGAGCGGCTCCTTTCCATTCTGGAGCATCACAAGGGGCTGCGCCTCGGCTGCTATATCGGCGTGAACACCGGCATGAGCCGTCTCGGCTTCCGGCCATCCGAAGTGGAAGCGGTCAGAGCCCGGCTTCACGCGATTCCCGGGGTGACGAGCTACGGCGTTCTCACGCACTTCGCAAACGGTGACCCTTCTTATAAAGAGAACGGCCCGGCGACAGTCGGCCGGCAGCTGGACCGGCTCGGTGATCTCGCGAACGACCCCGAAGGGGCGTGTCTCGCTGCGACGACCGGCATGCTCTTCCACCCTGAGGTGAAAGGGAACGCGGTCCGCGCAGGCATCGCGCTTTACGGCGTGAGCCCGGATTCGACGGTGTCCGAGAAAACACTCGACATTATTCCGGCGCAGACGCTCCGCGCGAAGATTATCGCGGTCCAGCATATTGAGAAGGGTGAGGCGGTCGGTTACGGCTCCAAGTGGATCGCGCCGCGTCCGAGCCGGATCGGCATCGTCGCCTGCGGCTACGCGGATGGCTACCCGAGATCCGCTCCGAACGGCACCCCGGTCTGGGTTGAAGGGAAAAAGGTCCCGATGGCGGGGCGTGTCTGCATGGACATGATTTCGATCGATATCACCGATTTCCCGGACGCGGATGTCGGAAGCTGGGTGGAACTCTGGGGACAGCATATTCCGGTGAACGAGATCGCGGGTTCGGTCGGCACGATTGGGTATGAGCTGATCTGCAGCGTGCTGCCGCGCGTTCCTGTCCGGGAGACAGAAGGGACTCTCTGATTCAGGTGTCCTCCTTTCTGTAAACTAAAAGCTTCAACCGCAGGGCTGTGGATCCGAGGGATCCCGGCCCTGATCAGTCTACGGAGCGGCAGAAATGGCAAAGTCAAAAACGGTTTATGTTTGCAGCCAATGCGGGGAGAGTTTCCCAAAATGGATGGGACAATGCCCGAACTGCCACGCCTGGAACACACTCTCCGAATATAAGGTGGAGGAGGGTGTCAGCGCCCGCTATGGCTCTGACCGCCACCGCAGCCAGGCGATTATTGAGTCGACTGAAGTGAAGGATCTCTCCAGCGTTCAGGCAGAGGACCTTCCGCGGATTCTGACCGGGCTCCGCGAATTTGACCGCGTGATGGGCGGAGGACTTGTGCCCGGAGGCGTATCTCTGAACGGCGGTGATCCGGGTATCGGGAAATCCACGCTTCTCCTTCAGGTCACGGCGCGGCTCGTCGGGCGCGGCATGAAAACACTCTATGTATCCGGTGAAGAAAGCGCGGGACAGGTCGCGATGCGCGCGAAGCGTCTTGAGCTCCGTCCTGACGGGATCCGGCTGATGAGTGAAATTCAGCTTGAGACGATCGAACAGGTGATCGTGGCGGAGAAACCGGACTTCGTCGTGATCGACTCGATCCAGACGATTTTCTCCTCTGAACTCAATTCCGCGCCGGGCTCGGTCTCCCAGGTGCGCGAATGCGCGGCCCGGCTTACGCGTCTCGCGAAGACCTCGGGCACGACGCTTGTTTTTGTCGGCCATGTCACGAAAGAAGGGTCGCTTGCCGGTCCCCGGGTGCTCGAGCATATCGTCGACACCGTGCTTTACTTTGAAGGCGATACGCACTCCAACTTCCGCCTCATCCGCGCGTTCAAAAACCGTTTCGGCGCCGTGAATGAACTTGGGGTCTTCGGTATGACGGACCACGGCCTCCGCGGTGTCTCGAACCCGTCCGCGATTTTCCTTTCCGAATACCGGGAGAGTGTCCCGGGTTCCGTGATTCTTGTGACGCAGGAGGGGACACGGCCGCTTCTCGTCGAAATTCAGGCTCTGGTGGATGACTCACACTCGCCGACCCCGAAGCGGCTTTCGGTCGGCCTTGATCTGCAGCGTCTTTCAATGCTCCTCGCGGTCCTCCACCGTCACGCCGGGGTGAGCTGCTTTGATCAGGATGTCTTTGTGAACGCCGTGGGCGGCATGAAGATCTCGGAACCGGCGACTGACCTCGCGGTGCTGCTCGCCATCATTTCCTCGATCCGTAACCGGGCGCTCCCGAAGGGGCTCGTGGTGTTCGGTGAAATCGGTCTCGCGGGCGAGGTGCGTCCCGCGCCGCGCGGCCAGGAGCGGCTCCGCGAGGCCGCGAAGCTCGGGTTCTCACGCGCCATCATCCCGCGCGCCAATAAGCCGAAAGAACCGATTGAGGGGCTTGAGGTGATCCCGGTGGATAAGCTCTCGGAAGCGGTCGCTGCGGTGCAGGGGATGGAGTAAAGAACGCCTCACCGGCCCCGGACTGAATCGGTATACTTTCCCGCATCAAATAACCCATATTGCCTGGAAATTACACAATGACCACGCTCACCAAAATCCTTCCGGCGGGATCGAAGCCCGCTCCTGTTCTCCTCGCGAGAATGAAGCAAATCCCCCTGATTAGCGCCTTCCGCGCTGAGCTTCCCTCCACCTTTGAGGCGGGCGGCGAAGCGTACGAAGTGACGGTTCCGGTTGATGAACTGCGTCCGCTTGAGATCGATGACATCCTGATGGATGATCATGGGCAGCTCTACGCGGTGAGCGCGGCGCCTGAAGTCGTGTTCCATGTCACGGGCGATATGAATCTGATGCAGCAGGCGGGTTCCGCTCTTCTGATGCGCGGCTACCGCGTGTCTCAGACTGAGGATGGTTTCGGTGTCGCGGCGGACGAAGACCTGGGGCTTGCGCTGAAGCAGATCGGCCTCACCTATACCGAAGTCACTGAACCCTTCACCCCGATCGTTATGGATTCCTGCGGCTGCGGGTGTGGCTGCGGCGGCCATCACCACCATCACGATGACGACGATGAATGCGGCTGCGGCTGTGGCGGTCATCACCATCACCACGAGGAAGAGGAGTGTGGATGCGGCTGCGGCGGTCACCACCATGAGCACGAAGAGGAAGAGTGTAGCTGCGGCTGCGGCGGTCACCACCACGATCACGAAGAGGAAGAGTGCGGGTGCGGCTGCGGCGGCCATCACCATGAGCATGAAGAGGGCGAATGCGGCTGCGGCGGTCATCACCACGATCATGAAGAAGGCGAGTGCTGCTGCGGCGGCCATCACCACGAGCATGAAGAGGGTGAATGCGGCTGCGGTGGTCACCATCACGAGCATGAGGAAGGCGGCTGCACCTGCGGCTGCGGTTCCGAGAAGCCCGCAGCCAAGTAACGCCACCCTGGCTGCGACTCTGATTTTTTAAATCTGCACAGCTTTTTTGAAGGCACTTTTCAGAGTTTTTCTGTAAAATAGAGCCTTCGTGCGCGGGGATGGCGAAATTGGTAGACGCACCAGGTTTAGGTCCTGACGCCCGTTGAGGGCGTGCCGGTTCAAGTCCGGCTCTCCGCACCAGGTTTCAGAGCCCGGAGTGCTTCTAAGAGGCATTTCGGGCTCTTTTCTTATGTATGCGGGGTTGTTCCCCCCGGTTCCTGCGTTCCCGCCTTCCAGCCGAGCTTTCCATTCAGGAAAGATACCCGTCTCAGTCGGTTTCCTCTGTGATTTTTGAGTTCATCAGTATCCGGTCTGATACTGAAAAACGACAGAAAAATTCCTAATCGGGACCTGCTTTTGGATGAAATCCATTAGTCGTCTAACTATAATTTTGTGTTTCAATAAATATTTAATTGAAAATACAGCCGGCTCTCAGGGACATAAATCCTTCAGTACAAAAATCCTCACTAGCGGTCTCGGGCTGTCTGAATAAGAACAGTTCTCAATACCTTCAGCTTAAGGCTGGCGTAAGGTCGGTTTACCTATATTAGGAATATAAATTAAAGAGTTAAGAAGGATGGAAAGCGCCAGGTGATGTTATGAAACTGGTTTGATTGAGAAATTTTCATTCTCATTGAAAAGCACTGCCGGGATACTTTCAGTGATTGACAATATTGAAATTAAGGTAATACAAAAAAATAAAAGAAGACTCACACTTTTTATGAAAAGCGAATAAAATGTTCATATCTGGTATGCCACACATTTGTCCCCGGGACCCCCAATCACCCCGGGTGGCAGACCGGATCATTTCTAATATCTAGGAGAAAGTAATGGCTGCTAATCGTTATGCCGGTACGAAGACCGAAAAGAATCTGTGGGAAGCCTTTGCCGGTGAGTCCCAGGCCCGCAACAAGTACACGTTCTTCGCAAGTGTCGCGAAGAAGGCGGGTTACGAGCAGATCGCCGCTCTTTTCCAGAAGACCGCTGATAACGAGCGTGAACACGCGAAGCTTTGGTTCCGTCAGCTCGGCCAGATCGGCACGACCGAGGAAAACCTCGCCGCTGCCGCTGCCGGTGAAAATTATGAGTGGACGGATATGTATGATCGTATGGCGAAGGAAGCCGACGAAGAAGGCTTCCCGGAACTCGCCGCTCAGTTCCGCGGCGTGGCTGCTATTGAAAAGACCCACGAAGAGCGCTATCGCAAGCTGCTGAAGAACGTGGAAGAGAAGAAGGTGTTCGAGAAGGCCGGCATCACGGTCTGGGAATGCCGCAACTGCGGTCACATCGTGATCGGCACGAAGGCTCCGGAAGTCTGCCCGGTCTGCTTCCATCCGCAGAGCTTCTTCGAAGTCCGCGCCGAGAACTACTGATAGACGCCGTGTTCCGCGGGTCCTCTGAGGACCTGCGGATCAGTCCTGATGGTTTTGTTCCGCCTTTCGTCTGCAGGCGGGGCAGATCCCTTGAAACACGGAATTCTGAAAGTCAATCAGGATTCCGTGTTCTGCATCCAGGTGATGCTTCAGTTCCTCAGCGGTACGCTCAATCTCTCCGCAATGAAGGTGAAAGAGCTTCCGGCAGACTTTGCACTGCACGTGAAACTCCGCCTCATCGTGACCCGGCGCGAATTCGAACACAATCGGGCCGCCTTTCTTGGTCAGAAATTTCTTCAGCTTCCCTTCCTCTGAAAGTGCGTTGACGAGCCGGTAGACCGTCGTGTAGCCGATCTTTTCACCGCTCGCGACGAGCCCCTCGTGAATTTCCTTCGCCGTCAGAAACTCCTCAGGATGCGACTCGAGAAAGCGGATAAGGGAGGCTTTCTGACGTGTTGAGTAACCGCTTCCGCGGGGGTTCTGTTTCGTTTCGTTTTCTTCAGTCATGACTGTCCGGTGATCTTCGCCCGAATTCTGAGAATAAGAATAACCGATAAGAGGATGAAAACCGAAATCAGGGCTGTGGCGCCCCCTGGCGCGACATTGAGCGCATAGGAGGCGAAGAGCCCGCCGATCGCTGAAACCACGATGGAAATGACGGCCGTCGCGCGGATTCCTTTACGGAACTGAAGCGCCGAGGCGACCGGGATCGCGACCATCGAGCTGATCACAAGAGCGCCGAGGATTTTGATTGAGGCAGCGACTGAGGCCGCGGCGATCACGGAGAAGAGGAAGGACACCGCCCGGATCCGGACACCGGCAAACTTTGCCGCCACTTCATCAAAAGCGACATAAATCATGTCGTAGCGAAGCAGGAACGTGAGGAGCACGGCGGCCGCCGTGAGCACAAGGATCGCGATCGCGTCGCTCCTGTCAACCGTCAGGATGCTTCCGAAAAGGAAGGATTCGGCGTTCGCGTGAAGGAGCCCCGAACTCATGAGGGTCACGGCGATGCCGGCAGAAAGCGCGAGAACGATCGCGAGCGTGAGGTCGGACCGTCTCGGGAAGCGGCTCTGCAGAAGGTCGATCCCGGCACCCGCCGCGACGGAGTACCCGATCGCGTAGAGAATCGGGTTCCCGCTGCAGAGAATCCCCGTCGCTGCGCCGGCAAGCGACGCGTGGGCGAGTGTGTCGCCGAGAAGCGAAAACCGCCGCAGCACAATAAAAATCCCGATCGTGGGGCAGAGAATGCCGATGCAGATGGACGCGAAAAACGCGTACCGCATGAAGCTGAAACTGAAGATATCGCTGAAAACCGAAAAATCAGGCATGAAGCGCCTCCGATTCCGTAAGACGGCCGTCTTTCAGTTCGAGAATCCGGTCTGAGTAGCGCCGCGCGGCACCGAGATTATGTTCCACCGCGATGACGGTGAGGTGATGTTTCTCATGAACGTGACGGATCAGTTCATAGATTTCCTCGGCCCGTTTTGGATCGAGTCCGGAAGAGGGCTCATCGAGGATCAGAAGAGCGGGGGATGAAATGAGGGCGCGTGAGAGATAGAAGCGTTTCATTTCGCCCCCTGAAAGCGTACTGACAAGCGCCTCCGCCCGATGGCCGAGGTCAACTGATTCGAGCGCGAGAAGAGCGGAGTCCCGAAGATTCGTTTTTCCGATCCTGAGAGACGCGAGAATGCCTTTCTCGGTCCGGGTCCGGAGCCGCTCATAAATGGTGAGTGCCTCAAGCAGCGTGATCGGGAAGTCGGAATCAGACGCCTGGGGGACAAAACCGATCCGGGTGCTCCGAGGAACGCGGATCGACCCGGCGGACGGCTTCAGCAGACCGAGCATCAGACGGATCAGAGTCGACTTGCCGCTTCCGCTCTCTCCGGTAATGGAGGTCCAGGAGCCGTCAGTGAGGGTCTCTGTGACCGACTGGAAGAGAAACGGCGCGTGCCCGGAGTAAGAAAAACTTAAATTGGAAATCTCAACCATATTCATTCCGTTCGACAAACGGATTTGCTATTTATTTTGGTAAGCATGTATGATAGCGGATATTCTAAATTGAAAATGCTTTCCAAATTAAGGAGTGAGAGTGATGCAGAGAAGATCGCTTCTTGCGGCGATGGCCCTGATTCCCGTCTTCCAGATGGCGGTTCCGGGCGCAGCGATTGCCGCGGAGAAGAAAGTCAAAGTTGCGGCCACTTTTGACGCGATGGCGGAGATCGCGAAGGCGGTGGGCGGGAACCGGGTCACAGTCTCGACCCTGATCCCTCCGGGCGTGGAGCCGCATGAGTATTCGCCCCGTCCGGGTGATATGCGGGGACTCGCGGGCGCGGATCTCGTGATCAAGAACGGGCTCGGGCTTGAACCCTGGACTGAAAAGGCGCTGAAAGCGTCCGGCAACGGCCGCGCGAAGATCGTCGTGGCGTCTCAGGGCGTGACGCCGATGAAGATCGGGGCCGCGATCGATCCCCACCTCTGGATTTCGCCTTCAGGCGCAATCCTTGAAGCGGAAAACATCGCGAAGGCGCTTGAAGCCGCGGATCCCGCGGGAGCGGCGGTTTATAAGAAGAATCTTGCGGCTTTCGCTTCAGGCATCAAAGCCGCGTCCGACGCCTTCCGCAAGGCGGCCGCCGGATCCAAAAACCGCACGTTTGTTGCCGGGCACGCGGCGTTTGGCTATCTGTGCCGTGATTTTGGTCTGAAGCAGGTCAGCGTTGAAAACGTTTACGCGGAAGGAGAACCCTCCGCGAGGCAGCTTGCGGAACTCGTGAGCTTCTGCCGGAAGAACCACGTGAAGACCGTTTTCGCTGAGGAACTCGCAAGTCCCGCGGTTTCCAGGACACTCGCCCGCGAATGCGGCGCCAAGGTGGTCCCGATCTACACGATGGAAAGTCCTGAAGACAAACTGAGCTTCACCGCCCGTATGTCTCAGAACCTGAAACACATTGCTGAAAGTTTTCGGTAACGACGCGAAAAGACTGCGGACCTGATCCGCGCGACACACAGAGTAAAGCGTTAACCGGGCTCTCTGCCTCTTCTCCGGGAGGCAGAGAGTTTTTTTATATTGAGTTCGGAAAGAAAAAGAGCAAAAAAATGGGAAGACTGAAT
>ERZ833782.2015-NODE-2015-length-14843-cov-3.413173_pt1 | contig 14843 bp, 20 predicted proteins | sample MGYA00519577_ERZ833782 | MGnify/ENA primary metagenome ERZ833782 (study PRJEB31850, sample SAMEA3708745) | human gut metagenome | biome: human gut; feature: human-associated habitat; material: faeces | place: China | collected 2014 ...
CCGCTTCCTATAATATCGGTAGCCGGTATTTCATTCGGGAAATCTTAAAATCCTTACCTGTGAAGGTAAGGTTGGAGCTTGAGGCAAAAGTTCCTCAGGCATCTAAGAGAAGCACCTGTACGTGGTCTACGCTCATTAACCTGAATGCGGAGCTTATGTCCTTTGCGGCATAGGCCCTGAGTCCAGGCCATATGTGTAGAAACGCAGTTTCCGTCCCCTAAAGGGACTACGGGCAGCTTCGGCTGTTCTTATGGGAAGCACGTGACTTTAGTCATGTGAGGCTTCACAGGTTTTAATGGAGGAACAAAATGAATAAAGAGAGCCAGATAGGCCAGAAAAGTAGAATTTACCTTTGCAGTGAATGTGGTAAGCCCATAGAGGGCGACCATATATACATAAAGACCCGTAGGGGAACAGAGTTACGAATCCACAACCAATGCATTCCGAAAGGGCCGAGAAGGTAAGAAATGGACAAATTAACGCAAAAAGATAAGCAAAAAATCCAGAGGCAGAAAAGGAAAGAAACTATAGCTCGAATAGCTGCTATGCAGACTTTACCTTATGAGGTAAGTTCTTTCGATAAACTGGAATACGCTCTGGAAGTTTATTGTAACGGAGCATTCGTAAGGCAAATTGATGTTTATGACACTTATGAGGAAGCAACTCAGGAAAAAGAGCAATATCAAGAACCTCTGTTTCCAGGCGAATATCTACGCATCCTCTGCATCGCTTATGGAAAAGAACAAGAAATCGGTTGTTTTCATCCATAATTAAATACAGAACAGTCCGTACCTATGCGCTGTCTAAAAATAACCAAATAGAAAGGAAATCTTGTGAAACCGAATATTTTTTATCATGTGACAACAAATAACAGACTGGAGCTCATCCAAAAAGAAGGGTTGAGACCAGTCCTTGGTACAAACTCCATGCTTGTTGGAGAAACAAAAGGAGACTTTTATGACAATGCCATATTATCACGCAACTGAAATCGCAGGCTATGTGTTGGATTTCTATAAGACAACCTTTAATTTTGGCGGAAAAGACATCTGCAGTAGCATCAGCAATCTGAAGCTGCAAAGCGTTCTATATTTTTTGCAGGCTAACCATTTGGTAGAGACAAAAGAACCACTTTTTTCGGACGATATAGAAGCGATGAGTTTTGGCATATATATTGACAGCGTATGGAGAAAATACGCGGTATATGGCAGTTCCAATATAATAATTGGAGACGAAGAAAAAGAAGCCAAATTAAAGATCTATAAGAAAGATCGGATACTCATGGATGAAATGTTGCGTACATTAAAAACATACTCAGCAGTTGGATTATTTCAAATCATACGCCGTCAGACACCATGGAGTAAAGCTTATCACAGTAAATCTTATGAGAACCAGAAAAAAGTGATTAAACCAAAAGAATTATATGATTTTTTTGTAGAATAGGAGATGAATATGTCAATTTTTTCCAATTTTCTGGATATCAACACAACAGATTGTATCTAAACAAGGTTGTCGATTTGCCTGGCTCAGATGAGTCAGGCATTTAAGGCGAGGAGGGATATATATGAGGATTCCCTATCAGGGGCATTCTGTTTGCATCAACAAAGAAAAATGGAATGCTCTTTCTATATCGGGAAAATTAAAATGCATCGCATCTTATTGCAAAGAACAAAGTCAGTATCTTTACCAAAGATGCAAAGATTACTGGCTGGGCTGGGTGATCGTACATGTACAGACCATTGGTGGAACGGGTTATGATCCAGAACCAGTTTATGAAGTAACAGTTTGGGCTGGCAGAAAAGGCAAGGGACAGACCTTTAACACGCTTTCCAAAGATTTGTGTCAGTATCTGGTATCTTCTTGGGAGCATAATCAGGAATACCATTTTTCACTCAGTGTTGAAGATGGCTGCATTTCACAAAGTTACACCTTTAACCGGTACCAGAAAAACCATCTGATCAAGCAGTTAAAACCAATTCTTGAGCAAGTTTGGTACTACGACATCGAAAAAGAAGAAAAAGCTGTCAGAAAAAGCAGCTAAGGAAGCAAAAGGAGAAAAGATCATGAGAATTTCAATACCAGAACATGTTATGTCCATCATTACTCTGTTAGAGCGAAGTGGGCATCAGGTCTATATAGTCGGAGGTTGTGTCAGAGATGCTTTACTGAATCGAGTACCACACGACTGGGATATTGCGACATCCGCCAGACCGGAAGAGATTAAAATGGCATTGGCTGATATTCCGGTTTTGGATACTGGGATTAAACATGGTACCATAACAGCGATTGTGGATCATGAACCTTTTGAGATCACGACCTTTCGAACAGAAGGTAGTTATTCTGATGGAAGACATCCGGATCAAGTGACTTTTGTGACAGATATCCGGGAAGATCTTTCCAGAAGGGATTTTACCATCAATGCCATGGCGTATCATCCTGTATATGGCTTGGTTGACCCATTTGATGGCGCTAGTGATTGTAAACGAAAACTGATTCGTTGTGTCGGAAACCCAGAAGATCGTTTTAACGAGGACGCGCTTCGTATGATGCGGGCCGTCCGATTTGCTGCTCAGTTTGGCTTTTCCATCGATGAAGCCACCTGGAATGCTGCAAAAGAGTCTGTTTATCTGCTTGGAAAAATATCTATGGAACGGATACAGGCCGAATTGATGAAAATCATGCAGACGGAAGCTCCGCATAAATTTTTGGATCAGTATCAGGAACTATTTGATTACATAGTCCCGGAGTTTCTTTCCATGCATGACTGCGAGCAGAATAATCCTTACCATGTCTATGACATCTGGCGCCATACTATGAAAGTTTTGGAATATGTAGAATATGCCTCTGCCGATCCGATTGTACGCATGGCTGCACTGTTTCACGACATCAGTAAGCCGCAGTGTAAGGAACGTGGTACAGACGGATACGATCACTTTCATGGACATGCAGAAGAAGGAACAAAAATCGTACGCATGATCCTGCGGCGCCTAAAGTTCGATAACAAAACCCCCTATCAGGTTGCACAGCTTGTTGAATGGCACGACAAAACCTTCTCCTGTAAGAAAAACCAGGTAAAGCGTTGGCTGAATGAATTAGGTGAAGAGCAGTTACGGCGGCTTTTCATCCTGCGAAGAGCTGATATCCTGGGACAGGATCTCAGATTTGCAAGAGAACGGCTGAAAAAAGTTGATGTGATGGAATCACTTATGGAAGAAATCTTGGAAGAAAAACAGTGTTTTCAGTTAAAAGATATGGCTATCAACGGCTCTGATCTGATACGCATCGGTGTGCCGGAGGGAAAACAGATCGGGCAGATTCTGCATTCGTTGTTTGAGCTAGTGCTCATGGAACAATGTGAAAATGAACGAGATGTACTCATGGAGCAGGCAAAAAATATGCTGAAAGCTTCTTAATGAAAGCAAAAAAATGAAAATTAAATACATAGCTGATGACGGCACGGAATTCGCTTCCAAACAGCATTGTCAAGAGTATGAAAGAATGCTCAAAGAAAAAAGAACCCTGGCAATTCAACAGATCATGTGTGAATTAGATCAAACAATATGGCAGAAATATCGTGGTTCATCGGATATGGATGAGGTACCCAAACATCTTGCTTCCGTCTGGCTTCGTAACGACATCGTTTCCGTTCTTTCTGACGAAGAAATCGATGCAGAACAGAGATTGCAGGAAATTATTGCAATCATTAATGAAACTGATTACGGTAGCGAAATCTTAGATCTTATCAAAATTCAAGATATTCGTGAAGAAGTAAAAATAAGAAGAGATTGGCCAAATGCATTACAAAAAGTGAAATCTGGAGGTCAACTATCACGAAACATTGGATACAGACTCAGTTCGGTCGATCTGAAAAAGTTGGCGCTCCTGCACCAATCGAACAGGTGCAGAAAAAAGATAGAAGAGCTGCTGACGAATTGCAATTTCCATCACGAAGCGGGAAAATTTGCAATTCAACAGTACGAGGAATTCCTAAAATAATTCCAAACCATAACTCCTTATTAAGGAACCTTTCGGGGTTCCTTTTTTTGTTTACGAAATGCATCCTCTTCCATAATTGTACCGGAAGAGAAAAAGGCATAAGAGAAAAAAGAATTGTGCCGATTGATCTCCAAATACATAAGACCCAGTTATGGGCAGAAGGAGAACCAATATGAGGAAAGAGAATTTAAACAGAGAGAGCATCCGTACACTTTTAGTAAACGATCCAAAGTTTGCTAAGAAATTTAACCGCATCGTGGCAAAAATTCATTTTTTGCATGTCACTCAGGCGCGCGCCGCACAAACAACAGCATCTCCAGAAACGATTGCTGAATGCCGTGAAAAGGCACTGGCGCTGTTATCGGGAATTGTCAAGGATATCGTAAACTTAAACGATATCTACAACAAGGAATGTATCGGGTACGTGGAAGGTCTGCGAGAGCTCCAGACAAAATGGGACCTGGCAGACGAGTTCTACCTGACAGCGGTAAGCCTGATGAGCGATGATGAGGCTGCCGATGCGATCGCTGCAGCTCAGCTCTAATACGAAACAACCACGCCTGCAGTAAAAGGCTGCGGGTGTGGTACTCATTCTCGGCACAAAAAAAAGAAGAAGGGCGAAAGTCCTTCTTTTTTTTGTGAAAATACACGCAGCCCCTGAAAGAACAGGGAATGGGGTGTTTAAAATCCAAACGGATCCTCCCTTCCCTCCATTCTCGCAATATCCCTCAGCAGTTCCAGATGCTCCCTGGAAAGTTCCATAAGCCGCACATTACTCATAAGATCTGCGTGATCGACTCGTTTCAAATCCAACTCTGTTTCTGTGCCGCTTGCAAACCGATCGGCCATATCCCAATCTCCGGTTCCGTTTTCAAGCCCCAGGTCATATCCGAGCTGATTCATCTCTGCCTCCAGTTCCTTCAGTTTCTGTTTCTTCTTTTCTAAAATGCTTGTCATCACTGTATTCCTTTCCGATTTTGTGCCAGTATAGCATATTTTAGTGGAAGAGAAAAGGAAAAAAGTTTGCGGATAAGCATTTTGGCTTTTTTTGCCAATCTCTCAATGCCTTTGTCAGCCATGTGAATTATGGGATTCGATTCTGTTCGAAAACATTCGAAACATTATCTCCGACAAAAATAAATATAAGGTATCTATCTCCATAATTACCATGAAAGTTTTAAAAGGAATGAAGAGTAGAAAGGAGAAAAATGAAACGAAAACGACCGGAAGAATATACGCCTGTGCAATTTGCAAAAAACATGATTCAAAATCCGGAAAGTCCCTTATACAATGACGTTGGGTATTGCCAGGACTTTATGGCAAAACATAAAAACCTGATGCATGTTTATGGGCTATCCGCTTCAGAGCAGGATTGTAGGAATATTGCCCGTACACTTTATATGGTGCGGGATTGGATGAAAACCAAGCAGGTGTATAAGATTACAAAAGAACTGGCAGATGATTTATTTTCCATGAATGATTTAACATTTCCAGCTAATTCTCTAAGACTGCCATACAGGACCATTTTCATGGACTTCAGCAGTTTGGAATTGCCAGTAACGGGAACACAACTGCAAGGGAAGGATTACATCGTTTACGGTGTATTCATGACGCTTGGAGAAGTGATGTATTACGGAGAACCTGGGACGATGTGTGGATTTGTCACAATTCTTTCCCCGAAAGAAGGAATAAAGGAAAGAACAGAAATCAGTTATGGCGCCATTGCTTTTGATTATATGGAAACAGATGACGGGAAAACACTCAAAGATCGGATTGAGGAATTAACCAGAGATTTTACTGGCCCGAGAGACAGTCTGATCAAAGCTCTATTGTTTGCGGCTTATCTGTCTTGTGAGCAGCCGGATATCGAAGAAAACGAAGTTCAAAAATCATTTTACCGTCCATCGGAGAAATTAAAAACTTCTTCTGTACGCAAATGGGATGTCGGAATCCGATATACAAGAGAAATCAAGCGGCATCAGAAAGAGGGCACTCATTCTGCTGGAACAGGAAATGGGACAGCAAAACGTCCTCATATCCGGAAAGCCCATTGGCATGTGTACCGGTATGGTAAAGGCCGTACGCAGAAAAAAGTACTTTGGATTCCGCCTATTGAGGTAAATTGTAAAACAAAGCCGGAACTGCCGGTGGTAGTTAGAAATATTACCAGGAGAGAAAAAGAAGAAGGAGGCTCATGAACGGAGTGATGGATTATAATTGGTTGGGTATTGCCTTTATCGACGATCAGCTTACCCCTGAAGTCCATGAAAAAATCGAAACAAAAATGGACGAATTGGAAGAGCAAGTCAATGCGATGTTCGATCAATGGTTAGAAGAAAATGGTCTGGAAAGAGCAATGGGAATTATTATCCCCAAAAATCAGAAATAGCTAAATGTTTATTATTCGCAAGATTTGAATTTCAAAAAAAGCAGGTATTTCTGATACGATAACAATCACAAAAAACTAGAAAAAAATAACAAAGGAGAAAAATATGTGTGAAAAAGAATGGGAAGCTATTGGAAAAGAATGGGAAAATCTGCAAACGATGAGCTGCAAACCAATCACTAAGAAACTTCCAAAAGATTATATTACAGACGAAGAACAGTCAGTAAAATGGAATCGGGAGCAAGTAGAGCAGAATCATCTTGCATACAACAACGAGGTAAAACAGCTCAATGCAGAAAAGAATCGGAGGCGGGATGAAATCTGCCAGCGTATTTATGATTTAATCCAAAAAGAAGTCGGTCCAAAGCTTCATCGTACTGGAGCCAGAAAGATATGGGAAATGGCATATAACCAATCTAAGTCCTATGGATTTGCAGCTGTGTATTGGAGAGTGGTCGATTTAATTGACTTAGCAAAAGTAATTGTCAACTACTCGGCCACCCCATGACCGAGCATGAGAAGTCATGTTAGGGATCAGTGGTTGTCGTAAGACAAGTTGACTAGCCTCAGTGCAACGGAGCCGCATTTCGTATGCAGGCGCCCCATTAGCACTACGTCTTAGGAGTGAATACCCTACCCCGCGATTGGTCTAACGGGTATGGGTTCGGGCAATGTATGGGACAAAGAGGTCCAACGACCCGGTGCAGTAAGCTCTCGGACATTGGCGAGGACCAATCACACCGAAAGGTGTGCGGGGCGGTTTCGTCCCCGCAGAAAGGAATTTATGAAGGTATATGTTATCGGCAGGAATGGCTTGGGACTGGCACCTACAACCCCAAGGAAAGCCAGACTCCTGCTAAAAGAAGGAAAGGCTCTGATCGAATACAGGCAGCCCTTTACAATCCGTCTGAAGTATAAGACCGGATGTGCCAGTGAACATCTGAAATGCGGAGTAGATACCGGTTCGCAGCATATTGGGACTTCCCTGATCTCGCCGGAATGTAAACGCGTGCTGGACAAGTCAGAGTATGAACTCCGTTCTACAATGGAAAAGCGGACACTCATGGAAACCCGCAGGGAATACAGGAGAGGGAGAAGATTTCGGAAAACACGTTACCGCCATCCGAAATACAAACCGCATACGAAACGGGTATACGTGGAAAACCCAGTTACTTACCGGAAACATCCGACACATTGGAAGAAACAGGTAAATACCTTTGCTTCTTCCAGAGAAAAAGGATGGCTTCCGCCGTCCATCCGGTCAAAGCTGGACCAGCATATCCTGTTGATCCGGCGATACCAACAGGCACTGCCGCCCAAAACGATAGTTCGGATCGAAGTTGGGCGGTTTGATATCCAGCACATGATGGATCCAAGCATTCGTGGAGAAATGTATCAGCGGGGCCCCATGTATGAATCCGAAAACATCAAAGCCTATATCTTTGCCAGAGACAATTATCAGTGTCAATGCTGCGGGAAAAAGGCAGGTGCTGTCCGTAAGGATGGAACCACAGTAAAACTGAAAGTACATCATGTGGACTTCCAGAGCAAAGGAGCAACCGATAACCCGTCCCGATTGGCTTCCGTCTGCGATAAGTGTCATACAGAAGCTGCTCATAAACCAGGAGGAGTTTTGTATGGCTGGATGATTGAGGGGAAAAAGTTCTCGCGGGGATATCGTGATGCGACATTCATGAATATCATACGGAAACGGCTGAGAGAGGAATTCCCAGATGCAGAATTTACTTACGGAAACATCACAGCAGCTGACAGAAAGATCCTGAAGCTGGAGAAAACACATGGCAATGATGCTGTGGCAATCGCAGCTCATGGAATGAATACAGTTGATAACACAGAGGAAACGACATACTACAGACAGCTAAGGAAACAGAAGCGTTCCCTCCATGAAGCAAATCCAAGGAAGGGACGTAAGGAACCGAATCGTCTGGCAGCCCGGAACAGAAAAAATACCTGTGTGGCTGGCGGCCGTTATCTGAACGACAAGGTAAAGGTATTAGACCAAATGGGATGGGTCAGTGGATTCAGTGGGAACAGCAGCGTGTATGTGAAAAACCAGGAAGGCGAATACATCACCATGCCGGGAAAGGGCTATAAAATGGTACCGATCTCACAGACCAAGCTGATCACACACTGTAACAACTGGGCGGTATATACGAAATGCGACAAACCTCTATCCGGGCAGAATGACGCTTTCATCTCGGCCATTGAATGACCGAGAATTCCCGCTTAGAAATCTTAAAAATGCAAATATCATCGAGAGGAGGAAACAGGGATTGCGCAACAGTTTTTACCTGTATCGCCCACACCTGATCCAGTGGAGCAGACATGGTACCCTGAGATAAATATGGAGAAAAATATGGCGGATAGTCAAAAGATACTGGAGTATTACCGAGAGAAAAAAGTAGGAAAACGGTATCGTCATTTTAAGGGAACTATATATCTGGTATCGAATATTGTATTACATTGCGACACCCTAGAACTTCTGGTGATCTATCAAGATTTTCAGAATCCATCACTAACCTGGGCGAGACCATTAAGGGAGTTTGAGTCTCCAGTTGATCAGGACAAATATCCAGAGGTCAAGCAGGAACTTCGGTTTGAACCACTGGATCAGGAAGATACGCGTTGTATCTTGACGGAAAAAGGAAAAGAACTTATCGAAAAATTTATCCAGGAATGTGAGGCGAAACGAAAAGAAATCTTAGACGCAGGATTGGATACAGCAACCAACACAAAACTTCCTACCATCGAAGATATTCAAAGTGACATCTTATTAGCTCCGATAGAAGATGGTTGTTACTATGGCTGCTGGGGTGTAACAGATCACTACGAATCCGATGTACTAAATTTGGAGTGGGGTCTTAATTTTTACACGTAAATCAGAAAAGGAGAAACAAAAATATGTTGGTTAAAAGAACAATGAAAGTTAATGTAGAACACTTTAAGGTTGGAGATATTATCGAATTCAAACTGGCAGACGGAGAAATGGTACAGGCTATAGCAGTTGAGCAGACACCAGAGGGTATGCTGTTTGTACTGGTAGATTGTCTCGCAAAGAAATATCAGATGTTCAATGATATTGACAATATGAACAAAGAAGATATTTCCTATGCTACTTCCGATTTGCGTAAAGCTTTGAATGGAGAAATTCTTGAGAGATTCCCGAAAGAAATCAAAGACCGCATGGTAGCTGTAAATGCTGAGGGAGATATGCTTCGTATTCCTACCGAGTGTGAAATCTTCGGAGAAAATGTCTATGAACAGAAAGAAAGCAAACTCACTAAATGCTGGAAGCCTATGAAGAAAAAGAGAACTCGTATCGCTTTCCAAGGAAAAGAGGGTGCTTGGGAATGGTACTGGCTTATGAATCGTCATAAGGACTACGCTTCCTATTTCGCTAATGTCAGCAACCTCGGTAATGCGGACTACGACTTCGCTTCTTCCTCTAATGGCGTTCGCCCGGTCTTTTGCTTGTCGAATATTCAAAAGGAGGAAACATGAAATACACAAAAACATTGAAAAAGACTATTGACGAATACGGCCTTAAACTGATCCATACTGGAAGACATGGATATAAAGGCTCTCGTTATATAAACAGCGAGCTATGCTTCGAATGGCCGAAAGAAAACCAGAGCGGTCAGTATGTATTTGAGTTTAATTATTTTGATCGGAGCGAGGCAAAATGGCTGACATTCAAAAAAATTTGCAACACCAAAAAAGAGGCAGAGCAGATTAAGAAGAAAGAATTTGACAGGCGGCTCTGGGATTCCCGACACTTGTTTTTCGAAGGAGCTGGGATAAGAAAACAGCTGGCAGTGTAATTTATTTTTCTGATAATGTACAAAACCTTTCAAAGAAGTCCGGAAACGGGCTTCTTTTTTCGCATAAGGATTTCATTTCCTCCTCCAATCTCATTCCATAATTAAACCGAACATGGAAAAGAAATTTGAGAGGAGAAATATATGAGAATTAAAACAAGCAAACGCGGACTGACATTTTCTTTTCGAGAAAACGAACACTTTACCGTTGGAGCAAAATATCGTTATATCCTGGATGTAGCGAAGAATGAGATTGTTATTGTGCCGGATATAAACGGGACCAACACGATCAGCCGGAAAGGACCAAACCATAAACCATTGATAGACATCCGCAGCAGCGATGTAAAACAGTTGATCGCTATGGCATCCTATCTGGAAATCAGCATTGAGGATGACAAAATTCAGGTATCTGCAATCAAAGAGGTTCCAGGAATTACGGATCAGACCAGTGATATGGAACTGGTAGAACTCATTAACCGAACGGAACACCACACGATCACAATAGATCACAGCTTGATGATGCAAAATAATCCCGTCATTTATCAGGCGTTGGAAGCAGCGGGACTGTTTTCTTCTGTAACAGTAAAAGAACTGTCTTTTGTTTTTGATGTCATCAGCCTCTTTTCCGGAGCAGGACTTTTGGACTACCCGTTCCGTATGGATCCGGCATTTGACATCAAAGGAGCTGTTGACTTTGATAAGGATGCCTGCGAAACCTACCGTTACAACATTGGAAATCACATCCTTTGTGCAGATATGCGGGAGATAGAACCAGATATGTTACATTGTCGGAAACCAGACCTGATTATCGGTGGACCCTGCTGCCAGGGGTATTCCAATGCTAACCGGCACAATATCCAGTCAGAAACGGCAGAGGAAAAGCGCAGCCTTGTTGACGACTATATCCGGATTGCAAAAGCAAAGCATCCATATCTGTTTGTTATTGAAAATGTTCCTCAGTTTATCACAAAAGAAAAAGGAAAATACCTGGAACGGGTATTAAGTTCCCTTCCAGAGTACCAGATCACCTATCAGATCGTATCCGATCTGGAAGTAGGAGGTTATACCAAACGCCGCCGGATGATCTTAATCGGAAGCCGAATTGGGAAAGTAAATATTCCGGATATTGAGCTGTTCCATCATCGAACTGCAGGAGACGCATTGGTAAAAGTAGATGACAGCTGGTTTAACGCCGGAGATATTACGAAGCCTGGCGCAGATACCATGCGGAAAATGAGTTTCGTGCGGCCTGGTCATAATTACAAAGACATACCAGACATGAAAGATCTGGATCGGCACAGCGACACATATCGGCGTCTTGCCATGGATGAGCCGGCGCCGACGATTGTGAACTGGAGAAAGGTAAATATGATGCCGCCAGTCGGAAACCGAATTTTAAGCGTTTCAGAGGTGGCTGCCCTTATGGGGCTTCCCAAAGCATTCCATTTGTTCGGCTCCTTAAACTCCAAACAGCAGCAGCTTGGAAATGGCGTAACAATAGCCATTGCAAGCTTCGTAAAAGCACTGGTAAAAAATAAGCTGTATGCGTTTGCAAAAGATCAGATTTGTTTGGTCTAACGGTTCTGCACACTGTCATTGCTTCCAGTGGTAGTTTTCCCACGGAGAAAAATGTAATTTTAAAAACGGAGGATAAAAAGCGATGTTAAATCAGATAATCAAATTTGTCGAAAAAAATGTAGATGGTTGCGGTACAGATGCAGAAGTAATGGTGTTAATCCAAACAGATGGATTGTTAACAAATGGGCACAAAATGCGTTTGGAAAAAGCAATCGAAGATATCCGAACCGAATGGGATACCGATGACTGGGATACGGATTCTGTTGTAGAAGAAGCTATCGTAAGAGTGTTTGGCGCCGATGCAGAAGTCAAAATTGTGATTCCTGATCTACTCATAGAATTCTAAAAAAATCCTTCTCAAAATGTGTGAGGTGATAGCATTGATATACGAAAATATGACACAAACTGCTGCAACACATACTTGTATTGCGACCGCAGTAATTTCCTATAATCGGAAAGAAAGCGGATGGCAATTGGATGAAATTGAGCAATATTCTAAAAAACTCTCCGCAAGAGAACGATTCAACATCCGTCTGACAATTGCAGAATTAACGGAACGCTATCCAAAGGGATGTACAAAAGAAACGATTCAGGACCTCCTTAAGCGCGGGGCGAAAGAAAGTCCTGTGTATCATGGAAAATACCTTTTAACTGATCAAACAGAACATTATATCAGAGAAATGGTATTTTTAACCCTCCTCAATAGTCCAGATTGTCAAGGAGCAATCCGCTTTTACAAAAAATAGTAGCTCTGTCTTTTTCCAACTCCTCTCATTTCATATGAGGGGAGTTTTTTGTTGTATCCAATCCCATAATTCTTCTGAAACGCTAAAAGGAATTTGAAGAAAGGAAAGGTCATAAAAAATGGAAAAGGAAAAGAAACAGCATGCAGTATTGTTTTCAACAACGGATTTGGAACCATATCTAAACGAAATTCGAAATGGAAAATTGATGGATTTCATGGATAACGGAGATCCGGTTCGTGGAGCGGCAACGCTGGAATATCCTATGGTGGATATCGAAGTCAATATTCATTCCAAAGGTCAAACAGCAAACGGAGAACCAGGAGATCAGACTCCGCTCATCAGTTACTTTTGTTGCAGGAAAGATGAAAATGGGGACTGACATGATGATGGATATCTGGAGAGAGAACCCAATATAAACTGGAACGAAGAAAATTGGAGAAGTGAGCTTATGCTGAATATGTACCAGGCACTGAAGGAACACATCGCAAGAGACGGATATGAATTATGTCCACCGGATAAACAGTTGCTGTAATGGGATGCAATGATACATGTGTCAAGGGAAAATAGCAAGAAACAATCATGACAAAGAAAATGAAAACAGGAGGAAAAATCAATGTTAGTGTTACAGGATGGAGTACAGGTATTTCTTTTACCAGATGAAGCTCATTGCATTAAAGATGCAGAAAACCGTAGCCTAATCGATTTAGAAGAATGCCCATGCGGCCACGAAGTTTGTACAGGGGATTGCGATTACTACTCAGAGGAAAAAGAAGCTGCAATCATTATTCGAGTGCAAAACTGCGACGGAGTAGAAGTATGCTATGAATACCTCACTCTGGAGGATTTGCAGACAGAGTGGAAGCAAGAACGTGAATCACCCATCATTCCGATGTTGGATGACAGATTATTATTTGGCCGAGTGGGAGAAACGGAAATTGTAGGTACAACCGCAGAGGCAGTCTTTCGATATCTGAAGGAAACGTTTGGATGGGACTATTAAGAACAACAAAAAAATGAGAAAAGGAGAAAAAAATATGCATTGTTATTACCATGGAACATTAGAAATCACCGGTGGAGAAATGAAAAACGTGGAGGTGCTTGCGAAATCCGAACTCAAAAAGTCTGCATTCGTAGATAGCAGTGACGATATCGTATATGTAGAGTTTGAAGATGTCGGTGAAGATGACATTCGGATCTTTGTCGCAGCGGCCGAAAAGCAGGGATGGTTTGTGAACGGAAAAGTACCATACTATGGTGACTATGAAGGTTTTATGATCATTGTGGATAATACGATTACAGAGTATTCTACAGAAGAGATGGCGATTCAAGAATATTTAGACAGTCTTTCTGTAAAAGACGCGATGGAAATTTCAGAGAAAGCCGTTTCCATGGCAGGGTACCTGTTTTTACGGTTGGTATTCGCAAAAGAGGATTATCCGGAAACAGTAATTGAAAATCTGGAATGGGTACCCGAAGAGCTGTTAAAAGAATGTCCTGCCGAAATTCTTACCAGGAACCTGCAGCAGGAACTGGAAGAGGGTGTTTACGAAAACAAAGAAGAGGATATGATTTCACGATTAAACATCTATTTCGGTTTTGAGGAATCAGAGTGTGAAAAAATTACCAAAATGTTACTAGACTGGAGGCCCGCAGCAGATACTGATGCTGATACCGATGGAATGATGAAATAATCTTTCTCGTATTACAAAATACGTTCTAACTGAAAACCACCTTCCATTCATGACTTTTTTCTGGGATAGGCAGTTTTTTTGCAAAAAAAGTATTTTTTTTGTTATCCGCAGACTTCATTCTTTGCATGATGCTGAGATGTTCGATATCATAGAAATACTTAATAACCGTTCGTATACTACTAAAATTCTCTAAGAGAGGAGGAAACAGGATATTATGGAATGCCAAGCAGAAAACCCCGGCCGTTCCAAGAACGCCAGTGGGATGAATGCGTCATAGTCTTTTAAGATGCTATTTCCAACATAAGCAGAAAGGAGGTATCCGGTATGAAAACACGCAGGGTTGTAATCCGCAGGAGCGGTAAACTGAAAGCACTCCATGCGTATTGTTCCTACCAGTCCCATCTGGCAAAGAACCTGCAGAATACAGCGAATTTCTATATCCGGAACCTCCGTTCAGGGTTGAAAAAGGATCCGGCAGACCGGACGGATAACGAAAACGAGGTTATTCGCATCACCATAGAATCCATTGACCGGTACAACGGCCACAAACAGGAACAGTTCGCCAGTGCTGTGCGGCGGGCCAGGAAACTGGCTGCCAGGGGAAACAGCA
>ERZ833782.2024-NODE-2024-length-14788-cov-22.950383_pt1 | contig 14788 bp, 16 predicted proteins | sample MGYA00519577_ERZ833782 | MGnify/ENA primary metagenome ERZ833782 (study PRJEB31850, sample SAMEA3708745) | human gut metagenome | biome: human gut; feature: human-associated habitat; material: faeces | place: China | collected 2014 ...
TTTTAGTATATCATGAAACGGTTTGTCAGACCATAAAATTAATTAAATATCAATGATACAGTATACTAGGCGTCAGATTGACTTCATCGAGTGCAATCGGCTTAAGCTGAAATGCTTTTAAGATATCTTCTCCAAGTGTTTCTAAAGCAGCTTCATATGGCGTTTTCCCACCAAGACTCTCTCGTGGAGTGGAATTGATATGATTTACAATGAGATTCACATCCCATTGCGTCAAAAACTCAAAAGAAGTACCTTTAGGCAAAATCATACGAAGCATTGTATGTGCTTGTTCTAAGGCTCCTTTTTGTCCACTGCGCATCAACTACTCTTTTTCAGATGATACAGTCAAAAGTATTCATTTCTGATTGTGGAGAATTCTTTGATACAATCGCAACTTTTATACAGACCATTGCTGGCTGTGTTGTAATGATAGGAAAGACCGTGGCACAGATTAGTAATGGAATATCCAATCCTGTCGTTGCCGAAATTATATACTGGTTGATAAGAATACTGGTTTGTGGTGGATGGCTGGTGGGTGCGGGAATACTTTTGGCATTTATCGGAATAAAGATTGCAGGGGTATATAAGAAGTGCTGTTGGGATATGATTACCCTATTGGTAACAATTATAAGCATGGAAATAGCAATCTACTTTGGAGATTGGATAAAGACAAGAACACCGATTAATCTGCTATTTTTCTTATTATTCGTGCAACTGGTATATGTTGCAATCAGGTGGTATATGAAAGGCTGGCGGGATACAAGGAGTTATTATTAAAATTGCAAACAGATAGATAAAATATATAAATCTATCCATTTGCATATAGAATACTTTTATCTTTTGAACATTGTAAATATGATGCATAAATAGTATATTGTCAGCATAATTGATACAGATAATATAACGAAAAACAACATCATCTCCAAATATTGTATGATTACAGAAAGTAGAAATTAAGAAATTTCCTCTGTTTTCCTCTTTCTGTATTCATTTGGACTCATATGATAATATTGTCTAAACTTCCGGCAGAAATAGCCGGAACTTGTAAATCCGGTTTCTTCTGCAATGGAAGAAACCGATTTTTGAGTGATATAAAGTTGTTCAGCAGCCTGTGCTAGTCTGTATTGAATTAGATATGCTACCGGAGAACAGTGGATGCCAGTTTGAAAAATGTGTAAAGCTCCACTTTTGCTGATAGATGCCGATGCCGCAATCGTCTCCAATGTAATCTCTTCCATGTAGTGATCATGAATATACTGCATCATAGCTTGTAATCTTGCTTGTTTGTGATTTAATCGATGAATACTGTTAGAATCAGAAGTCCAGTCCATATTTTTTTGCAATATGTTCCAAAGCTGGAATAAAAGTTGTATAGTACATAATTCATTATCCGGCTTAGTTTCCTGAATAGTACAAATTTGCGACAAAAGTTGTAGCACCTGTTTTCCAAATGTGTTGGATGGACTGAAAACTTGATATGGAACAGACGAGCTTATCACAGGAAGAATATATTTTTCGTAAATGAGGCTGTTTTCGGGTGCTAATAGGGTTGGCGAAAAAACAATATTAGGTGCAAATGTACTGCTTTGTGCTTCAAAACGATGCAGGACACCGCTATTGATAAATATGCCGCAACCTTTATGTAGTTCTATTTTACTTGTACCTATAAGGCAGAACGCAGTACCTTCAGCAGTATAAAGAAATTCTAATTCATGATGCCAATGCCAGTCAATGCGATGGAAGTCAAATTTCCAAATATTATCAGGATAGTATGCAAATGGATAACGATTGTTGCCATGCTGGATGGTTTCTCGTAGTGTTTCATCTGTAGTTATCTTAAAAGTCTCCATGTTATATTTCCTCATAAATAATAAAATTTGTTATATTGTACCATAAATATATGATTTTATACAATGACTAGATATAAAGTTTACGATATAATCACATTTATTAGAGGAGGACAAAATGAAAAGCCAATATAATAAGACAATTACAGCCTGTTTTGTAGGTTATATTGTACAAGCTATCGTTAATAATTTTACACCACTGCTTTTTTTGTTTTTTCAGAAATGCTATCATATTCCAATTTCCCAAATTACATTGTTAGTGACTTTTAATTTTGGGATACAACTACTGGTTGATTTTCTTTCTGTCAGATTTGTTGATAAAATAGGATATCGGATATCAATGATTATAGCTCATGTTCTAGCAGCGGCAGGATTATTCCTTCTTACAGTTTTACCAGAGATTTTACCAGTTTCCTTTATTGGAATTTTGATTGCTGTAATGATCTATGCGGTAGGTGGTGGACTTTTGGAAGTCCTAGTCAGTCCAGTTGTTGAGGCTTGCCCATCCGACAATAAGGAAAAAGCAATGAGCCTGTTGCATTCTTTTTATTGCTGGGGACATGCCGGAGTTGTACTCATATCAACAGTGTTCTTTTATGTAGTCGGTATAGATAACTGGAAAATATTAGCCATTATTTGGGCGGTTATTCCAATTGGAAATGCTTTTGTTTTTTCAAAGGTTCCCATTGCACCATTGCTTGAGGATGGAGATACCGGACTTGGATTAAAGGAATTGTTTCGGATGAAAATTTTTTGGATTTTGTTGATTATGATGATATGTGCAGGAGCAAGTGAGCAAGCAGTAAGTCAATGGGCCTCTGCTTTTGCAGAAAAAGGTCTTGGAATTTCAAAGGCAGCCGGCGACTTAGCAGGGCCGATGGCATTTGCGGTTCTAATGGGAATATCAAGATTGTTTTATGGTAAGTATGGTGACCGTATCAATTTGGAACACTTTATGATTTATAGTAGTTTTTTATGTATTTTATCCTATTTAGGGATTTCATTATTCCCGATTCCGCTATTAAATCTGATTGCCTGCGCTGTCTGTGGGCTTTCAGTGGGAATCATGTGGCCTGGAACTTTCAGCAAGGCATCAGCAGCTTTGCCCAAAGGGGGAACAGCCATGTTTGCATTGCTGGCATTAGGTGGAGATATAGGTTGTTCAGGAGGTCCTACATTGGTTGGAATGGTATCAGGAGCTTTTGGGGATAACCTAAAGATGGGAATTTTAGCAGGAATTATTTTTCCAGTGTTGCTACTTATAGGAGTCATTCTTTGCAGAAGACAAAAGAAAATTACTAATTATAATACAGTAAAAAGCAGGCACTAAATATAGCTGCTTATTAAAATAAAAAAGAAAGTGAGAAAAAAGATGGAATTTTTGAAAAACAATCCTAAATGGATACGTCAACCAAAGCAGGTACAAATTAGTGAGGATAAAGTTGTAATTCTTACAGAAAGGGGTACCGACTTATGGGCACGCACTTATTATGGTTTTCAAAATGATAATGCTCCAGTATTTCAAGTTGAAACAACGGACAAGTACTTTTCTTTTATTGTTAAAACAGAATTCGAGAGTACCTGTCGTTTTGACCAGTGTGGTGTGGCTATGTATTTAAATAGTGATAATTGGTTTAAGGCATCTATAGAATATGAGAATGAAAAAATACAGCGATTGGGAAGCGTTGTAACCAATCATGGATATTCTGACTGGGCAACAACAGACATATCCTCTGATATTAAAAGTATGTGGTATCGTTTTTCACGAAGGGACAGTGACTACTGTATTGAATGCAGTGAGGATGGCATAAATTTCAGACAAATGCGTATTTTCCATATGTGGGAAGGTGCAGAAAAAATTACTTATGGAATATATGCATGCAGCCCGACAGAAGGCTCATATAAGGCAACATTTTCAAATATGCAGATTACGGAATGTAAATGGGAATCAGATGCAGACTGGCGTGATTGATGATATGATTTCTAAAGATAAATCTCATATGAGAATCATTATCAGTTAAATTGAATAATAAATATAAGCCAAAAATAATCCCCGAAAAATTTTAGAATTTTTGGGGATTATTTAACATTATAAATAAAGAGTGTCCTCTGCATCCACCCATATTTGCATCGTTCCATCAAGATATAATTTTGCATATTCAAGTGGTTCATCAATGGCAAGTGCGTTTAATGAACAGACTGATCCGGGTGTGGTTTATAAATCCTTCTCAGCTTCCCAACGGTCAATACGGAGCATATAGCCAGCACTGGTATACACATCAATGCTGTTGCGTTGTGGATTGTATTCTGCAAATATTGTTCTCATCGTAACTTATCTCTTCTTATCGTTGAATCAATTATTCGTTACAAAAATCAGAAGCATTTCAATCAGTTCACCATGTCACATTTATTTTGTGTTATATAATTTTCTTGCCCTTGTATTTGCCCTTATCAGAGTTCGTAAATTCATATGGGAAGATATAACATAAGGGAAAGGCTAAGGGAAAGCTAACATGCGATAAACTTAGTGTTTTCAAGGGTTTGAGAGATATTTGATAACAAAATATAATAGTTATTAAATCCCTTGGAATAGATAAAATCTCAATTCAAGTTTGCCAGATTCATATCTAACAGGTAGAACAGATTTTTTTATAGATAAGATGATGCTGGGGCGAATAAAGTTTTTTATCGTTCTATCATTGATAGTACCTTGAAAAATTGCACAAAGATCGGACTTTTTTTGTGACTTTGGGAGAAAATCAGAAAATCTTAGTATGCCTGTTAATTTAAAAAATTCTGAATAATAACTTTCTCTGCTTCTTCCTCTGTAAGTCCAAGTGTACGAAGTTTCAGAAGCTGTTCATCTATAATGGCTTACCGCCAATGTTTGTTAGTGATTTCCCGCACAGCCATGCTTATCCTCGCCACAATGATGCTCTCCGCATGAATGACCATCCTCATGATCGTGGTGTGTACAGTGAACATCCGGATTGTATGTCAGATTGCCTTCAAGATATGCTTTTACAGCTTCGTCTGCATCACCTGATACTCCACCGAACAGTTTTATTCCCGCAGCAGCAAGTGCAGCCTGTGCTCCTCCACCGATGCCACCACAGATCAGAACATCTATATCTGCTGAATTAAGAAATCCTGCAAGTGCACCATGTCCCTGTCCGTTTGTGTCCACAACCTGTGTGTTAACAATTTTGTTGTCCTCAAGATCGTACACTTTAAACTGCTCTGTGTGTCCGAAATGCTGAAAAATCTGTCCGTTTTCGTATGTCACTGCTATTCTCATTTTATCCTGTCTCCTTTATGATTTCTGTTTTACTGCTTGTTATTATAGTTACATATCACAATCCTATCTGTGATAGTCACATTTCTGGCACTGTTTCATCTCATTTTCCACATCTTCCTTATAGAAAATATCTGACCACCGGCAGATACTCTGCAATATCGGAACAACCGAATTTCCTTTTCCTGTAAGTGAATACTCAACTCTCGGCGGTATCTCATCATATGATTTCCGGTCGACAATACCATCGGCTATGAGATCTTTTAACGTTGCTGCTAAAACTGCGTCTGTGATGTTATACATTTCTTTCCGTATCTCGCTGTAACGCAGTTTTTTGCTGGCGGAAAGCACGCATATAATACGCGATTTCCATTTGCCACCAAAGACCGTATTCAAGCGGACAACGGATATCAGCCTCTAATTTTTTTCTGTATTTTGCCATAAAAAACACCATTTTTCACACTAATCACCTTCAGGTTTTTGGTAACTGCTCAAAATCTCTGAGCCAATTACATATATTATAACCTGAAAGTAATCTTTTTTGAAGTAACTATGAAATTTATTAGCAGGTTTTAAATTTCTTTTTTATTATCTGCTCCCGTTGTTGTTAAATGAAAACCAACCCATTGCGCATTTCCCCTGCCTGTGATACCATAATGAGCAAATTTGCCATCATTTTTTTAACCAGCACAAAAGACTTTTGCAGGAAGGAATCCCCTATGAAAAAGCACAAAAGCATTACCATCCTTCTGATGTGTATGTTACTTCTCGTGTCTGTCTGCGCAGGCATTTTATTTGGAAGCGTGAATATTGCATTCAAAGATATCTTAAATTGTCTGACCGGGGCAGACCGCAGTTCTACTTCTTATATTTTAATCACTACCGTGCGCATTCCGCGCGTGCTCGGCGGACTTTTTGCCGGGATCGGGCTGTCCTGTTCGGGTGTGATCTTACAGGGCGTAATGAACAATTCGCTGGCAAGCCCAAGCACGATCGGTGTCAATTCCGGCTCCGGTTTTGCGGTCATGCTCGCCATGATCTTTTTCCCGGCAAACTCATTTACACTTCCGGTCTTTGCGTTTTGCGGCGCCCTGATCACCACACTGCTGATCTTTTTTCTGGCTGCGCTCTCAGACAGTTCAAGGACTACGATCATTCTTGCCGGAATTACAGTCTCAAGTTTTTTAAGTGCAGGCATCAATACGATCAAACTTTTAAATACGGATATCACGGTGAATCTGACGTCTTTTCTGATCGGTTCCCTCTCCGGGCTTACCCTAAGCAGGCTGATCCTGCCGTGCCTCTGTATTGCTATTGCATTCTTTGTTTCCTTGTTTCTCGCACAGCCGTTAAATATGCTCGGGCTTGGGGATGACATCGCGCGCTCCCTCGGACTGCGCGTTTCACTCACCCGCTTTTTGCTTCTGTCCCTCGCAAGCATCCTTGCCGGATGTGTCGTCAGTTTCGCCGGCCTGCTCGGCTTTATCGGACTGATCATCCCGCATATCTGCAGGCGGCTTTTTGGCAATGATGCACGTTTTCTTTTGCCGTGCTCCGCACTTTTGGGCGGCAGTTTTGTACTGTTATGTGACCTGCTCGGACGAATACTCTTCTCTCCGTTTGAGCTGCCCGCCGGGATTATCATGTCGTTCGTCGGCGGACCGTTTTTCCTGTATCTGTTACTGAAAAAGAAAGGAGGGCGCAGAGTCCATGCTTGAATTTCGCAATGTTTCCGTTTCCTGTCAGCACATGCCGATCTTAAACGACATCTCATTAACTTTCCGTGACGGGGAGATCACCACGATCCTTGGCCCGAACGGCTGCGGCAAGACTACCCTGGTCCAGTGCTTAAACGGTGCTTCCACGGTGACCGCCGGACAGATATTCTTAAACGGGCAGGATTTTCTTAAAATTTCCCCGAAAGAACGTGCCCGGGAAATTTCCCTGCTCCCACAGGTCCGCACGATCATTCCTGCTATTCCGGTTAAAATGCTTGTGGAACACGGGCGCTTTCCTTATCTTGGATTTTCCCGCCGGAAATCAAAGGAGGACACTGAAATTGTAAACCGTGCCATGGAATTTACCCACATCAGCCAGTATGCCGACCAGTATGTCGACACGCTCTCCGGCGGTATCAGACAGCGCGTGTTTTTTGCCATGGTGTTAGCGCAGGATTGTGATTACATCGTGTTGGACGAGCCGACCACCTATCTCGACCTGACCGGGCAGCGCGAATTTTACGCCATGATAAAGGAATTAAAAAAACAGGGAAAAACGATTATTCTGATCTTACATGATCTGAGTCAGGCGGTGCGCATCTCAGATACGCTGGTTGTCATGAACCGCGCCGGTTCCAGATCTCTTGATGAAGCAGCGCATGCCGGTACAGACTCTGATGTTAAAGCAACTGATTTTCCCGGCAGCATCGCCATGGTTGGCACGCCCCAGGAGTGTCTGCAGTCGCATGTGATCGAGGATGTGTTTCAGACAAGCTGGAAAAGGTTTACGGATGAAGATGGGGAGTATTACTTTTTTGAGTAATACTCTTTTTTGTATGAATTTTTCTTGACATATGGATTAAAATGATGTATTTTTATTTTTCATTTGATTGTGTGCAATTTAATTGTTTTAAATCTTTTATTTTGAAAGGAAACTTTTACTATGAATTTTTATGATTATGAAGCAGAGGATGCAGGATTTGAGATTCTTGATTTCCCATGTAATCAGTTTGGAAACCAGGCACCGGGAACAACCGAGGAGATCGCATCTTTCTGCGACGCAAAATTTGGAATTACCTTTAAACTTTTTTCCAAAATTGAGGTAAATGGAGAAAATACGCATCCGCTGTACAAATATCTGAAAGAACAAAAAGGGTTCGGAGGATTTGATCCAAACCACCCTCTCACCCCGCTGCTCGAAAGCGGATTATACCGCACCCAGCCGGATTGCCGTAACACCCCTGATATCAAGTGGAACTTTACGAAGTTTCTGATCGACCGGGATGGAAATGTGGTAGAACGGTTTGAACCTACCACTGATATGGCTGTTGTGGAAGAACGGGTTGCAGAATTGCTGTAAATTCTCCGGTTTTATGTTATACTTACCGCATGAGAGATAACATTATTTTGAACCAAAAATCCATGGATTATGCAAATAACCGTGTGGTAACACTTGGGGATCTGACACCGGAATGGCAGATGAGTCCGAGAAAGAAAAACTTTTAACATCACTGCTCGCTCACTATGGCATTGAAGCAAAAGCTTTCAATCCGGTTCATCTCGCCAACACTTTGATCTACAAGATCCCTGCCGTAAGTTACACCGCAAAACGCAGGGTTAATGACAGAGTTTACCCAACTGCATGTAACAACTGTTCTACTTTCCTTTTAAATTCATAAAACAGGTCAATATATTGTTCCACGATCGTTTTGCAATAATGCTTGACAATTTCACAATCGTAGTCATGCGCAAGCTGATTCCTTACCTTTAACATTTCCATCCATGCATCATCTGAAATTAGCTCCGCTTTATAGGATGTTTTGAGCACTTCACGCGGCGAACCCGCAATAAAGCCTGTCATCGCATAATATTCTATCAGTATATCTTTCATAACTTTCCATGACAGATCAAATGTGATGCTAAATTTTGCACTGGTTCCACTCAATACAAAAGAATCCGAAAGATCCCTCTGTTTTGCTTCTGCAAGTGCATCAAAATCCTTCACACCGGACACGGCAACATCAATGTCACTTCTCTCCCGTGCTGTTCCTTTCGCTCTAGAGCCAAATAAGATCACCTCCACCGACGAAAAATGTCTGCAAAGTTCTGCAACCGCCTGTATCACTTCTTCTGCCCTCACAAATACTACCTGCCTTTTTCACATATTGAAATCATTTTAGCAGACGTTGCCGGCAATAGCAACGATTGCCTTTGACGTGTATTTATGTTTTAATATGAACACTTAAAGACTTTTCGCCAGCAGAACGGAGCGTACAGGTCTTTATTGACAGTTATTTTCTGAATGAAACAGGTCTGATCAGTGTGCATCCAAATGAAAATACAGCTACCGTATTGTTAAAAACAGAAGATTTATGTTACTGTTCACTCGTACCTCGTTCCAGTAACGGATTTTGCCGATGCTTCGCATTCCAAATCGGCAAAATCTGCTGCCACCACTGTATCATACGGCATTTTCAGTTCAGAAAATGCCTGCCTGTGAACAGTAACAGATTTATTACAGATCATAAAAGAACACGGAAACGCCGTTGATGTTGTTTCCATCTAATCAGATAATATACAAAAAGGAAGCACACTCTGCTTTAAATGTGATCCATTCACTGCAGTATGCTTCCTCTTTTTTTTAATTACAACTCCATCTCTGCCGTCTCCCCGATCACAATAACCGCCGGAGACTGCATCCCGGATTCTTTTACTTTTTCTGCAATATCAAAAAGTGTTCCTCGCACACTTACCGTTTTTCCATCAAAATTTCCCTGCACCACTGCTGCCGGTGTTTCCGGAGATTTTCCATACTCCATCAGCCGTCCGGCTAGTTTTGAAAGCTGGTGCATTCCCATCAGAAATACAAGCGTGCCCTCCACTGCCACAAGTTCTTTTAGTCCTTCCGGCAGACTGTCCGCAGTGCCTTTCGTATGTGCCGTCACCACATGAAAACTGCGGCTTTTTCCACGGTGTGTTACCGGGATTCCTGCTGCCGCCGGAACCGCAATGGCAGATGTGATTCCCGGCACTTCTGTCACCGGGATTTCTTTCGCCTTTAACGCTTCCATTTCCTCACTGCCTCTGCCGAAAACAAACGGATCTCCGCCTTTTAAGCGCACCACGCGTTTGCCTTTCTTCGCATGTTCGATCAGGATCGCATTGATTTCTTCCTGTTCCCTGCTATGTACACCGATCCGTTTCCCGACATAAATTTTTTCACAGCTCTCCGAAGCGTGATCTAACAGACGCGCATCGATCAGATCGTCATAGACAAGCACCTCGGCTCTCCGTATTGCATTTAAACCGCGCAGTGTGATCAGGTCATATGCACCGCAGCCCGCACCGACGAGCGTTACCATGCCTGTACTGACAATTTTTCCCAATCCAGTCTGTTCCGCACTCTGGCAATAATCTCTGATCCGCCGCCTCGTCTCTTCCTCATCCGGCACGCGGTTTTCATCCATGCAAATCTGTGCTGTCTCTTTCAAAAATCTGGCTCTGATCCTGTCATCTGCAATCATTTTTTTTGCAGGTTCCCGGATTGATTCTAAATAATCAAGGATCTCTTCCATCTGATTTGGAAGTTCCCTCGCCATGCGGCTTCTTAATTCTGCCGCGATCTGCGGACTGGCTCCTGCGGTGGAGATTCCCGCGGTCAGTTTTCCTTCTTTCACAAGAGACGGAAATAGAAAACCGCAGTAATCTTTGTCATCCACCACATTGACTAAAATTCCTTTTTCCTGACACAGTGCGCTGATCCTGTGGTTTAATCCCCTATCATCGGTTGCCGCAATGACAAATGCGCAGCCCTCGATATCCTCCGGCACAAAGGGACGCTCCTCACACATAAATGCCGGATCCTGTTTTAATTTGTCCATAATATCCGGTGCTATTATGGTAATCTTTACACCGAACGGCTTCACCTTTTCTGCCTTGTGTGCTGCAATCCTGCCGCCACCCACGATCAGGCCTTTTTTATTTTCTATATCAATAAAAAACGGAAAATATGCCATTTTCAAACCAAACCTTTCTCACTCCGCCTCCGGGTACAGAATATCTGCCAGCTGCTTATAAGCCTCTCCCCATTTTGCATTCGGTTTTAAGTTGAATAAGCGCTTATCAAGGATATAATAATGATCATTTTTCACAGCGGTCAGGGATGCCCATGCCGGGTTTGAGGTCAGAAGATCTTCGACATTTTTCATGGCGGCATCGCTGTCATTTCCCTGAATCGTCACAAAAATATACTGTGGATCAGCCGCAATAATCGCCTCCATGCTGAGGTCATCTAACAGGCTCTCGTCGCTGTCTGCGATATTCACACATCCAAGGTCTGCCAACATTTCCCCACAGACATTTCCGTCACTGCCCTTGGCCTTTACATTGCTTGATGCTGCCCGAAGGAATAATACAGTCGGATTACTGCAGTCCGCTCTCTGCTTCATTGCCTCTACTTCTTTCTGCACATCAAGACCATTTTTCTGATAGAGATCATCTCTGCCGGTGATCTGTGTACAGATGGAAAGCATATTTAAATAATCATCAAAATTTGCAACGTCAAAATAGGCAACGGTAATTCCTGCCTGTGTCAGTGTTTCCTCCATTGCAACGTCTGCATCCGTATTTGCACTCGCGATCACAAAATCAGGCTCCGCTGCAATGAGCTGCTCGACATCCGGCTCCAAAATGCTGCCAAGATTTACCACACTCTCATCAAGGTCTAAACCAAGGCTCTCCCAGGAATCATTTGCTGCTGCAACAACATTTCCGCCTGCTAACATCCATACATCCGTAAAACTTCCGATCAGCGTTGCCACACGATCAGCAGATTTCACTGTCACCTCACGTCCGAGATCATCGGTAAAAGTATAACCCTGTGTCTGTGTTTCGGTATTTGTTTCCAATGTCTCAGTCCCGGCTTCTGATGATCCAGCGTCTACTTCCAGTGTCTCAGACAGTTCCATATCTGCTTTACTGTCTGTTTTCTGCTCAGCCACAGCCGGCACATTCCCTGCTGTTTCATCTGCGGAAGTCTCCTTTGCTCCCCCGCAGCCGGCAGAAAGAAGCAGCGCTGCAAGCACGCCTGTCAGTGCCAGTTTCTGATAAATTTTTTTCATGTTTTTCATCCTCCGTAAGTTGTTTCTACATTTTTGACATTATATTTTTTGTTGCTTTTTTTGTCAACTATACAGGTCTCGCAGAGGGATTAAAATTTCAAGGCATAAATTTGACTTTTTCATCATTAATTGCTATAGTGGGAAACGTTCCATACAAATGCTAGGGGTGCTGTTTATACCATATGGTATTGACAACGTGCTGAGAGATGATTTCATCGACCCTTATTACTTGACCCGGATAATACCGGCGTAAGGAAGCGTTTTCTTTTACTTTATTCTGGTAAGAAACAATCCCCCGTGTTTGTAGACAATAAAATGTACGCTCCGCGAACATTCTATTATCATGAATTAGGATTCTGGTGTCAAAAGGTGGCTCACAACTTAGCGATTGTTAAATTGCACAAAGTTGGGACTCGTTTTGTGACTTTGGGAGAAAATTAGAAAATCTTAGTATGCCTGTTAATGCATAGTGTTTTGCTGCCATGGATGGCAGCAAAAGTCTTAACGTCCCATGGACGGGACGTTTAAGACGTACACGTCACTCCTGGAAAATCTAAATCAGGCATACTTAGTTTTTCTTATTTTCGGACAGCGGAACAAAATAGATCCGACTTTGTGCAACTTGACAGTCAAAAATTGAAAACCACCTTTTGATACCAGAATCACATCAGGAAAACAAGGAGGAAAATCCTCTGCTCCTGCAATGGCAGTCGCATTTTCCTTCGGAAAACAAGGAGGATTTATGAATAACTTTTTTGCTACACCGGAAGGAGCCTGGGGAGACGGCTCCGTACATCTTACGATCACGGGAATCGTGATCGTTGTCGTTATCATCGCATTACTGCTCATCATCGCAGCGTTTGTGCGTCAGAAGAATGCAAGCCGCAAGGCAACACTGACTACCAAACAGCTTGTTTACTCTGCGGTTGCCATTGCACTTGCCGTGGTATGTTCCATGATCAAACTGTTTGAAATGCCAATGGGTGGCTCCGTCACATTACTTTCCATGCTTTTTATCGTTCTGATCGCATACTGGTATGGCCCTTATGTCGGCATCATGACAGCCGTTGCATATGGTCTGGTACAGTTTGTAACGGAACCGATCTTCTACACGATCCCACAGATGCTGCTTGACTATCCGCTCGCATTCGGTGCACTCGGTCTTGCCGGATTTTTCAATAAGAAAAAATGGGGACTTCAGATTGGATATGTAGTCGGCGTTTTCGGACGTTTCATCTTTTCCACGATCTCTGGCATTGTATTTTTCGCATCCTATGCACCGGAAGGCATGAACCCGATCCTTTATTCTTTAGGATATCAGGCCTCCTATCTGGTACCGGAAGCAGTCATTACACTGATCATTATCAGCATACCGCCGGTTGCCAAAGCACTGGCACGCGTAAAACAGAATGCAGTAGAAGCATAAAATCAAAAAAACAGCCATACCGTTTTTATTTCAAAGCGGTACGACTGTTTTTTTAGTTCTTTTATGTATTAATCCAACAGCATCTGTACGCATCCATACATTCCGGCATCATTTCCAAGTCCTGCAGACACAAACTTTGTGTTGCGGCAGGCATGGAAGGATGTCTCCACAAAATGCTTCTGGATGCTCTCGATCAGGATACTTCCTGCTTTGGAAACGCCGCCACCGATGACAACAACTTCCGGATCAACCACACATGCAATATTAGATAAGGTAGATCCTAAGATTCCGCAGACTTCATCCACTAAACCAAGTGCCACTGCATCTCCGCTCTTTGCCTCATCAAACACATCTTTTGCAGTCAGTTCCGGGAAGTTTCTAAGGCTTGTCTCATCGTTGGTCTTAGCAAGTTTTCTCTTTGCCACACGAACGATACCGGTTGCGGAAGTGTACTGCTCTAAGCATCCGTACTGTCCACAGTTACATGCCTCGATCTCATCATGATTTACGGTAATATGTCCGATCTCACCGCCTGCTCCGTTAAATCCTGCAACGACCTTTCCATCTACGATGATACCGCCGCCGACACCGGTTCCAAGTGTTACCATGATAACGTCTTTACAGCCTTTTGCTGCCCCCTGCCACATCTCTCCGAGAGCTGCAACGTTGGCATCATTTCCTGCTTTGACCTTAAGACCTGTCAGATTTCCGAGTTCTTCCTCTACATTCACGATTCCCCAGCCTAAGTTTACACAGCGGTTTACAACACCGTTGCTCTTAACCGGACCTGGAACACCGATTCCAACACCCTGTACATCATCTTTGCTGATGCCTTCCTGTGCCAGTTTATTATCAACTGCCTGTGCGATATCAGACAGGATTGCTGCTCCGTTATTTTCCGTGTTGGTCTTGATCTCCCATTTATCGATCAACTTGCCGTTTGTTTCAAAAAAACCGATCTTACAGGTAGTTCCCCCGACATCAATTCCAAATGCATACTTTTTCATTTTCGATCCTCCAGTATTCTTCGCAGCAACATACCTGCCACGCGTTTTTTTGCTCATATTAAGGTAATGATAACGTTTCCAAATTTGTATGTCAAGCCTTCATCAGTGCTTTCTGCATTCCAAATCTGTTCTGTTGTTTCTGTGTTCTGCTGCTCACTGTTGTCGTTCGCCTTGTTGTTATTGCTGCGGTTAGTCTTACTGCTGTTGGTCTTGTTGCTGTTGGTCCTGCTGCTGATCTTGTTGCTGTTGTTGTTCCTGCTGTTGTTGCTGTTGCTGCTCCTGCTGCTGATCTTGTTGCTGTTGCTGTTGGTCCTGCTGCTGATCTTGTTGCTGTTGTTGTTCCTGCTGTTGTTGCTGTTGCTGCTCCTGCTGCTG
>ERZ833782.2029-NODE-2029-length-14756-cov-3.519693_pt1 | contig 14756 bp, 8 predicted proteins | sample MGYA00519577_ERZ833782 | MGnify/ENA primary metagenome ERZ833782 (study PRJEB31850, sample SAMEA3708745) | human gut metagenome | biome: human gut; feature: human-associated habitat; material: faeces | place: China | collected 2014 ...
ACTGGCTGGAGTAGCTGGATTCTTTCCTGCTTTTCCTGTTTTTCAGTTCAGGTAATTCCGCATGGCTTTCAGCGCGTTTTTCTCAAGCCTTGACACCTGGGCCTGGCTGATGTGGATTTCCTCAGCAACCTCGGTCTGAGTCTTTCCTTCAAAGAAGCGCAGGTCGATGATATGGCGTTCCCGTCCGGGCATCCGGTTCATGGCCTCACGAAGGGAGATTTCTTCCACCCAGTTTTCCTCGGAGCTTTTCTTATCTTTGATCTGGTCCATCACATAGAGGGGATCACCGCCGTCGGTGTAGATGGGTTCATAAAGACTCACCGGGCTCTGGATGGCATCCAGCGCGTAGGTGATATCTTCCTTGCTGATGCCAATTTCCTGGGCAATTTCCATGAGAGTTGGCTCTCTGGCATTTTTTCGTGTCAGACCTTCCCGTGCATAGATGGCTTTGTAGGCAGTATCACGTAGGGAACGGCTGACTCGGATGGAATTGTTATCCCGCAGATACCGCCGGACCTCACCCAGGATCATGGGAACCGCATAGGTTGAAAAACGGACATTCTGGGTAATATCAAAATTATCGATGGCCTTGATAAGCCCGATGCACCCGATCTGAAACAAGTCATCCAGATTCTCACTGCTCCCTGAAAACCTCTGGATCACACTTAGAACAAGCCTCAGATTCCCCTTAATATATGTTTCTCTTGCGTCCGTATCTCCATTCTGGATCCGTCTGAAAAGGTCGGTTTTTTCCTCATTCGTCAGAAGCGGGAGTTTAGAAGTATTTACCCCACAGATTTCAACCTTATATCCTGCCATGATAAGAACCTCCGCAATTTGTTTTCATAGAAAAATGATTCACGAAAACAGGGCAGTTTATACATGAAAAAAACGGGAGTTATTTCCTGAGAATCATTCCTGATTTTGACATCTTATGCGGAATTTTGACATCTTGTGCAGAAAGAATTGCGGGTGGAACAGAAAAAACGTATAATAAAATCAACTATGAATCGTGGAATGGTCTGAAATTTTGCAAGTATAATCCGAAAAAACATGTCATAAAGGGGGAAATGAATATGAGAAAGAGAAAATGGTATGAACGCATGTCAGCAGCAGTCCTGATTGCAGTCCTTCTGGTCAATCATGGTGATATGGGAATTATGGCGAAGGCGGAGACAATAACTGCGCTGGAAGAAAATCTGGAAGAAGAGAATAAAAAAATCGAGGCCGAGACAGCCAGCGCGTCCAATGCGGACGAGAAGCGGGATACAACTGTGGATTCAAACGAGACGACCGAGTCCGACCTTGAGAAGGAGACCGCGACAGCATCAAATGGGAAAGAGATCCCGGAGACGAAGAGGAAAATGGCTAAGAGTGCGATGAATGCGGAGCCGGTTACGGAAGGAATGTATACGATCAGCCAGACAGATGGGAAGTTTAAGGTTGTTGGCGGAAGCTTGACAGAAGATGGGGAAAACTTAAATAGTCTGACAGATGCGTTCAACAAGATTTTGAGTTTCGGTACAGATACGAACATAAATATTAATTTTGATAATGTCAATATTAGTAGCGGAGCGCCGAAACTTACGAAAGGCTGCGAATTGACTTTGAAAGGCACATATACGAGTGCAGTTGAAGCATTTATTATTGGCTCAAATGACACATTTATTATACACAATGAGGCTGATATAACAACAAGTTCGTATGTTATTCGTAGGTCTAATGCTAAGAATTCTACAGTTATTTTTGAACAAAATGGCGGTACTGTTGAGTCTGTAGATGGCTTTTATATGTATGAAAATGACGTAATTTCTTTAAAAGAAGGAACAATTTATGGAAATGTCTTTGGAAACGGAGGAAAGGGTCGTGTTGAAATAATAGGCGGTACATGGAATGGACAACTGGCATATATAAAAGATATAGATATATGTGGGGGACAACTCAACAATATAAAAGATGATACGAGTATGATTGCTGCAATTAAAGAATGTGGAGAGGTCTCTATCAGCGGAGGAAGTGTTTTCGCAAAAAATACAAAAGGAAAAGCTTTTGCAATTTATATGATAGAAAATACGCAGTTGACTTTAGCTGGAAATATTGATGTATCTGCATCAGGAACAACAAGTGGTTCTATTTATTACGGAGGGGCTTCGACATATCCAGTTATCAATGCGGAAAATGTACAAAACATTGGAGAAAATTTTTTAGTAGTTCCAAGTGATACAACTATGAAAGTGAATCCTGTGTCTAACTGGATTAAGGGATCGAAAACCAATATTGAATATTTGTGTGAGAAGATAAAATTAAAGGTTGTTAATGCGTATGATAATGGTAGTGCAAATGAGTATACAAATTATACTCTGAAAGCAGTAGGTAATTATATTCGTTTTGTTGATAAAAATGCACCTGCAAGTCGGCTTAAATCTGGGGCGATTAAACGCGCGGATATTAAATTGTCTTCGGATAGAACAAACTATGAAGTCTATTATGAAGTAACAACAGACGGAGAAGAGTATAAAGAAACAGTTACATATTCTGCTCAAAATCAGAAGGTATCCGATATTTTAAACGATATTGTTTCAGTAAATACAGGTACTACAGGTCCAGAGATTACAATAGGAAGTATAGAAACACCAATTGAAGAAGACATAACGATTGATACTGGAAGTGCGGATGAAAATAAGACAACGACTTTAAAGGGTGCAATTACTGGAAAAGTTAATGTAACAGGAAGCGGAACCTTGCAGTCAAAGATTAACTGCAGTGGATTTTATGGACGAACTAACAGTGAGATCCATATTACGGATGGACAGATCACTGGAAAGAAAGATGCAAAAGATGCTGTAATTGTATTGGAGGCTGCGAACCTTACAGTAGAGGGTGAACACACAAAAATTTGGGATAAATCAGCGTCTGGAGGTGATCTCTATGCAATCCAGGCAATAGGTGGTGTATCAGTAACAATTAAGGGCGGTGAAATCAAATCAGATAATAATACGGCTGTGTATATATATAGAAGTAGCGGGCAAAAGAAAGACCATGCAACGTTCACGATGGAAGGTGGAACGATTACAGGCGGAGTGTATGGTTTAAGACACGCTCACCTTAATGAAATCAACTTGTCAGGCGGAACGATTACAGGTGGGGCTAATCAGCCCGATGTTTATATGGCACGAGAAATAAATGTCAGCGAAACTGCAAACTTCACGGTCAAGGGAAATTTCCCGTTCACATCTATGCAGATCGAAAGTGCATATTCGAAAAATGAAATCGATTTTACAAAGGCAGCGGTAACAGGAGATAAAAAGATTCTGATCAGCTCTCCGCTGGATGCCAATACCAAAGAGTCGTATGTGAAGCTGTTCAAGGCATCGAACTCAAATTATCAGAATCTCATCAAACATATTGAGCTGACTGGCGGATCTAATCCAATCTGCGTAGTTTATAACGCAAATCCGGTATCTGCAGATCCAACAACCACTGAGATTTATGCGTTCAGCGCACCGAATCTTTATACAGTTCATGTGAAGTATTATACTGGAAAAGATGCAAATAATCCATTTTACGAGGAATATCTTCTGAATCTCAATGATGGCAATCGGAGCTACTTAGGCAATATCAGTTTACCGGATGGCAAAGATTGTAAGGTATGGAGGTATAAAGAAAATTCAAACAGGAATGGCACTGCGGCAGATGTTACAAAAAAGGTTAATGAACTTGTTAATGGAGAACTGTATCCAATGGGTATGGTCCCTGAAATTGAACTTTACGCAGGTTATAGTGTTTCTATCAATGCGTCAGTATCCGAAGAAGATATTACTAAGGAATCAGCTATCATAAAAGGAAATACAGCTGGAACAACTGTATATTACACAAATAAATCTGACTACCAGATATCTACAGGTGAAGAACTCAGAAACGTAGCCAAAAGTACAAAAACACAGAGTGATTTCACGCCGGTTAAAGTAGAGAAAGATGGCACATTTTCAATTCCACTCACAGGCCTCGATCCGCTGAAGAAATATACCTATTATTTAGTTGCAGAAAATTCCAATATGGATGTTTCTGATAGCCGTGCAGTAACATTCACCACAAAAGCCCGTGTTCTGACGGCAGATGATTTTCAGATTGTAGGTGATAGGGAATTCACATACGAGAATAATGGCGCTACACATAAAGTAACCGTAAAACCAGCGGCGGGAAATGAAGAATTATTTGACATTGATTTCGTTGTATACAAAATGAAAAAAGGAGAAGAATATACCGGAAGTTATCTCCAGCCGCAGGCAGCAGCGGGAACATATGGCATATATGTAACTACCAAACCGAAGAAAAGTGGCATTGAGCAGGCTAAATACTTATTAATTGGAGATATGACGATCAAGAAAGCGAAGTTTAATCCAGAGTGGTTTAATACCGTAGACTCGATCACATATGGAACTGAGGAATATGAGAGTTTAAAACCACGGATAAAAGATGAGTATAATGGCGTTAGAGGTCCGGCAGTTACTGAATATGGCCAGATTGAATATAAGCTTTATAACGATAGTAAATTAGCTCAAGAAGTTTTAAGAAATTCCGATGGTCACTATGATTCATCGCCAGATATGAACCAGGATTATGCAACTTATTATATGGGAGTCACCAGCACTGGCGGAGATAACGTGGAGCCGCAGGAAACTCCTGTATTAGTAGGAACACAGATAACTGTTATGCGTGCCACAAATACAATTTCCATAACATCATGCCCGGGTATCCGCTATGGAGAAACACCACAGCCGGAGATTGTGGCAACAGACACCACCGGCGGTGTTAAGTACACTTACAGCAGCACCGCGAATGGCGAATATACAGACTGGAATGAAAAAAACAAACCTGGAAAATGGTATGTAAAGGCAACTGTGGGCAAGAGCCAGAATTACAATGAGGCGGAAAGCATTCCGGTTGAATTTGAGGTATCCAAAGCAAAGCTTGTTCCCTCTGTAAGTGCGGTTAAATCAAAGATCTATGACTGCAATACAGATGCTGAAGGAACGCTCACCCTCAGCTCCAATGACGGAAAACCGATCCTCTCAGAGGATGCGGCGGCATTAGAGGCAAAGGGAACTTTCACATGGACATCCAAGGACGCTGGAACAAACACTGTGAATGTTACAGGCATTGCGTTGGATTCCCAGTTTGCGGATCGCTATGAACTTACAACGAGTGAACTTTCCAATGTTTCCTGCAGCGGTGCAAAGATCGAAAATGCCCAAATTAAGAATGTTTCTGTACGGCAGATGATGGAATTGACCTACAATGGAAGGGAACAGTTGCCAGAAGTCACGGCAACAGGAAGTACGACCGGTGGAACGGCTATCACCTTCCGCTATGGCCTCACAGCAGAACAGGCCGCAGACGAAACGCAGGCATTAAAAAAAGCTCCTCCTTTCACAAATGCTGGAACCTATACGGTATACTACACTGCGTCTGCTGTAAACCATGATTCCGTATCCGGCAGCTTTGAAATCAAGATCAAAAATGCCTCGATCACAGGCGTCGACGCAGCCGGATATACAGGAACCTACGACGGGTACTCTCACGGAATCAAAATCACCCTTACCGGAAAAGCTGAAAACGGTGAGATCCTTTATGGTGAGTCCGAAGATAACTGCACACTCAAAGAAAGCCCTGTATACAAGAACACAGGCAGCTATACCGTATACTACACGGTGACAAAGAAAAACTTTGACACCATAAGCGGCTCCGCAACCGTTGCGATCACCCCGGCACAGCTCACTGTGACGGCAGAATCAAGAAACGTGACCTATAAGGACGAACCGCCGGTATACAGCAGCACGTTCGAAGGTTTCGTAAACGGAGAAAACACAGAAGTCCTCGGCGGAACACTCTCCTACGAGTGCGCTTATGCGGACGGCAGCGATGTGAACGAGTACGAGATCATCCCGTCCGGCCTTATAGCGGAAAATGGAAACTATGTGATCACATATCAGCCAGGAAAACTGACCGTATCCCAGGCGAAGCCAGAGTTTGAACTTCGGAATCTGGATCAGTTAAACCGTGTCTATGACGCGAAAAACACCGCACCGGAGGCATGGACAGACAGCGATGGAAACGTGACCGTGACGATCAAAAAGGGCAGCGAGATCTTAACGGAAGCGCCGATGAATGCCGGAACCTACACGGTGGAAGTTCATACGGAAGCCGGAAAGAACTATGAGGCTGGAAACCAGACATTCTCCTTTGAGATCAAAAAAGCTCCGCTCAGCGTAAAAGCAGTGGATCAGAATGTCACAGTTGGAGATGCGATTCCGGAGTACAAAGTCCTCTGCGAAGGGTTTGTGGGAACAGATACCGCGGATGTGCTGAACGGCAGCCTGCAGTTTACCTGTGAATACGCGCCAGACAGCGCGGCGGGCGATTACGTGATACAGCCGTCTGGTCTGACATCTGAGAATTACGAGATCCACTTTGAGAACGGAACACTTCATGCAGTCCGCAGGGCAAGCAGTGGATCCGATGATTCCGACAATTCCGGCGGTTCCGGCAGCACAAAGAACCCGGCGGCAACGAACTTTGGAAAGAATGTTTCTAACAGCAGCTCTTCCGAAAACGATGCACAGGGAACCTGGAAACGCGATAATAAGGGCTGGTGGTTCGAATTCAAGGACGGCACCTATCCGGCAGGAGAAAAGATCAGTGATCAGAACGGTGAAAAGCTGGGCTGGATCCAGAAAGACGGAAAATGGTGGGCTTTCGGTTCTGACGGCTATCTGAAGAGAGGATGGGCACAGGATAACGCCAGCGGAAAGTGGTATCTGATCGACGAGAACACCGGAATGCAGACAAGCTGGCATTACGATGAGTCAGACCAGCATTGGTACTATCTCGATCCGGCGAGCGGAGCAATGCTCACAGGCTGGCAGTTCATCAATGGAAAATGGTACTACTTGTCAAAGATATCCGGAGCTGTGCCGCTTGGCTCCATGTACAGAGAAATCAGGACACCGGATGGATATTATGTCGACAAAGACGGTGTATGGGACGGACTTGAAACAAAAGAAAAATAAGACATGAACAAAAAAGATCCGCAGGATCCTAAAAATGGGAACCTGCGGATCTTCATGTTTATACGGATAATACGTAAAACGGAACGCGGAAGCTTTAACCAAAGATCCGGAACACTCCGATAAAGGAAAGAAGAACGCTCATCACAATAAAGCTGATGGCTGCAAGCAGCAGCTGGTTGTAAAGCTTGTCCTTATCAACAGACTCCGGCGCGCAGCCGACACAGATGCCGCCGACCGTGGACAGCGGACTGATGACGACTCCGTTTGTTCCGACGATGACACCGATCACGATGCTTATGGAGGAGATGCCTAAGGTCTGGCTCAGCTCCGCAGAGAGCGGGATCAGGGTCGGCATAACGACTCCGGTACCGCTGGAGACAGCGCCCATAAGTCCGCCGAGTACCATCATGATCGGCTGGGCAGTTCTCTCGCCTATGATGTTCTCAAGACCGTCAGATAAGAATGCGATGCCGCCGCAGGTATTGACGACGCTGATCAGGACGGACATACCGCAGATCAGGATGATCGTGCTCCACGGAACAGCTGCGATGGCTTTTTTCTGATCGACAGCGCCGAGCATTAAGAGAACACCCGCGCACGCGAAAGAGATCAGTCCGATATTCTGTCCAAAAAAGATTACACCGATGAGGACCACGAGGATCGCGGCGAGTGTCAGAGTCTGATTCTTATCAAATCCCGTAAAGTGCGGTGTCGCAGCGTTTTCCATCTTTTTCGGGTGAAGACCTCCGAGCAGGAAGTAGGCACCGATGGAGAAGAGCGTCATGGCTGTGGCGTATGCGCCCCAGAGCGGAAGGTAACCGGACAGGCTTTCACCGATGATATTGTTTTCCACGGAGAGCTGTTGTGCCACGATTCCGTTGATGGCGAGGGGGGACAGGCCTCCGACCATAATACCGCCCATGGTGACAAGACTCATCATCAAAACTGAGATCCCGTTTTCAACTGCGACGAACAGGGCAATCGGCATGATGACTGCGACGATCAGTCCGCCTGCGCCTGCTGCAGAGATGATCGCACCGAAGAGAAAGAAGATCACCGGCAGGATCTTCGCGTTTCCTCTTGCGAGACATACGATGTTCTTGGAAAGTGCCTGCGTGGTGCCGTTTAAGGTTGCGATACCAAAGAGGAATGTGGTGGCGAGAACGATAAAGAATACGCTCGTCGACCAGTTTCCGGTCACGACTTTTGAGACATTGATTTCGGTGCCGCATTTTGCCGCTGCGAGGGAGAAGATGTATGCCGCGACAAGACCGACAACGCCGGCATTCTTTTTTGTGACTGCGCTGAAGGCGATAACCGCAATCAGCACGATTAAAGATGCAACTGCAATCATGATGTTAGAACCTCCTTTTTCTGCAATCGAAATCCGTGAGAAATGGAGCAATACGCTTCACTTCCGGCATTTATGCGATATTTAAGCGAAAAAAAATCTCCCCATGCATTGCTGCATGAAGAGACGATGATTTTCACCGCGTTACCACTCTGATTCGTCCATAGAAGACGCTGCTTTACAGGGTACCGGCCGGATACCCTTTCCCTGTAACGGGAGAACCCGTTTCCGCCTACCGTTCAAGTTCAGCGGAACCGCTCAGAAGCGAGTTCGAACTGTTTCATCCCGCCGTGCTCCCAGCAACCACGGCTCTCTGTGGGGAATCCTGCAGCCTACTATTCTTCGTCTACGCGTATTTCGATTTTTTACGGTATCATTTTACTACTTTAATGTAAGGTAGTCAAGGAAAAATTTGAAAAATTACAGCGGACGATCGAAATTGCCCGGAAACATTTATCATTTTTATCATGACTCCGCAGACGGAATTAAGATCACTGATGCGTAGAACATTCCGTTCTTCCATTCAAAACGCGCATCTCCACGGTGCCGTTCAGCGATGAGCCGGATGGACTGTGTGCCTATGCCGGGGCCACTGTGCTTTGTGGAGAGAAAACGCTTTCCTTCAAGAACTGGAGGATTTTTGCAGGGATTGTCCACCGTGATGGCTATGAGGGAGGTGCCGGTCTGGCGGATATGGACCTTGATCGCGCCGCTTTCATTGTTTTCCCGACATGCGTCCACCGCGTTTTCCAGTAAATTTCCCAAAAGAACGCAGAATTCCGGCTCCGGGACCGGTATTTCCTTTTCCATCTGTGCCTGGATCTCCAGAGTAGTTCCGGCGTTTTCTGCAATCTGCACGTAGTAGCTAAGGATCGCGTTGACGGCCTGATTTTCACAGTAAGCAGGCAGCCATTCCGGCATCATATGTTTCCGGAAGGACGCGAGATAGTCTGAGATCGCGTCAAGATCTTTGTTCGCCGCGTATCCCGAGAGCACCGTGAGATGCTGCCGGAGGTCATGGCGGGCGATCCGTGTCTCGTCGATGGAGCGCTGGAGATTGCGGTACTGGGCGCTCTGGAGCTGCAGGAGCTCATTTTCCCTCAAAAGTCTCGTATTCTGATTCATCTCCGATGCCATCAGGTAGAACATAAAATAGAAGAGCAGGAGGAATGTCAGGAGCGCCAGAATTAAAATCGGGTAAAACTTCATGACCCGGTTCGTGTAGAGCGTCTCATAGTAGCGCGGACGAATCAGGCGGTTCAGCAGAAAGAATGCCGCCGGGAATACCCAGAATATATACCAGGTCTTCGCCATTTCGATATCGTCCACCAGCCATTTTGCGGCATGGGTTGCCGGATACCATACGATGGCCACGATGAGAACGGAGAGCAGCAGGTGGATCCCCGAGCCCGGAAGCGTGAACAGACCGGAGGTGTTCGTCCGGTCAATGAGGGCATCCGCGAAGAGCGTCAGGTTTGTGATGCAGGAGAAGACCGCGCAGACGGAGAGCAGGATACTGAACGGCTTCCAGAGGGCAAGATCACAGACCCGATGGAAGAATACTGCAAACAGGATAAAGGACGGCAGGATCCAGAAGTCTCTCGGAATCCCGAAATCTGCGCAGACGAGGCCTCCGGCGAAAGCCCAGAGGAGCGAGAGCGGGATACCGGTGAGAAAAAGGTTCAGTGGTTTTCTACGAAGCCGGTCCTGGACCGGAAGAAAGCAGAGAACCGCGCAGGGCACCATGGAAAAAAACTCCAGAAAATACCGCATGACAAGGGACCAGAATGGGCTGTTCATACTCAACATTCTCCTCTCGTTTCTATATGGTCCATTATAACAAAGTTTTACTGTCCGGAAAGTACAACTCATGCAGAATTTTGACATCTTGTGCAGGGATGAGAAGTTTTAGGATACACAGAAAAAAAGGTATTCTTTTTTTACGATCTATGCTATACTAACCCCATCAACTTGAAACTTTACAGTGATATAGTGATGGAGCGGGCGGATCATGATCGCCCGGAGATATTTATGGTGTCGAAAAGTGAAAAGTCGATCACATCGCGGGAATTTTTTGTTGAGAAGGAGAATATACATGAAGCTTGAAAATTATGAGGTACATCTTCCGAGCTATTCCATCGGAAATGCCATTTACGATAAGATCGGTCCGGTCTGCGAATCCTACGGAAAGACGGTCCTTGTGATCGGCGGAGAACTGGCTCTGGAGGCGGCCTACGATAAGATCAGGGCGGCTGTGGATAAGACAAAGCTTACGATCATCGGAAAGGAACTCTTTGGAGAGGACTGTACCTATAAGACCGTGGAGGCGCTCCGGAAACTTCCTGCCTATCACGAGGCGGACATGGTCTTTGGCGTTGGCGGCGGAAAAGCGCTGGACACTGTAAAGTGTCTCTGCATCACGGACGATAAGCCGGTATTTACATTTCCGACCATCGCCTCCAACTGCGCTGCCACAACCTCTGTCTCCATCATGTACAACGATGACGGAACATTTTTAAAGCCGCATTTCTTTATCCGGCCGGCGATGCACGCGTTCATCGACACGGAGATCATCGCGAAAGCCCCGGAGAGATATATGTGGGCGGGAATCGGTGATACTTACGCAAAATATTATGAGGCGATGATCTCGTCCCGGGACGAGCGTCTGGAGCATTTTACGGCAGTGGGGGTCGCGGTCAGTGAGATGTGCCGGAAACCGCTGCTTGAGTATGGGGTGAAAGCATTTCAGGATCATCAGAAAGGTCTCTGCACCTACGATGTGGAGCAGGTGGTCCTCGCCATCGTTGTCACCACGGGAATTGCGTCCATCTTTTTAACGAAGGACTGCACCCCGGATTACAACAGCGGACTTGCCCATGCGGTCTTCTACGCGCTGACGTCTTATCCGGTGATCGAGAAACGCCATCTTCACGGGGAGGTCGTTGGCTTTGGTGTTCTCCTTGCACTGCTTGTGGACAGACAGGAAGAGGAGTTTGAGAAGATCTATAAGCTGAACCGTGAAATCGGACTTCCGGTATCCTTAAAGGAGATCGAGATCACAGAGGACGAGTGGGAGGAGAGTATGAACCGAATCCCGGAGATGTCCGATGTTGCCCATTATCCGTACAAGGTGACAAAGGAAATGCTGAGAGATGCCATGGACCGCTTAAAGGAACGGGCAGGAAAGGATGCCTATGACACAGAAAAATAAAGCCGGTTCCATGATCTTAGGGGTTGCGTTTGTGTGGTTTACGACCCATTTCGGCGGCGGTTTTGCCTCCGGCGCGCAGATCTACAGTTACTATGTGCGTTATGGGATCTGGTGCCTGATCATGCCGGCGGCCGCGATGCTCTATAATACAGTGTTTTTTGCCTACTGCCTGCGTTTTGCGAGAAAACATGAGGTGTACGATTACCGGTCCTACAATAACGCGTTTTATGGAAAATTCTCACCGGTCTTTTCCAACCTGTTTGAGATCCTGTATCTCTGTGTGATGTGCGTGGCCCCGGCGGTTGCCTTTGCGACGGGCGGCGCGACGCTGTCTGCGCTCACGGGACTTCCGTATTTACTCTGCACGTTTGTGATCGGTGTGTTTATTTTTATCGTGGCGATCTTCGGAACAGATCTTGTCCGGAAAGTGGCATCGGTGCTTTCTGTCTGCATCATCGCGGGACTACTGATCGTGTATATTCCGAACATCGCGGCAGGCTTCGGCGCGATCAAAGAGACCGCAGCCGCAATGCAGGCGGAGCCGGTTCCTTTCGGGAAAGCGCTGTATTCTGCATTCCTCTACGGAACATTCCAGTTAGCGAATGTGGCTGTCTTTGTCCAGCATGCGAAGTCCTTTGAGAAGCCGGATGATGCGGTGAAAAGCATGGGGATCGGATTTGTGGTGAATACGCTGATGATGACTATGGTAGTTCTGGGGATCATGACGGTCTGCCAAAACCCGGAGATGAAAAACCAGAGTGTCCCGACTTTATTTATGGTTCAGAATGGTGTCGGAAAGGCATTTATGACACCGCTGATCTCGGTCCTTATTATTCTCGGGGCAGTCTCCACGGCGGTCAATATGGTGGCTGCGATGGTGAGGAGAATCTGCAGCGGAATCGAAGCCGGATGTGCTGACAGAAAGAAAACTGTTTTGGCCGGAGAATCCGTGAAAAACGCAGGCGAAATTCCTAAGAGAAAGATCTCCTGCCACGAGATCATTGCAGCCCTGATCTGCTGTCTGGTAGATTTCGCCATCGCCCAGTTCGGTCTTCTGACCCTGATCCAGCGTGCGTACAGCGTCCTCGCGTACCTCGCGATCCCTGTGATTCTGATCCCATATCTGGTGCATATGGCGGTTACGAGATTTGATACGAAATAAACAGAAAAAATACATGTACAGAAAAACGTCTGTAATGGATCTGGTAGATCCTTGTCAATGAGGCAGGAGTCTTATATGGATGAGATAAAATCTGCGGCAGAAATCCGGTGAGTGGAATATCATCGGATTCTGCCGCAGATTTTTTCAATATGGAACTTTTTATTTTTTAGTGGAACGCCTCTTTCGCATACTGCTCCAGCTCATCCCTGAAATCCGGGTGCGCGATCGCGATCATGGCCTCGGCGCGCTCTCTTAAGGTCTTTCCGGAGAGGTTCGCAATACCGTACTCGGTCGCAACGCTCTGGATCATGGTACGAGGAGCGGATACGGTGGAGCCGCCCGGAATGAACGGAACGATGTTGGACTTTAAGGTGCCGTCCTTTGCCTTTCTCGCGGAGTTGATGCAGATGTATCCTTTTCCTCCGATGGAGCGGTAGGCACCCTCAAGGAAGTCCATCTGACCGCCGATGCCGGAGAGCTGTCGGGTTCCCGCGGACTCAGCGTTTTCCTGCCCCATCAGGTCAAGCTGCACGCCGCCATTGATGCTGATAACGTTCTTCATGGTTCCGATGCGCTGCGGATCATGGACATAATCGAGATCAGCCGGGTGGAAAAGTTTCGGATTCTCCGCGATCCAGTCATAGAACTCCTGGGAGCCCATCGCGAGGTTCCATGTGGAGAGACCGGTATCGAATTCTTTCTTCGCATTTGTGAGCTTTCCGGCTTTCCAGAGGTTTAAGTAAGCGTCACTGATGGTTCCGGTATGACAGCCAAGGTCTTTTAGGTCAGACTCTGCCAACATATTTGCAACGGTGAACGGAACGCCGCCGACACCGAGAGAGAGAACCGCGCCGTCCGGAATCTCGTTTACGACGAGCTTCGCAATCTGGATATCTGTCTCAGACGGAGCTTTGTAGGTTCTTACCGGAAGCGGCTCATGAGCGCCGTCCACAATATAATCCGCCTCGGAGAGATGGACACGGTGGGAACCGTCCACACCCTGAAGCTTCGGATAATGTTCATTGATCTCAAAGATCACAGTTCTTGCACTCTCAAACATGGTTCTCCATGCGAAGTTTGAGATGCCGAGACCGCAGTAGCCGTTCTCATCCGGAGCAGATACCGGGACGAAGGCAACATCTGTCCGGATATAGCGCTGGCGGTAGAGCGTCGGGAGAAGGCGGAGTACCACAGGCATGAATTTTACGAGACCGCGGGTCTGGAGTTTCCGTTCGTAGTCACCGATATGCCAGCTGTAGTAGGAGAAGCTTTCCTGTTCCGGGTCAGCCTCAACGACCTCGATGCGCGGACGGATCACGAGACCGCCGCGGATCTTAACATCCCTCAAATGCCCTTTTCTTGCAGCAAGTGCCCTATCAAGAAGTTCCGGGAACCCGCCGCCGAATCCATAATCGACCCAGTCGCCATCTTTTACGGCTGCCGCAACGGCAGCTTCCGCAGTTACGATCTTGCTCTTGTAATTTTCCATATGAATCCTCACTCAATATAAATTTTTTTTTACGCGAAAATTTTTCGATTGCACCACACATGCTCATTATAGAAGGTTTTTGGGTTTAAAACAAGAAGATTCTCACGAGTTGAGATATGGAATCGATATAGATTGTATCAGAAATTAGTATATGTTATACTGAAATTGCTGCCGAACCTCCAGCAGAAAGGAGGTGGGTCGTATGGAAGATATTCTTTTCACATTTCTTGTCTCTGTTTTAGCAGGTGTAGTTAGCTGCTACATATGCAAATGGCTGGACAGGGATAATTAGGCAGCAGCAGCCTGAACGGAATAGCTCACCGTGAAGAGCGAGAAAACCCCAGAGGATGACGGCCTCTGGGGTTTTCGTTTTGTCGCATGGGATCTTTTCACATTCCTTAGCTGATTACATCATATTCTATTTAGTCAAAATTGTCAATATACATGTGAGGGAACCAGGGGGTTCGCTTTTA
>ERZ833782.2041-NODE-2041-length-14669-cov-4.064732_pt1 | contig 14669 bp, 15 predicted proteins | sample MGYA00519577_ERZ833782 | MGnify/ENA primary metagenome ERZ833782 (study PRJEB31850, sample SAMEA3708745) | human gut metagenome | biome: human gut; feature: human-associated habitat; material: faeces | place: China | collected 2014 ...
CTTTTTAAGTTCCGGATTATAATTACGACTGTGAAGTACTTCTGAGACAATTCGGCTACATAAGCTTTAGATTTGCCTCTGAGTGGTATGCAGGGGGAGTTGGAGAAAGCAGAGAATATGGCTTAACATATCGTCTTAAAGACGGAAAGAAGTTGGCGGTTCAAGATGTTGCGTCTGGAAAGAAAAGTAATGTAAAGAAAAATATAGCAACAGCATATTCGAAAAAACTTTCCGGCCAGGGGTATTCTTATGTTATGAAAATGAAGTATTCAGACTTTCAGTTTTATATTAAACCCGGAAAAAAAGTCGTTGTATGTTTTGGTCCATATGGAGCATTGGGAGCACATGGAAAAGTTGTGGTTAAAATAAAAGGCAAATTATAAGGATTGATCAGCTGCAAATTCTGCTTGAACGGTACGCCTATTCTGAAATCGGTGGTACATTCATTCTGATTTAGCGGTATGCGTTTTCTCTTTAGAGCTGACAGCACCAAACAAAAATATCCTGACAGTTGCAGAGCTTTCTGGCTCTGCAACCTACAAAGTCTATGAAAAAATCTTCCCCAGTACTTTCTCATCCACCATCTCGCAAACCCAGCTAAACCCAATCCCCACCAAATACATAAGCAGAAAACAGACCACTGCATAAACATAAGCATTTGCTCCAATGGTGGTATGCTGCAGCAGGGCCATAGGCAGTCTCTGCATAATATACAATCCGAACAGATGCTTTCCGGTGAATTCCAGGAGTGAATTTCCAAGCTGCATTTTCATGGTAAACATCACAACCACCAGTGCGAATACAACAGCGCCGATGGCATACATACAGATCTGCTGGCGGGTTTTGTAAACTACGAGGAGCAGGGCCAGGAGTATAAGGGCTGCAAGGATGTAATTCTTTGTGGTCTTTAATTTTACATCAATTTTTTCCTTAAAGAATCCGTACCACATGCCGGCGTGGTAGCAGAGCATGGTGTTGTACCAGTAGTCGGTTTTGTGGAGGGACAGGATGTACATGCTTATCACAGTCAGAACTGTGATGAAAAGCAGAGAGGGTACAGGGCTGTTTTTTAAGATCCGGAATGCGAACCAGGTGATGAGGTACAGGATCAACATGACAAAAATGTACCAGTTGCTGTTGCCGAGGCTTTCCCAGCCCAGCAGTGCCAGGAAAATTTTTTGCATGGAAAAGGTTCTTCCCATGAAAGAATAGGCTGCCAGATAAAGCAGTACGGCCAGATCAAAATGCACCAGTGTCCGCAGCACTCGGTGAACTGGGATGCGGCGGACGTAGGGCGTGCCTTTTTTCATGATGGAGACGAAGACACCGTATCCGGAATAAAGCAGGAACAGGGTGACTACCAGCTGGCCGGAGTGGGTGCGCCAGAACTGGAAGATCCGGTCTGTGGGGCCGTTCATCTGGATGTACTGGCAGAAGTGGATCATGAATACCAGCAGCAGAAAAAATCCGCGGATGATGTTGGTCTGTTTCATCGAGATATATTCCGGATTGAATTCCACAGGCCTGGATGGAATGAGCAGCAGAAGGATTGCTGCCAGAATGAAAAAGTTCATAAAATAAATTCTCCTTGAGGTGTTTTTGGAGTGCTGCCCCGTTTGTATACGCAGGTTATACAGAAAAACTTTGAGGACTACAGTGATTTCAGCACTTCCACAAGCCGTGAATTATCCTCCGGCATCATAATACAGAATCGTACAAATTCCCCGTCCAGGCACTGGAAGGAAGAACAGTCACGGATCATCATGCCTTGTCTGATGCAGGCTTCAAATACGTCATAGGAGGTCAGTCCGTTTTTCAGGATCCTGAGCAGGATAAAGTTTGCATAGGCGGGATAGATTTTGTAGGTGTCTGTATCCTTCAGCTCCCGGATCATCCGGTCACGTTCGGAAAGGATCAGATTTCTGGTTTCTTTGATATAATCTTCATCCTGCAGCATGATCTCTCCTGCAAAGGCACCAAGGCTGTTAAGTGACCATGGTGTCTGTTTTTCGCGCATTTTTGCAAGAAATTCCATGTTTCCGGTGATGCCGTAGCCCAGGCGCATTCCAGGAGCGGCGAAGAATTTGGATACGCCGCGGAGTACCATGAGATTGGTGAATTCCCGTGTCAGCGGAACTGCGGTGATGGTGTTGATATCCGGGGCAAATTCTACATAGGTTTCGTCGATCATCACGAAGATATTTTTTTCTGCACAGAAACCGATGAGTCTGCGAAGCTCTTCCTGGGTGATGGCGGAGGAGGTTGGATTGTTGGGGTTGCAGAGGATGAGAAAATCATAGCCCTGCTCCAGCTTCCGGCAGAGATCCGGAATGTCTGGCTCGAAATCATTGCTTTCCTGAAGGTGGTAATATTCCTGGGTACTTCCGGAGAAAGAGAGCTCTCTGGAGTATTCAGAATAGGTAGGCCCAAGGATCAGAGTGTGCTTCGGGGCACGCTCCTGGATCAGAAGGGAGATCAATTCGCTGGAGCCGTTTCCCGGAAGAATGAAATCAGCGGGAATATTGCAGTAGCCGGAAATCGTATTCCGAAGGGATGTGTATTCTCTGTCCGGGTAGGAGGAAAGAATATCTACGTGTTCTGCAATGGCTCTGCCGGCTTTTTGGGAAAGGCCCAGAGGATTGACATTTGCACCGAATTTGACGATGTTTTCTTTTTTCAGATTGTAGTAGCTGCAGATCTTTTCTATATCACTTCCGTGAAAAACGGGTTTGGCATCCATTTTTGTCACCTCACATTTTTATTTTTTTCGTAAAAAATTTATATCCAGTATACACCAGAATCCGGGACAAAAAAAGACGGGATAAAAAGTTTCTGTATTTTTTTGAACAGGATATTACTGAAAATTGCTTTCTGGAAATGTATGGGAATATTTGATACAATGAGCAGATAGCGAATATGGATTGCGAATATCCATGCTGTTTGCCAATGTGGATTTTCCATTGCCCGGCAGGATGCGTTTACGTGGCTTTGTATTGGAGTCAAAGATGCGGATGAACGGCAGCAGAAGAAAATTGCAGAAGTGACAGAGATCCTGAAAGGTGCAGATAATGCAACCAGTTCCCTGCAGAGGGATTTTCGCATCCGGAGAAAACAGACGGAGCTGGAAACCTTCAGCGGCTATATTGTGAAAGAAGCGAAGAAACTGGGTGTTTCCATTCCGCTTTCCGAAAAAATATATCAGGGACTTATGGAAATGGCAGAAAAATTCTGACTGAAAAAGGTGAGTTTTTCTGGTGGAATCCTGTATGCTCTGGTACAATGGGGATATAAAAAATCCTGTATCGCATATTGAAAGATTATCTGTGATACCGGAAGGGAGGAAAAGAGATGAAGAAAGTATTTTTTGCTGTTATTGCAGTGATCGTGATCCTTGCCGGAGGACTTATACTCAGTTACAACGGGCTTGCCGGAGGTAAAGAAGCTGTGGAAACTGCAGAGGCTGATGTGGATACCATGCTGCAGAGACGGGCAGATCTGATCCCGAATCTCGTCAGCACGGTAAAAAGTTACACGAAGCATGAGACGGAGATTATTGACAAGGTTCTGGCGGCGAGGGACCAGCTGATGAATGCGGATACTGTAGAAGAGAAATCTGAGGCAGATCAACAGATGGACAGTGCACTTTCCGGTCTGAAGGTTGTGGTGGAAAATTACCCGGAACTGAAAAGTGATACTACTTATGTGGGCCTGATGGATGAACTGTCCGGAAGCGAAAACCGGATCTCTGTAGCGAGAAAAGATTATAATGAGGCTGTGAAAGCTTATAACACAAGGCTTGTGAAATTCCCCGGGAATGTATTCGGTTCCATGCTTGGCTTTGAGAAGGCGTCATATTTTGAGGCCGATGATTCAGCAGCAGATACGCCGGATGTAGGGGATATGCTGGCAGAGTGATAAGATCAGACCATTGTTCTGATGAAATGAAAGAACGGATAGAGGGAGAATATCCTATGAAAAAATGGATCGGACGGATGGCTGTGTTGCTGGCTTTTGTATTGACGCTGTCCGGAAGTACGCTGGCAGTTTTCGGAGAGATCCCATCTGCCACAAAAGAATTCTATGTTAATGATTATGCAGGGGTTTTCAGCGATGCCTGGAAGGAAGAGCTTTGCAAGGCTGGTGAGCAGCTGTATGATGATACCACAGCGCAGCTGGTTGTCCTTACCGTGGATACCACCGATGGGGAAGACATCAGTGATTATGCAGTGGAAACCGGTCGCAAATGGGGAATTGGTTCAAAGAAGAAAAATAATGGTGTCCTGATCGTCCTTTCGGTTTCGGACCGTAAAGTCTGGGTATCTGTCGGCTACGGTCTTGAGGGAAAGCTGCCTGATTCAAAGACCGGACGACTTCTGGATGAATATGCAGTTCCTTCCTATAAAGACAATCAGTTTGAAAAAGGTACCGTGGAGCTTTATTATGCACTGTTAAATGAGATCCGTGAGGAATACGGTCTGGAGAAGATAACAGCTCCCAGATATGAGAAGGTGGAGCCGGATGTGGACGATGATGAGGATGAGGATGATGGAACTGTCTGGGAGATCGCGCTGGGGCTTGTGATGATCGTTTTGCTCATGATGGGCGCATATCTGCTGTGCGTGATGCTTCCTGTATTTCTTATCGTAACTATGGTTCTGGTTCTGAAGGGCCTGATAATGAAATTGTCGGGAAAGGATACCGCAGACTACTGGAAAAAGAATTTTAACCGTATGAGTGTACTGCACCGGCTCTTTAATTCCCTGTTTCCGCTGAGCTGGATTCTGGGAAGAGGAGGAAAAAGCAGCAGCGGAAGTTCCGGCAATGACGATGACAGAGACGATGATTATGACAGCTACGACAGCGGAAGCTCCGGAGACGGAGGAAGCTTCGGCGGTGGCGGTGCAGGCAGGGATTTCTGATGCTATTGACAAAATTTCTCAACTTTGCTACAATGACGAAAATCAATTCCGTGAGGGAGTAATTCGCGTGTAGACGTGGTTTGTCAACATACTGGTGCGTGCACCTGGCAAATCTTAAAGAATGAGACTCATGTATATTTTATTTCTGTTACAGAGATAGAGTATACGTGGGTCTTTTTTTATGGCTCCGGAGCGGATGAATATGCAAAGGAGAAGAAAAATGCTGTTATTTATGAAAGTGCTTTTTACCCAGTTTATTGCGGAAATGGGTGACAAAACACAGCTGATGCTGGTGGCAATGACTTCCAGATTCAAGCTGAAGGATATTCTGCTTGGAACCGGTGTTGCGATCCTGGTGCTCAACGGACTGGCAGTGCTTGCAGGAGGTATTATCAGTACCGTGGTCCCTACCTGGCTGATCCGTCTGATCGCAGGTGCAGCGTTCCTGTTTTTTGCGGCGACAACGCTGAAGGGTGACGATGATGAGGAAGAGAATGTTAAGGATCGTAAGATCAAATTTGCACCGCTGTCTGTATTCTGCACATTTTTTGTTGCGGAGCTGGGGGATAAGACACAGCTTACTGCAATTACATTTGGTGCCAATGAGGGGCTGAGTTCAGCGGTTGTGGTATGGCTTGCCTGTTCACTGGGACTTTTTGCGGCGGATGTGATCGGACTTCTGATCGGATATCTTCTGAAAAGCAAGGCACCTGAGGGAATCCTCAATACAGTTGCATTTGTTATTTTTTCCATCTTTGGAATCCTGACGCTGAGACAGGGATTTGGCCTTCTGCTCGGAGCGGGATCTTCTATGATCCTTCCGCTTACCTTAGCGGTTACGGTTGTGTTTGTGATCGTCTGTCTTATGCTTTATAAGCAGGCGAAAAAGAATTAAATTATTATAAGGAGCTTTGCACAGAATAAGGCTCATACCTGAAAAAGCCTTCGCATACACTGTAAAAAAGCGTCTTCGGGGGCTTGGCAGTGAAGGATTATATTGAAGAACGTGCAGTTGAGATCGCAGGATATATTGTTGAAACAAAGGCTACGGTGCGGCAGGCGGCGAAGAAATTCGGGATCAGTAAGAGTACGGTACATAAGGATTGCGCAGAACGCCTGAAAGTGATCAATCCGGCTCTGGCCATAGAAGTTCGCAAGGTACTGGATGTAAACAAGCAGGAGCGACATATCCGGGGAGGTATCGCTACCCGGGAAAAATATCTCCATGCTCATATCCGATGAACAGGCGGTCCGGATTAAATGCTGATCATAAAATATGAATGTCTGTGTTATTATCCGGCTTGCTTTGGTTGACATACCTGATAAGATGTGCGAAGATTTATCATACGATAGAAATAGCAAAATACAGCACATAGGAAAGAGAGGATTTTATCATGCTGAAACAGTTATCCATCTATGCAGAAAATAAAAAGGGCGTTATGCAGAACATTACCGGTATCCTGAAGGACGAGGATATCAACATTCTGGGCTCTGTAACCAATGACAGCGCAGAGTACGGAATCGTACGAATGGTAGTTTCGGAGCCGGATAAGGCAATGGAGGCTCTGATCGCTGCCGGATATCTCTGCCACGTGATCGAGGTGATCGGAGTGGAGGTTGAGGATAAGACCGGAAATCTGAACGATCTGCTTCTTACACTGAAGGACAGTAATGTGAGCGTGGATTATCTGTACCTCTCCTTTAACCGTGATTCCGGCAAGCCGATCATGGTATTCCATACCGAGGATATTATGGAAGTGAGAGCCTGCCTGAAATCCAGAGGATATACCGTTTTATAAAAACAGAATTTTACTGTGTGGCAGATACTTTTATCCATCTGGTAAATATTAAGAAGTTCTATATTATAAACACGAAATATTAATTTTACAAATGTATATGACCATGCTATCATATACCCATAATAGTTCTTAACCTGTAGACAGCCACCTCAGGATATGTAAATATCCGTATCATACAGGCCGGGAACTAAAAAACTCATCACATAAAGTTAATAATTACACCCATGAAGAAATCTGTGGATCAGCGTACACAGATTCCTTCAGAAAGAAGCTGTTACATCGGCGGAGTTTCTGTGTCTCCAAGGATGTGGCAGCTTTTTTCTTTTACTCTGAAAAATTCGCAGTAATTTCACAAAAACATGATACAGTAGGAAACATGTTATGATCTGTTTTGTAAAAATGCTCAGGTTTATGAGCATGTGATAAAGTAAGACGCAGATGTTCGATTTACAGAATACAGAGGATCAGAAAAAACGACGAAAAAGAAATGCCTGAAGCTGCTGCAGACAGACGAGGAAATGAAATGAGACCAATAAGAATACAGAAAGCGGAAAAAAATAAAAAAAAGGGAAACAGAGGGGGAATCTATCTCCTGGCATTTCTATTTCCGGTGCTGATCTTTACGCTGGGATTTGCACTGAAGGGTGTTTATCCTTTTGGAGAAAATTCGGCGCTGGTGGTAGATGGAGTCCATCAGTATACAGCCTTTTACAGGGAACTTTCAGAGCAGCTTGGAAAGGGAGCGGGCTGGACCTGGTCCGCACATGCCATGGGATATAATTTTTATGGATTGTTTTGCTATTATCTCTGCAGTCCGTTCAGCTTCCTGGTACTACTGTTTATGAAATTTATGTACGTGAACGAGGCCGTAACGGCAGTGATTCTGATCAAGGTGGGGCTGTGCAGCGTATCCATGGCATGGTATGCCGGGAAAAAATATCCAGGTAAAGACTGCATGGCAGTTTCTGTGGGGTGTATGTATGCACTGTCCAATTTTCTGATGGGATATTACAGCAATGTGATGTGGCTGGACTGTATCATGCTCCTGCCGGTTCTGGCATATCTTATTGAACGGCTGGTAAATACCGGAAAGTGGAAAGGGTACTGCCTTGTTCTGGGGTATGGTATCCTGACAAGCTATTACATGGGATTTATGCTGTGCACCTTTGCGGCTCTGTATTATGTGGTACAAATGATTATTCTGGAAAAGGAGAAACGCCCGGAGAAGATCCCACATTCTCTGCTGAAATTTGCCGGAGCCTCCATTGGCGGAGCCGGCCTTGCAGGAATCACGCTGATCCCGGGAATCGTTGCAGTATCCCGGACACCGGCTGCGGCAGAAGCGGGAACCGGCCTTCAGGGTGTCTACGGAGATATCTGGAAACAGCTTGGCGCATTGATGGAAGATTCCATGTCTTTTGTAAAATCCGGGGAGCAGGGAGATGTAAACCTTTACTGCGGATGTGCGGTGCTTCTTTTTGCAGGAATCTATTTCCTGAACAAAGAGATCCGCAGGACAGAAAAGATCATGTTAGGGGCAATGGCTCTTCTGTATTTTGCAGGCTTTCATATCACAGCGCTGAATCTGTTGTTTCACGGAATGCACAAACCGGTGGGGATTCCCAATCGTTTTGCGTTTATTCTCATCTTTCTGCTTTTGAAAATAAGCTGTGATGCCTGGGGAAAACTGGAGAAGGAAAGCGGGAAGAGGATTTTGGCAGGATTTATCCTGGCAGAGATATTTTGTACTGTTGTAGGGCTGAAAAGCGGAAAAGGGCTGGGAACCCTTCTTACAGACGGAGTGATCGCGGCATTTTTTCTTCCGGTGTGGACGGGCAGTTTTCTTTGTGGAAAACTTCCGTCACATCCGTTGGGACGTGTGGAAATCAGGAAGATCGTATCTCTGGTCCTGGCCGTAATGATACTTGCGGAAACCGGAATCCATGGTGTTTTCAGTATCACAGACAACGGAACTGCCAACCGTGATGTTTATGCGGAAAGTGACAGGGAAGTGACCAGTCTTATGAAAAAGACAGGGGCGGATCAGGTAAACTACCGGTCGGCCATTGTAAATCCCCTTGTTCGAAATGAGGAAATGCTGTACCAGCTGAACGGAATCTCCATGTATTCTTCCACGAATACAGAAGAAATGTGGGATTTTGTCCGAAACATGGGATTTGAAAATCTGGAAAATCGTTATCAGTATGCGGGAGCTACCGAGATGATGGACATGTTGCTGGGAATCCGGTATCTTCTTTGTAGAAATACAAGAACGCTGCATACGGCATATGAAAAGATCGGCGAAAGTGCATCCTTTGATCTGTATGAGAATCCCCGGGCATTGAAAGGGGCATATATGATAAACAATTCTGTAGCGGATTATGCCATGGAAGGAACGGATCCGCTGGAAGTGCAAAACCGGCTTCTCAGCGGGATCGTGGGAAAAAGACTGTACAAAATGCAGACTATAAATTCAGATTCCCTGCTGGCCGGAAGAGCGGTTTTTACAGTGCGGTTGAAAAAAGGAGAGCATGGATATCTCTATATTCCGGGGACGGAGCCGGAGAATGTGACCATTAACGGGCAGAGCCAGACATCGGATTACTGGAACAATAATTTTCTGGATCTTGGAACCTGTCAGTCGGATACCACAGTGCGGGTAACGGCAGACTGTGGCATGGAAGAGGCAGTTCTGGGAACCTATCAGGAATCGGATCTGGATGAGATCTACCGGAAGCTTTCGTCCCAGCAGACAGATCTTTCCGACGGGAAAGGCAGTATATCTGTGAAACAGGATGGGATATTGCTGATACGGAGCTTTTATGATCCGGATATGCAGATATTTGTGGATGGAAAAAAAGTACAGGCAGTAAGTATTCAGGGACTTACAGGCATAAAGCTTTCCAAAGGCAGTCATGAGATCGTTATGAGATATAGCACCCCGGGATTAAAACAGGGAGCAGTTCTTTCTATATTAATGGTTATGATCCTGGGAATTTCCCAGATTGTAGTGGAAAGGCGGAAAAAGACGTGCTATACTTCCAGGAAGGAGCGGAGGCCATAACCGGATAAAAAGGCCGTTTCCGGCTTGCGGGAGCCGGCGGCTTTGAACCTGCAGGAGATGCTGCAGTACAGAAAGGAAAGGCCATGGAAAAACTGTGGAAAAAACTGGAAGCGCAGATGATACAGTCTTACGAAAGTATGGTGCGGGATGATGGAGATGTGACGGCGTGGAATCAGGCGTTTGATACTTTGATGAAAATCGTTGAGAGCGGACGCAGGGAAAAGCACAATTTTGCACCGGAGCTTTTTTGCCTCAGCGGCATGGAAGGGTTTTCTTTTGATCTGAAAATATGGATCAATGATTATCTGGAAACACTGGAACAGGAAGAGGACCAGGCTCAGATGGAAAAAGTCTGCAGAAAGCTTCTGGATCTTTTTGCGTGGAAAGAGGAAGCTCCGGCGGATCTGAGATTTCGTCTGGCGTCATCGATGCTGTCCCTGGACAAAAAAGAAGAGGCCGGTGATTTCTGCCGGGAATGGTACCTGCAGGATGAAGATGATCCTACAGCTGCAACGGCGCTGATCTATACCTGGATCGCAGGAGGAAGGCTGAAGGAAGCCCAGAAGATCGTGGACCGCTGGATGGAAAAAGAAGAAGGATATACGGAAGAGAATGCGGAGATTTTCGGAGCGGCGTCTCTTTTAAGGACAGTTTCCGGGAATATATCCGTGGAGAGAAACTGAAAGTTACAGAGGATCGTTGTAAAGAGATCGTGATCAGGCAGGATAGAGATGACGGAGCTGTAAAAATGGGGGATGGGATTTATGAAGATCACAATGGTGCATGGGCAGAATCATAAAGGTTCTACTTATCATATAGGAAAAATGCTGGCAGACAAGCTGGGTGGAGAAGTGACAGAGTTTTTTCTGCCAAAAGATTTCGGGCATTTCTGCATTGGATGTAACCAGTGTATTGTGAAGGATGAGAAGCTTTGCCCATATTATAAAGAACTGAAACCGCTGACAGATGCCATTGACAGCGCAGATGTGATCATTCTTACAAGTCCGGTATATGTTTATCACTGTACCGGTTCCATGAAAGCATGGCTGGATCACTATGGCTACCGATGGATGCTGCACAGGCCAAACCCGGATATGTTTTCCAAACAGGGAGTCTGTATTTCTACCGCAGCAGGTGCCGGAACGAAATGGACCAACAAAGATATGGCAGACAGTATGTTTTTCTGGGGGATGGGAAAGATATACAGGTACGGTACTGCCGTTCATGCCATAAATTATAAATCAATTTCTCCGGAAAAGATGGCGGAGATTGAGAAAGCGACCGATAAGCTGGCAGAAAAAATCCGTAAGAACTATGGCCATGTAAAACCGGTGTTGAAGACCAAAACATATTTCGAGGTGATGCGTAAGCTTGTAAAAAGTGGATGGAATGAAGTGGATGTGGCTTACTGGAAGGAACACGGGTGGACAGAAAAGGCCAGACCCTGGAGGTAAAACTGTCATTTTCGCAGGGTTGTGACATCTATGAAGAAAACTGTGTTAAACCCCTGTAAAATCAGCAAAAATTCTTCATAAAACACCTTGACAAGCCCTGTATTTACGGTCTATAATGAGCAAGCGTGCGAATGAAACGTTATATTTTCGCATGCCGTAATTTTGTAAATAGCAACCGCGAGGCCCCATGGGAAAGCCCATGGAGAAATAAATCGGGAGGTGAAATGGAATGCCAACATTCAACCAGTTAGTAAGAAAGGGACGCCAGACAACTGTAAAGAAATCTACAGCTCCGGCTCTTCAGAAAACATTCAACTCTTTAAGAAAGAAAGCAGTTGAACAGTCTGCACCACAGAAACGTGGCGTTTGTACAGCAGTTAAGACTGCAACTCCTAAGAAGCCTAACTCAGCTCTTAGAAAAATCGCCAGAGTTCGTCTTTCCAACGGAATCGAAGTAACAAGCTACATCCCAGGAGAAGGTCACAACCTTCAGGAGCATAGCGTTGTTCTTATCCGTGGTGGAAGGGTTAAGGACTTACCTGGTACAAGATACCACATCATCAGAGGTACTCTTGATACTGCAGGTGTCGCTAACAGAAAACAGGCTCGTTCCAAATACGGAGCTAAGAGACCTAAAGTTAAAAAATAATTTTTGTAGATCAGAAATCTACACCGCTTCCTGATTGCAGATAATCAGGAGGATTACAAAGATATTATTCATCTAATGTATTACAGCGGAAGACTATAAGGATTTGTACGGTATTCCATATACCCTGTCGGTTGCGGGTTAAATATAGGACCTTACCAGTGCGAACATGCAATAGTTTTACTGCGTGAGTACCGATGATATAATCAATATGATTAAGGAGGGAAGTAACGTGCCACGTAAAGGACATACTCAGAAAAGAGACGTTCTGGCTGACCCGATGTACAATAACAAAGTGGTTACCAAACTTATCAATAACATCATGTTAGACGGTAAGAAAGGTGTTGCTCAGAAAATTGTATACGGTGCATTCGCCAGAGTAGAGGAAAAAGCTGGTAAACCAGCAATTGAAGTATTTGAAGAGGCTATGAACAACATCATGCCAGTTCTCGAGGTAAAAGCAAGACGTATCGGTGGTGCTACTTATCAGGTTCCGATCGAGGTAAGAGCAGACAGACGTCAGGCACTTGCTCTTCGTTGGCTTACAATGTTCTCACGTAAGAGAGGCGAGAAGACAATGGAAGAAAGACTGGCTAATGAGCTTCTGGACGCAATGAACAACACAGGTGCATCCGTTAAGAGAAAAGAAGACATGCATAAGATGGCTGAGGCAAATAAAGCATTTGCTCACTATCGCTTCTAATTCGAGGAGGAAAATTCATTGGCTGGAAAAGAAGGAAGAGAATATCCGTTAGAGAGAACCAGAAATATCGGTATCATGGCGCATATCGATGCTGGTAAAACAACTCTTACAGAGCGTATTCTTTATTATACAGGTGTTAACTACAAGATCGGTGATACTCATGAAGGTACAGCAACAATGGACTGGATGGAGCAGGAGCAGGAGCGTGGTATCACAATCACATCCGCTGCTACAACATGTCACTGGACTCTTGAGGAGAACTGCAAACCAAAGCCAGGTGCTCTTGAGCATCGTATCAACATCATTGATACACCAGGACACGTAGACTTCACTGTTGAGGTTGAGCGTTCCCTTCGTGTACTTGATGGTGCTGTCGGCGTTTTCTGTGCTAAGGGTGGTGTTGAGCCGCAGTCAGAGAACGTATGGCGTCAGGCTGATACCTACAATGTACCTCGTATGGCATTCATCAACAAGATGGATATCCTTGGTGCAAACTTCTACGGTGCAGTAGAGCAGATCAAGACTCGTCTTGGTAAAAATGCTATCTGCCTTCAGCTTCCAATCGGAAAAGAGGATGACTTCAAAGGAATCATCGACCTTTTCGAGATGAAAGCATATATCTACAATGATGATAAGGGTGACGATATCTCTATCGTTGATATCCCGGAGGATATGCAGGAAGATGCTGAGCTTTATCATACAGAGCTGATCGAGAAGATCTGCGAGCTGGATGATGACCTCATGATGGAGTATCTTGAGGGAGATGAGCCTTCTGTTGACAGACTGAAAGCTGTCCTCAGAAAAGCTACATGTGAGTGTACAGCAGTACCGGTTTGCTGCGGTTCCGCTTACAGAAACAAGGGTGTTCAGAAACTTCTGGATGCAATCCTTGAGTATATGCCGGCTCCTACAGATATCCCGGCTATCAAGGGCGTTGACCTTGACGGCAACGAAGTTGAGAGACATTCATCTGATGATGAGCCGTTCTCCGCTCTTGCATTCAAGATCATGACTGACCCATTCGTAGGAAAACTTGCTTACTTCCGTGTTTATTCAGGAACAATGAACTCCGGTTCTTATGTACTGAATGCCACAAAAGATAAAAAAGAGCGTGTTGGACGTATCCTTCAGATGCACGCTAACAAACGTATGGAGCTGGACAAAGTTTACTCCGGAGATATCGCTGCAGCGATCGGATTCAAATTCACTACAACAGGTGATACAATCTGTGACGAGCAGCATCCGGTAATCCTTGAGTCCATGGAGTTCCCGGAGCCAGTTATCGAGCTCGCTATCGAGCCTAAGACAAAAGCTGGACAGGGCAAACTTGGTGAGGCACTTGCTAAGCTTGCTGAGGAGGACCCGACATTCCGTGCTCATACAGATCAGGAAACAGGACAGACCATCATCGCTGGTATGGGTGAGCTTCACCTGGATATCATCGTTGACCGTCTTCTTCGTGAGTTCAAGGTTGAGGCTAACGTAGGTGCACCTCAGGTTGCTTACAAAGAGACAATCACCAAACCTGTTGATGTAGACAGCAAGTATGCTAAACAGTCTGGTGGTCGTGGACAGTATGGTCACTGTAAAGTTAAATTCGAGCCTATGGATGCCAACGGAGAAGAGCTGTACAAGTTCGAGTCCACAGTTGTTGGTGGTGCTATTCCGAAGGAATACATCCCGGCAGTTGGCGAAGGTATCGAGGAAGCTATGAAAGCTGGTATCCTCGGAGGATTCCCGGTAGTTGGTGTACATGCTAATGTATACGATGGTTCTTACCATGAAGTCGATTCTTCTGAGATGGCATTCCACATTGCAGGTTCTCTTGCATTTAAGGATGCTATGCAGAAAGCAGCTCCGGTACTTCTTGAGCCAATCATGAAGGTCGAAGTTACTACACCAGAGGATTACATGGGTGACGTTATCGGTGACATCAACTCTCGTCGTGGCCGTATCGAAGGTATGGAAGATATCGGCGGTGGTAAGATGATCCGTGGATACGTTCCGCTTTCCGAAATGTTCGGATATGCTACAGACCTTCGTTCCAGAACACAGGGACGTGGTAACTACTCTATGTTCTTCGA
>ERZ833782.2048-NODE-2048-length-14629-cov-3.685399_pt1 | contig 14629 bp, 13 predicted proteins | sample MGYA00519577_ERZ833782 | MGnify/ENA primary metagenome ERZ833782 (study PRJEB31850, sample SAMEA3708745) | human gut metagenome | biome: human gut; feature: human-associated habitat; material: faeces | place: China | collected 2014 ...
CTATTCCTTTTTTGCTGCAAAAGAGGATTTGATCGTTGAGACATTATATCTGCAGCAGCCGAAGATCATTGCATATGTGAAACAGTTAATGGCTGATCCTGCTTTGAGCTGGCGTGATGGGGTCAAGCGCTTTCTTTACACCTGCTGTTATGGAGAGAAAAACGGGATCGCTGTTTTAACGATTGAGGAACAGCAGCTTATTTTCAGGCATTTATCAAAGGAAAGCTATCAGACGTTCCGAAAAAAGCAGCTCCGCCTTTTTGGAGAAATATTGGAAAACTTTGGGATAAAGGCGAATGTAGAAAGAATCCATTTGTTTACAAATCTGAGCTTGACCGTGATGGTTATACGCAGAGCCATTCCCGATACACTTCCTTTCTTTGTTCCGGAAGCTGCGGATGAAACGGTTGATTTTCAGCTGAATGCCATTGTGGATACCCTGGAAAAATTAAAAGAGGAAACGAACATATAAAAGATTCAGGAGGAAAAAGATTATGGGATTTTTTGGAAAACTGTTTAAAGGCCCTGAGGTTGACATGGAAAAGAGCAATGCAAATGCAAAGAAAATGCGTCTGCTGTTTGACCAGGCCGTAGAGGGAGGAAGCAGTTATAGGTTGATTTTTGGATATACCGAAGATGTAAGCCGCTTTAATTATGGATTCGTTCACGGGAGCAAAACAAAGATCGGAAATTTAATTGTGGGCTGGAATGAGGCAAACCAGACAATCGTGGTCGTTCCGACGGTTCCCGATCTTTGCGGCTGCGGCGATCCGACATACTACCGCCGTTCTGAGATTTTAAAAGCATACAGGAATAAGTATCCCACCGATGCCTTTATCATTTACCCGGATAAAAAGGGCTATATCGGCATCAATGCCTATGACTGGCTGGAAGATGAAAAACTGTATGTTTATGTATCGCAGGCTGATGAACTGGCTGCGTTTACGGACTTTTTTATGAACCGTTTTGCAAAAAAGTGAGGACATTAGATAATAAAGCCAGCCGGCTCCTGTGCGGCCCGAAATGATTCGGAAGCGCAGGGCCGGCTGGCTTTGATATTACTGAAAATCAGATAATTCGATCTGTTTACAGCTTTCTCTTTCAACCAGATAATGAGGGACAATGATTTTCGTGGCCAGAAGGTTGGGATTTTCAATATGGTTGATCATCTGGGAGGCGGCTTCTATGCCAAGCTGGCAGGAATTGATGTCAATGGAAGTCAGCTGGGGAGCTGTCAGCCGTGCAAAAAGCGAGTTGTTAAAGGAGATGATAGAAAGATCCTCCGGAATGGAAATCCCTTTTTCGATACATACACGCTCCAATGCAACAGCCAGGATATCATCGCTTACTACAATGGCAGTGGGGCGGTCTTTCAAATCCAACAGCTCCCGGATGGCGGCTGTGTCCTCCGGTGAAAATGCAGATGCCTCAATGCAGTATTCCGGACGCAGGGGAAGGCCGTGGCGGGAGAGGGCCAGCTGATAGCCGGATCTGCGGTCAGCGGAAAACATCAGGGAATTATCCACGCCAAGGTAAGCAATTTTCCGATGTCCCAGCTGGTAAAGGTATTCCGCTGCTTCCTGACCGGCCAGCAGATTATCATTGTCAATATAAATGGTCTGATTGGCGAACTGATAGGCTTTTCCTATGAGTACATACAGAAGGCCTTCGTTGTAGAGGTAGTCAATCACAGGATCTTTTTGTTTGGAATACAGCACAATAAAGCCGTCAGCCTGACCGCTGCGGGTCATGGAACGGACAGCCTGCAAAACCTCCTCCTCATCCTGCCCGGTTACTACGGTATTGATATACTGCCGCTGGTTGCAGAACTGGCTGATTCCGCGGATGGCTTCCAGATAGAAGGAATTTTCATAAACCTCTCTGGCAGACACAGGCAGAATGATGCCGATGGTCCGTGTGTTCTGGGAAGCCAGGTTGCTGGCTTGAAAATTGGGTTCATATCCCAGCTGGGCCATGGCTTTACGGACCCTCTCCTTTGTCTCCTCGCTGATGGAAGGATTATTTTTACAGGTTCTGGAAACAGTAGATGGGGACACGCCTGCCAGCGCGGCGACCTCTTTGATGGTTACGGCCATGGAAAAACCTCCTTGTTACTCTCAAATACTATAGTATTATTGTAGGCCGGTGAGCATGAAAAGTCAATGCAAAATAGCGTGCAATTCAATGCAAATCAGTGCAAATAGAACGGGAAGGTTACAAGGATATTATTTATGGGAATTTTGCATAAAAACCATAGCTTCTCTTTGTGACAAATGTAGAAACAACGGAAAAAATAAAAACGCTCTTGCAATTTCAATGCAACAGGATTATATTTAATGCAATCGATTGCGTAAAGTTGTGCAAATGTAATACAGCAAGATTTATTGCAGCCGCAATATCAATCAGATGAAAGGAAAGCAAGGGGGAATTACACAATGGGAAGTAAGAACAGTAAACTTACAGGCAGGATCAATTTTGATTTTCTCCAGAAACTGGGAAAGGTGCTGATGACAGTCATTGCCGTTATGCCGGCAGCAGGACTTATGATCAGTCTGGGTAAGCTGGTGCAGATGGCAGGAGGCGACATAGCCGCCGTGATGACCATAGGAAGCACTATGGAGAATATCGGCTGGGCTGTCATCAACAACCTGCATATTTTATTTGCAGCAGCCATCGGTGGTTCATGGGCGAAGGAAAGGGCCGGCGGAGCATTTGCAGCACTGATTTCATTTATCCTGATTAACCAGATTACAGGATCTATCTTCGGCGTTACCTCTGCGATGTTAAATGATCCGGAGGCAGTGACCCATACGCTGTTTGGACAGGAAATTCTGGTAAATGGTTATTTTACCTCTGTCCTGGGCGCGCCTGCTTTAAATATGGGCGTGTTTGTGGGAATTATTTCCGGTTTTGCCGGCGGTATCATTTACAATAAGTATTATAATTATAGAAAGCTTCCGGATGCGCTGGCATTTTTTAACGGAAAGCGGTTTGTTCCTATGGTGTGCATTGCATGGTCTGTGGTTATTTCTCTGGTGCTGGCCCTTGTGTGGCCGGTGGTTCAGTCCGGAATCAATGCCTTTGGTGTGTGGATTGCCAATTCTTCCTCCACCTCTCCGGTGCTGGCTCCCTTTATCTACGGAACACTGGAGCGTCTGCTGCTGCCCTTCGGCCTGCACCATATGCTGACCATTCCCATGAATTACACCTCCTTTGGCGGAACCTATACCATTGCTACAGGTGTAAATGCAGGAGCGCAGGTGTTCGGGCAGGATCCTTTATGGCTTGCCTGGGCGACCGATTTGATTAACTTTAAGGATGCCGGGGATATGGCTTCCTATACAAATCTTTTAAATACCGTTACTCCGGCCCGGTTTAAGGTAGGACAGATGATCGGTGCTACAGGCCTTCTTCTTGGAATTGCACTTGCCATGTACCGCAGGGTTGAGCCTGATAAAAAGCAGAATTACCGTTCCATGTTTTATTCTACCGTACTGGCTGTATTCCTTACAGGCGTTACAGAGCCTCTGGAATTCATGTTCATGTTCTGTGCATTGCCTTTATATGTAGTTTATGCAGTTCTTCAGGGCTGTGCCTTTGCCATGGCAGGCATCATTGACTTAAGGCTTCATTCCTTTGGAAATCTGGAGTTTATCACCCGGATTCCCATGTCCTTAAAAGCAGGTCTGGGCGGGGATCTGATCCATTTTGTGATCTGTGTAGTTGTATTTTTTGCAATCGGCTACTTTGTGGCTTACTATATGATCGGACGGTTTCATTTTGCCACACCGGGACGTCTGGGGAATTATACAGACGAGGGAGCTGAGGAGGACGGTGCTTCTGCCAAAACAGGAGGAAATCCAGCCGGCAGTGCAGGAACAGGTTCTCAGGCAGAGCGTATTATTGCCCTTTTGGGAGGCCGGGAAAATATTATTCTGGTAGATGCCTGCATGACAAGGCTGCGTGTAACTGTAAAAGACCTGGCACAGGTGGCAGAACTTCCGGAATGGAAGACAGAGGGAGCACTGGGACTGATCCGCAAGGATAATGGTATTCAGGCCATTTACGGACCAAGGGCAGATGTACTTAAATCCGATATCAACGACATACTGTAACAGGAAAGAGGGGGAAGCAGGGTGAAATTACTGACGCTTAATACCCACAGTCTGATCGAACCGGATCAGGAGAGAAAAACAGAAGAATTTGCCAGGCTGATTGCCGGAGAAAAACCGGAAATTTTTGCTCTCCAGGAGGTAAATCAGCTGGCAGGAGAGGAGATTCTGCCGGATCAGAGCTTAAAGGGCTTTGTGCGGTGCCCTGATTTTTCGGGGGCTGTGCGCCGGGGAAACTATGCGGCTGTTCTGGCAGACATTCTGAATCAGATGGGGGTATCCTATACCTGGACCTGGATCGGCGTAAAGCTGGGCTACGACCGGTATGATGAGGGACTGGCGCTTTTTAGCCTCAGCCCTGTTGTGGAGACGGATACCTTCTTTATCAGCCGGACACAGGACTATCATAACTGGAAGACCAGAAAGATTCTGGGAATCCGTACGGCAGCCTATAAAAACAGCTGGTTTTATACCGTACATATGGGCTGGTGGGATGATAAGGAAGAGCCCTTTCAGGCTCAGATGAACCGGCTGGGTGAAAGATTAAAAAAAGAAGGAAAGACAGATAAACAGGTATGGCTCTTAGGCGATTTTAACAGTCCTGCAGACCGTATGGATCAGGGCTATGGCTATGTCTGTGAAAATGGATGGCTGGACAGCTACTGTCTGGCAAAGGAAAAGGATAACGGCATCACGGTAGGAGGACGCATTGACGGCTGGAAGGACAGGCTGGAAAAAGTAGATAGTACGCAGAGCCTTCAGGGGATGCGGCTGGATTATCTTTTTTCCAGCCGGGCTGTGCCTGTGGCTTCCAGCCGGGTGATCTGCAATGGAATTAATGGCCCTGTGGTATCGGACCATTGGGGCGTTATGATAGAAATGGAGGAAGATGAAGGATGAAACGATCCGCAGGTATATTGCTGCCGGTAGCCAGTCTGCCGTCTAAGTATGGAATAGGTTGTTTTTCTAAGAGTGCATATGAATTTGTAGACTGGTTAAGGGAGGCCGGACAGAGCTTCTGGCAGATTCTTCCTTTGGGGCCTACCGGCTATGGGGATTCCCCCTATCAGTCCTTCTCCACCTTTGCGGGGAATCCGTACTTTATCAGCCTGGAGGAGCTGGTTGAGGAAGGCGTTCTGACAGAAGAAGAGTGCGAAAAAGCGGACTTTGGAGCCGATCCGTCCAGTGTGGATTACGAAAAAATATACAAAAGCCGCTACGGGCTGCTGCGAAAAGCCTATGAACGCAGCAATGTCAGTGAAAATGAAAGCTACAGGCGTTTTGTGGAGGAGAATAGCTGGTGGCTTTCTGATTACAGTCTTTTTATGGCTGTAAAGGATCGTTTTGGAGGAATTCCATGGACCGGGTGGTCAGAGGATATCCGCCTGCGCTGGAGCAATGCCATGGACTATTACCGCAGAGAACTGTATTTTGAGATTGAATTTCAGCAGTATATGCAGTATAAATTTTATGAACAGTGGATGAAGCTGAAGGCTTATGCAAATGAAAAAGGAATCCGCCTGATCGGAGACATCCCCATCTATGTTGCCATGGACAGCGCTGATACCTGGTCCCATCCGGAGCTTTTCCAGCTGGATCAGGACAACCGTCCCACTGCAGTAGCAGGGTGTCCGCCGGACGGCTTTTCTGCCACCGGACAGCTCTGGGGCAATCCCCTGTACCGCTGGGAGTATCATAAAAATACAGGTTATGACTGGTGGATTTCCCGTCTGAGCTATGTGTTCCGGCTTTATGACGCAGTGCGGATCGATCATTTCAGAGGGTTTGACGAATACTTTTCCATTCCTGCCGATGCTAAAACGGCTGTGTCCGGACATTGGGAAAAGGGACCCGGAATGGAGCTGTTTCAAAGGATGAAGGAGTGCCTTGGAGAAAAGGAGGTCATAGCAGAAGATCTGGGATATGTGACGGATTCTGTCCGCCAGCTGGTAAACGAAAGCGGTTTTCCAGGCATGAAGGTGCTAGAATTTGCCTTTGATTCCAGGGATTCCGGCTGCGCCAATGATTATCTGCCCCATAATTATACGGAAAATTCGGTGGCATATACAGGAACCCATGACAATGAAACTCTGGCCGGATGGTGGAAAAGCATTACCCAGGAGGAACGGCAGCTTGCCAGAGATTACCTCTGCGACCAGACAACTCCTCAGAAATATCTGGGCCAATCCTTTATCAGTCTGATTATGCGCAGCAGGGCGAAGCTGTGCATCATCCCGATCCAGGATTATATGGGCCTTGGAAATGAATGCCGGATCAACTGTCCTTCCACTGTCGGGATTAACTGGAAATGGCGTCTGATCCGGGCAGATTTGACAGAGGAGCTGGCCGGACAGATCCGGGAAATGGTGCTGCGGTATGGGAGGATGAACTGGGGATAGGAATGGATTGACATTTTTGGGGAAATTTGTTACATTTTTTACAGGAAATATAACAGCTGATGCTTTATCACCGGGTAAAGCGAATTTTAAGGCATATAAAAATCGACCGCAGGTACGGCGCCGAATGGCGTTATAAGGTTGGTTTTTATATGCCTTTATTTTTTAAGGAGGAGAGAAATGAAAACACAGATCTACAGCACACTGCCCCAGGAGGCAAGAAGGATTCGGGAGGAGGTCTTTGTAAGGGAGCAGGGCTTTGAGAATGAATTTGATGAAACAGATCAGAGAGCATTCCATCTGGTTTTGTATGATGGCGAAATACCTGTGGCTGTGTGCCGCTTTTTTCCCCGCGGGCTTTGCGGGGATTATGTGGTCGGCCGGATTGCGGTTATAAAAGAATACCGGGGCCGGAAGCTGGGAGCATGCTTGTTAAGGGAGGCTGAAAAGGAAATACAGGCCGCAGGCGGGAAACGGATCCTTCTCCATGCGCAGTGCAGGGCAGCGGGCTTTTATGAAAAGCAGGGGTATGCCAGCCGGGGAGAAATTGATTTTGATGAAGACTGTCCTCATATATGGATGGGGAAGGAGATTGGGGGAGAAAGGGCATAGCGCTCTTTACCCCCGATACTCCCTGCAGCTTTCCCTTCCTGCAATATAAAACGGAAAGCTGATTTTCATCGGCAGGGTATGGCCGCCTTCGATTCGGTCGATGAGTGTTTTTGCGGCCATTTTTCCCATCTCTTCGATGGGGATGTGGACCGTGGTGAGCATGGGGGTCAGATACTGGGCCGTATCAATATCATCGATACTGATAATGGAGATATCCTCCGGTATCTGAAGTCCGTGCTCCTTTACGGCACGCATGGCCCCAATCGCGGTCATATCGTTAGAACAGAACCAGGCTGTGGCATCGCAGTCTCTGTCGAACAGGATATTGGCTCCCTGGTATCCTCCTTCGGAGGAGAGCTTTACATTGCTGATATATCCCTTTAAAATAGGGATTCCTGCATGTTCGAGAGCCCGGCAGTATCCGTTATAGCGCTCTTCTTTATCTGTTTCGCCGATATAGGCGATTTTTTTATGTCCAAGTTCAATGAGACGGCTGACTGCAGCATAAGCGGCCTGACCGCCGTCGCAGATGATCTGGTCATATTTGGCGTCCAGGCTGTTGAGTCCGGCATACACAACATACTTAAAATACTGTTTTAAAAATTTTAACAGCTCTTTATCGCACCGTCCCAGGACCGCTACGCCGTCTGCCTGATTGTCTTCAATGAGGCGGAAAGTGCTGGGATGATGGATATCAAAGGCGGAAAAGGTATATTTTAATATATAGCCGTGGCGGAACGCCTCTTTTTCGATGCTCCTTGCAAGAGGAGTAAAGAAGCTGTCAGCGGCTCCATCCTCTACTCTGGCAAACAGGCAGGCAAGCGAGCGGGATAAGGGTTCTTTCTCAGTGGAAGAGCCTTTTTTTAGTTCCCTGGCTGTATGATTTGGGGTATAGCCGGTGCGCCGGACGATTTCCCAGATTTTGTCCTGAACCTCTTTCCCGGCCGGAGATTTGCTGCTTTTATTGATTACCCGCGATACGGTGGAAATGGATACGCCTGTCTCGGCAGCGATTTCCTTCAGTGTCATGCGATTTCCTCCTTACCCACTGATGCTATGATGTAAGTATACATGATAAAAACACAAAAAAACAGAGCCAAACGCAAAAATGAAAGAAAAAATGAGGGAAAACAAGGCAAACGTTTGGGTAAATAGGCAGTGACTATTTTGTACAACATGATATACTGAAACCATAAGAAACAGAAATGATTTGGCAAAGACGACAAAAATAAGAGCCAAAAATAAAAAAACAGGAGGAAAAATTATGGCTTCTGATGAAAACAGGAAGAAAGATCATGCGCAGCGGGATATCATCAGCCGTATCCCCAACTGGGGCTGGCTGCTTATTTCCTTTCTTGCAGCGATGCTTCTGTGGAAATGGCTGTCTGTGAATCCGACTACGGCCCGCAGCTTTCCCTTTGCGCCGGAGGTGCTGGCGTCCCTGGGTACCATGATCGAGCGAGGCGTACTGTGGCAGGATTTCAGCAGCAGTAATGGCATTGTCCGTGACAGCCTGCTCCGGCGGAAGTTCTGCTCCTGAGACAAAGGCTCCGGAGTCTGCGGAGGCATCCAAAGCAGAGGAAACGTCCAAGGCTGAAACTGAAAAGGAGACAAAGGCAGAAGAGGAAAAGACAGAGGCAGCGGCAGAGCCCATTACATTAAATATTGCATATATGCCAAACTATGGAAGCCTTTGGTCTGTGGCGGCAGCACAGGCTCAGGGATTCATGGAAGAAGAAGGAATTAAGCTGAATCTGGTATCCTTTGCAGATGGCCCTACCATCATTGCGGCGATGGAGTCCGGCAGTATTGATATCGGCTATATCGGACAGGGCGCACACAAGCTTTGTGTCAACGGCCAGGCCAAGATTTTTGCATTGTCCCATATTTCCAACGGCGACGCTGTGATCGGCGGACCAAGTGTGAAGACCATGGAAGATTTAAAGGGTAAGAAGGTGGCTTATTCCTCCGGTACATCCAGTGAGGATATTTTAAATAATACACTTACAAAGGCCGGTATGACCATGAGCGATATCCAGGCCGTTGATATGGACGCATCCGGTATTGTTACGGCAATGATTTCAGGCGGCGTAGATGCCTGTGCTACCTGGTCTCCAAACAGCTTAAAGATCATGGAAGAGATTCCGGAGGCAACCAAGCTGGCTGATAATATGACCTTTAAGGATACTACCGTTTCTCTGGCAAGCTGGATCGTAACTCCAAAGTATGCAGAGGAGAATCAGGATACCATCCTTCGCTTTACAAAAGCGCTCTTTAAAGGAATGGATTATGCGGCAGACGATCACTATGAGGAGACTGCAAAGGCAGTTGCCGATATTACAAAGACAGATGAAGCAAGCGTATTTGACCAGAGAGGCGATGCAGACTGGCTGACCGGAAAGGAAGTATCAGAAGGTGCAGCAGACGGAACCGTAGAGAATTACTACAAGATCCAGCAGGAGAATTTCATTGCCGGAGGACAGGTGGAAAAGGAAGTTCCTGTAGCAGATTATGTAATGCTTGACAATATGATCGAAGCAGGTAAGTAAAAATCATTGCAGGGAGCGTCCTGGGGGCCGGTTGGGGCGCCGGACGCTCTCTTTATGGCGGAAAAATGGCAGAAGGGCCTGCGTGACAGGGAAAGGAGCAGTTATGAAACACGACTATTACAGCTATACAAAAGAGCAGCTTTTGGAAAATCCAAAAATGAAGCTGTTTTGCTTGGAGGATAATGCTGCTGTATTTAAACAGATGGCAGAGCAGATGGCAGAAGAGATCAAAGCTCATAATGCAGAGGGAAAGCACACCGTCTTTATCTGTCCGGTAGGGCCGGTGGGACAGTATCCGTATTTTGTGGATCTGGTAAATGAGCAGAATATCAGTCTTAAAAATGTATGGTTTATCAATATGGACGAATATCTGGATGATGAGAAGCGCTGGGTGCCAGAGGATCATCCTCTGAGCTTTCGGGGCTTTATGAACCGTACCGTATATGACAGGATACGCCCAGAACTTGTGATGCCCAAAGAACAGCGGGTATTTCCGGATCCTTTTGATACGGAACGGGTCCCAAAACTGATTGAAGAGCTGGGAGGCGTGGATATTGCCTTTGGAGGAATCGGCATTAACGGCCATGTGGCTTTTAATGAAGCAGATGCGTCGCTGGCCAATGAGGAATTTCTGGCTCAGAAGACCCGTGTGCTTGCAATTACCCCTGAAACACGGACGGCCAATGCCATCGGAGATTTTAACGGAGCTCTTGAGGATATGCCTCATTACTGCGTAACCATTGGTATTTATGAGATCGCTCATGCGAGAAAAATCCGTCTGGGCTGCTTTAGAAACTGGCATCGGGCAGTGGTGCGGAGGGCCGCATACGGTGAACCGTCCTCGGATTTTCCCGTAAGCCTACTCCAGAGCCACCCGGATCTTACCCTTACCTTTACGGATTATGTGGCAGCTCTGTCTGACTGAGAAGAAAGGCAGGTTGGTTTATGAGGGACAATGTACTGGTTGTTCATGGAGGAGGGCCTACGGCAGTGCTGAATGCATCGCTGTACGGCGTACTTCTTGAAGCAAGGGAAAGCGGCGCAGTGGGCGCAGTTTACGGAGCCATCGGCGGAAGCGAGGGAATTTTAAAGGAACGGTTTTTAAATCTGTCCCGGTTTCCTGAAGAAGAGCTGAAAAAGCTCCTTACCACGCCGGGAACTGCCATTGGCTCTTCCCGATATGCGCTGGAGGAGGAAGATTATAAGGCAATGGAGGCCATTTTCCGTAAGCACCATATCCGATATGTGCTTTTTAACGGGGGAAACGGCACGATGGACGCCTGCGGAAAGCTGGTGAGGGCTTTAGGTCCAGACTCAGATATCCGGGTGGCAGGAATCCCAAAGACCATTGATAATGATATCGGCATTACAGATCATACTCCGGGCTACGGCAGCGCGGCCCGGTATATAGCCAGAACAACGGCTGAGATAGGGGCGGATGTGAAATCTCTTCCCATTCATGTGTGTATTTTAGAGGCCATGGGGCGCAATGCAGGCTGGATTACAGCGGCCTCGGCTCTGGCGAGGAAAAAACACGGGGATGCGCCGCACCTGATCTATCTTCCGGAGCGTCCTTTCAGGGAAGAGGAATTTCTGGCAGATGTGAAGGAGCTGTATGACAGGCTGGGCGGTGTGGTTGTGGTCGCCAGCGAGGGCTTAAAGGATGAAAGCGGAAAACCTGTCGTGCCTCCCATTTTCCAGACAGGCCGTTCCGTCTACTACGGAGACGTGGGAGCTTATCTGGCAGAGCTGGTGATCAAAAAGCTGGGAATTAAGGCCAGAAGCGAAAAGCCGGGGCTTTGCGGCAGAGCATCCATCTCCCTTCAGTCCCCGGTGGACCGTGAGGAGGCGGTGCTTGCAGGAAGAGAAGCCTTAAAGGCTGCAATGGAGGGCTGTACAGGCATTATGATCGGCTTTGCGCGCAGGGAGCAGGAGAAATATGAGGTCTGCTCCATCCGTATTCCGGTGGAACGGGTGATGCTTACAGAACGGACTGTTCCGGCTTCCTATATCAATAACAGGGGAAATGATGTGACGGATGCCTTTGTAAGCTGGTGCCGCCCTCTTACCGGAGAGGAAATACCGGACTATATTGATTTTCAGAAGATATACAGGGAAAGAAGAGAGGACAGAGAATGAAGCATATATTTTTAAATCTGAAGCGTTTTGATATTCCAAAGGAGTATGGCGGCGTAAACGCTATTGCTGCCGTGAAGGACTGGGGTTCCTATATTGTGGAGCAGACTCAGAAGGGGCTTATGGAGTATGGAACAAAGGATGTGGAATTTGCCATGTTTTTTCCCGAAGCCCACATACTCACAGCGGCAGGGACTCTCTGCGAAGGCAGTCCGGTAAAGGTAGGTTGCCAGGGAGTATTCCGCCAGGATACGGCAGTGGGGGGAAACTTCGGAGCCTTTACTACCAGCCGCACAGCTAATGCAGCCAGAGCTTTGGGATGCAGCTATGTGCTCATCGGCCACTGTGAGGAACGAAAGGATAAGGCAGGGATCCTTGCAGCGGGAGGAGGAGATCCGTCGGCTGTAAACAAAATTTTAAATCAGGAGATCCGGGAGGCGGTACGGGCCGGTCTGAAGGTGCTTTACTGTATCGGAGAGACCTCAGAGGAGCAGCCCAGATGGCAGGAGGTTTTAAGAACGCAGCTGGAGGAAGGCTTAAAGGATGTGGACAAAGGCTGCGTAACCATTGCATATGAGCCCGTATGGGCCATCGGGCCGGGAAAAACCCCGCCGGATAAGGAGTATATCCAGAAAATCGGCGCATTTGTAAAAGAGATTACCGGAGGCATGGACGTGGTTTACGGAGGCGGATTAAAGCAGGACAATGCCGCGATGCTTGCTTCTGTGCCGGATATGGACGGCGGACTTATCGCGCTGACCCGGTTTTCCGGTGAAATCGGATTTTATCCGGAGGAATATCTGGAAATTGTAAAGCTGTATCTGACAGCAGAAACTGCATAGAGCATTTGGGAAGGAGAATTGTTATATGAGAGTATCATTTGAATACGGGCAGGGCATGGTAGACGCCGTTCTGCCGGATTCTACAGACATTTTTATCCCGGGGGAGACCGTACCGGATCCGCCCTGTATTCCGGAGGAAAAATTAGAAGAGGAAACGTTAAAATCCATCCGCAATCCTATGGGAATGCCGCCTTTAACCGAGTTAGCCCACAAGGGCTCCAAGGTGGTGATCATTTTCCCGGATATCGTAAAGGGAGGACTGCAGCCCACGGCTCACCGGAAAATTTCCATTAAGCTGATCCTTAACGAGCTGTATTCTGCCGGGGTAGAAAAAAAGGACATCCTGCTGATCTGCTCCAACGGCCTTCATCCCAGAAGTACGGAAAAGGAGATCCGCGACATTCTGGGCGAAGAACTGTTCCATGAATTCTGGTATACCCACCAGATCATCAGCCATGACAGCGAGGATTATGAACACATGGTCGATCTGGGAACCACAGACCGGGGAGATCCCGTTCTTATGAACAAGTATGTATATGACAGTGATGTGGCGATCCTCATCGGCCATACCCAGGGAAATCCTTACGGCGGTTACTCCGGCGGTTATAAGCACTGCTCCACAGGCATTACCCACTGGCGTTCCATCGCCTCCCATCATGTGCCGCAGGTCATGCACCGGAAGGATTTTACTCCGGTAAACGGCCACTCCCTTATGCGGACCAAGTTTGATGAGATCGGCCAGCACATGGAAAAATGTATGGGAAAGAAGTTTTTCTGCTGCGACGCGGTTTTGGATACGTATTCCAGACAGATTGAGATCAACAGCGGCTATGCAAAGGTGATGCAGCCACACTCCTGGATTACGGCCGACAAGCGGACCTATATCCCCTGGGCTGAAAAGAAGTATGATGTAATGATTTTCGGCCTTCCGCAGAAGTTCCATTACGGCGACGGCATGGGAACCAATCCTGTTATGATGATGCAGGCCATTTCTGCACAGGTAGTGCGCCATAAACGGGTCATGAGCGATCACTGCGTGATTATCTGCGCTTCCATCTGCAACGGCTATTTCCATGATGAGAGATGGCCCTATATGAGAGAGCTTTACGATATGTTCCAGAAGGATTACATGAATATCCTGCCGGATTTAAACCGCTACGGCGAATATTTTGCCACCAATGAGGAATATATCCGCAAGTACCGCTACTGCAATGCCTTCCATCCGTTCCACGGCTTTTCCATGATGAGTTCGGCCCATATTGCAGAAATGAATACGTCGGCAATTTATGTATGCGGTGCCCAGGAACCCGGCTATGCCAGAGGAATGGGTCTTAAGACCAGAGCCACCATTGAGGAGGCCCTGGAGGACGCAAAGAAAAAATTTGTAGGACCAAACCCAAATATATTGGCTCTGCCAAAGACCTTTAAGCTGGGAGCAGTCCATCTGATGATGAAGGAGGGAGATCCATGTCTTTAATTCCCCTGCGGCCTCTTTTGGAGGCTTCCATGAAATACGGCTTCGGCCAGGGAGCATTTAACGTAAATGCGGTTGCTCAGGCAAAGGCAGCCATAGAGATCCATGAAATGTTCCGCTCTGCAGCTATCCTGCAGGGGGCGGATCTGGCAAATGGCTTTATGGGAGGAAATACGGATTTTATCCACGCTACTCTGGAGGATAAGAAGATCGGAGCCAGAAATATTGCCGGCGCAGTAAAAAAATATGCTCAGACAGTAGCCATTCCTGTGGTGCTCCATCTGGATCACGGCAGAGACTTTGACTCCTGCGTGGCAGCCATAGAGGGAGGCTATACCTCTGTCATGATCGACGGCTCCTCCCTTCCCTTTGATGAAAATGTGGAGCTGACCAGAGAGGTCGTAAAATACGCTCATGCCAGAGGCGTCAGCGTAGAAGGAGAGCTGGGAGTTCTGGCCGGTGTGGAGGATCATGTGTTTGCAGCTTCCTCCACCTATACGAATCCATT
>ERZ833782.2068-NODE-2068-length-14439-cov-16.174360_pt1 | contig 14439 bp, 10 predicted proteins | sample MGYA00519577_ERZ833782 | MGnify/ENA primary metagenome ERZ833782 (study PRJEB31850, sample SAMEA3708745) | human gut metagenome | biome: human gut; feature: human-associated habitat; material: faeces | place: China | collected 2014 ...
AGGGATGCCGTCGGCGTCCAGCGCGTCCATCTGCTCCCGGATGGCCCCGTAGAGGCAGGGGTCGCCGGTGTGGAGGCGAACCGTGGTGCCGCCGGCCTTTTCGGTGGCACGGATGGTGTCCAGCACCTGTTCCAGCGTCATTTCCGCGCTGTTATAGATGGCACAGCCGGGCTTCGCCAGCCCCAGCAGGGCCGGGTTGACGAGACTGCCCGCGTAGATGATGCAGTCGGCATCGGCCAGCAGGGCCGCGCCCCGCCGGGTGATGAGGTCGGGCGCACCCGGCCCGGCTCCTACAAAATGGACCATATCTTACCCCTCCTTCACCAAAATCGTTGCGAAATAGCCCGCCGACCGGGCCGGGTCGTAATCGGTCAGGTCGGGCCAGACCTCCTCGTTCGGCAGGCCGCAGTTACAGACCATCGCGCTCCGGCTCAGAAGCCCGGCGTCGGCCAGCGCGGCCAGCGTCTCGGGCAGCTGACGGCCCGATTTCATCAGCACTTTCGCGCCCGGTGCGGCCAGCACCTCAGCGGCGCAGCGTCCCGGGGCGATGGTCAGCGGCTGCTCCATGCCGCCCGTCAGGGACTGGCCCAGCCGGGCCGCAGCGGCACAGAAGCTCGTCACGCCGGGGAGCATCACGGTCTTGCAGCCCTCGGCCTCCAGGATCTCCTGCAGGTAGCCGAAGGTGGCGTAGACGGACACGTCGCCGAGGTTGAGCATGGCGACATCCTGCCCGGCGTCGAGATATTCTTTCACGGCCCGGGCCGCCTCGATGTGGGCGGCTTTCTGCACCGCCGGGTCAAGGCTCATGGCGAAGCGCAGCGGCAGGATGGTCTTGCCGCTCAGATCCACCGCACCTTTTGCGATGTCCAGCGCCAGCATCCCGCCCTTCGGGGTCTGGGGCGCGGCGATGACCGGGCAGTTTTCGAGGCAGCGGACAGCCTGCAGGGTCATGAGCTCGGGGTCGCCCGGGCCGACGCTGACGCCGTAAAAAGTGCCTATCCGTTTTTCCATTCGTCCAGCAGCTCCTTTGCAGTTCTGGTCTGGCCCAGCGGGCCGTATTGATTCGAGAAGAGCACCGCGCCCACCCGGAACGCCCCGGCGGCGCGGCGGTCGAGGTGGAGCTGGATGGCGTCCAGCAGGCTGGACAGCACCGGCTCTCTCATCTCTGCTTTGTCTAAGATCTCCATGCAGGCGTCGGTGGTGGCCGCGTTCATCAGGGCTGCGCAGACGTCCCGGGACGCGCCGCAGAGGGCAGCGTGGGCGCAGAGCAGCTCGGTGCGGCAGTCGGCTGTGCGGGAGTGGGTGTTCATGACGCCGCCCGCCAGTTTGACCAGCTTGCCGATGTGGCCCACCAGCACCACCTCTTCGAAGTGGGATGCCGCCGCCATATCCATCGTATCCCCGATGAAGTTCGAGGTCTTGACCACCGGGATATTCTTTAGGGCGGGCATCTTCTCGTGGAGATAGTCGAGGCCGTAGTTGCCCGGGGCGAGGATGAGCCGCCGGGGGCTTCCGGCCCGAAGCGCCGCCTGCCCCATTTCCAGCTGGATGGTGTCGAGGATGGCCTGCTGGCTCATGGGCTCGACGATGCCGCTGGTGCCGAGGACGCTGAGGCCCCCTTCCACGCCCATGTGGGGGTTGAAGGTGCGCTTCGCCGTCTCAGCCCCGCCCTCGATGGAGATGGTGACGTCAAAGCCGCCCGCGTACCCGGCAGATTCGGCCTCTTTTTCCAGCGCTTCCTTTATCATGGCCCGGGGGACGTGATTGATGGCAGCTTCGCCCACGGGCTGGTCGAGACCGGGCTTTGTTACCCGGCCCACGCCCTCACCGCCGTGGATGCGCACCTCGCCGGACAGCTCGGGCCGGAGGGCGACACCGGCGATGACCGGCAGACCGGTGGTCACGTCCACATCGTCGCCGCCGTCCTTCCGGATGGCGCACTCGGCCCCCTCGCCGGACAGGCGGCAGAAGATGGGCTCTACCTCCACCACGATGCCCTTCGGGGTGCGGAGGGCCACCGTCTCGGGGGTGCGGCCGGTGAGCAGCAGCCGTGCCGCGCCCGCCGCGCCCAGCGCCGCACAGGTGCCGGTGGTATAGCCGCAGCGCAGGAGCTTCTGGCCGCTGCGGACATAGTGCTCAAAGAGCGGGCGCTTTTCCTCCGGCGCTTTTTCTTCGCCGTAGAGGAATGCGTACTGCTCATCGGTCAGAGCATAAATTTTGCAGATGTTTTCCCGGGCAAAGGCCTTTTCCGGTGTCATGACGTCCGAGACGCCCGCCGCCGAGACGCAGACGACCTTGTCGGAAACTTTCTGCGCCAGCTCCAGCTCGTGGAGGCTGAGGATGACAGCCATCTTCTTGTCCCGGGCGAGGCTTTTCAGGATGGCCAGCAATTCGGCCTTGCCCTTGATGTCAAGGAAAGACGTAGGCTCGTCCAATAATATCAGCTCCGGCTGCTGGCAGATGGCCCGGGCCAGCAGGACGCGCTGGCGCTGGCCGTCGCTGATGCGGTTGAAGTCCCGGCCCGCCAGCGCCTCGGCCCCCACGAGGGCCAGCGCGGCATGGACCTGGCGCTTATCTTCCGCCGAGAGGACACCCAGCCGCCCTGTGTAGGGGTAGCGCCCGGCGGACGCCATCTCGAAGCAGGTGGTCAGCTCGGTGCGGCGGGTGTGGGGCACCATCAAGGCCATTTTGCGGGCGCGCTCCGGACCGGAGCAGTCCGCGAGATCTTTGCCGTCCAGCAGCACAGCGCCCCCCTGAGGGGCCAGCTGCGCTGCCAGCGTCTTGAGCAGGGTGGATTTACCCGCGCCGTTGGGGCCGATGAGGGTGAGGATGGTCCCCTTCCCGACGCCGAGGCCGATGTGCTCCATCAGGGGCGTTTTGCCGTAGCCGATGGCAAGATCCTCGGCGCAGCAGTAGAATTTCGGATCGCTCATTCCCGGCCCTCCTGTGTCTGGCGGCGCACCAGCAGCCAGATGACCACCGGCGCACCGAAAACCGCCGTCACCGAGCTGATGGACAGCTCAGTGGGCGCGAACAGGCTGCGGGCGATGAGGTCGCAGAGCAGACAGAACGCTGCCCCGCCCAGACAGCAGCCCGGCAGGACATAAAGGGGCTTTGCGCTGCCCAGCAGGTTCTTGACCAGATGCGGCACCGCGATGCCCACAAAGGAGATGGGGCCTGCAAAGGCCGTCACGCAGGCGGAAAGCAGGCTGGAAAGCAGCACGAGAGCCGTCGAGAAGGCCCGCACCGGTACGCCGACGCTCCTGGCGTAGCTCTCGCCCATCTGGTAGGCCGCCATGGGCTTCGAGAGCAGGAACGCCGCCGCCAGCGCGGGCAGCACCACGCAGGCCGCTGCACCCACGTTGGCCCAGGTCATGCCGGAAAAGCTGCCCATCGACCAGTTGTGGAGATTGACGATGTTGGAGTCCTGCGCGAAGGTCACCACGATGTCGGTGACAGCCGAACAGATATAACCGATCATGATGCCGCAGATGACGAGGATGCTCATCCGCGGCACCCGCCGGGCCACCACCAGCACGAAGGCCATAGCCGCCATCGAGCCTGCAAAGGCGGCGATGATGAGGGTGGCCGAGCCAGTGAGCAGCCCCTGCTGTAAAAACACTACCATCGTCAGGGCCACCGCCAGCTTTGCGCCGCTGGACACGCCCATGACGAAGGGGCCGGCGATGGGGTTGGCGAAGAAGGTCTGCAGGAGGTAGCCCGCCGCCGAGAGGGCCGCGCCCAGCAGCACGACCATGACCGCCCGGGGCAGGCGGAGCTGGAGCACGATGCCCACGGCCAGCGCATCTTCGCCCCGGCCCAGCAGAGCCGCCGCCACCGCGCCGGGCGTCAGGGACACACTGCCCCAGAACAGGTTGAGTGCAAACAGCACCGCGACCCCCGCCGTGAGGGCGAGGTACGCGAGGCTGAGGCGGCGGGTGGTGGTCATGACAAAGCTCCTTTTATACGATGCGCTGTAAGAAACGGAGGGACGCCGGGTCGGGCGAGCCCTCGGTGAAGACGAGGTTCATATCCGAGATGAGGTCGGCCAGCTCCATGCTCTGCTGGAAGAGGCTCTGGGCCGTACACCAGCAGTCGCCGGACTGGACGGCCTTGAAATCTGCCAGCATCGGGCATTTTTCGATAAGCTGGTCACGGGTCTCCACGACGCCCTCGATGGTGCTGTTGTAGATGAGGACATCGGCGTCTTTGGCCCGGGCGTAAAACGTCTCCAGCGGCAGTTTGATGGTGGACTGGGCCGACGTCTCCCCCTCGAGGTCGTCGAAGATGTAGACGCCGCCGGCCATCTCCACCATCTGGGCCACATAGTCGCTGGTGCGGCGGACGGTGATGAGGTTATTCGTGGTGATGGAGAAGAAGGCCGCGGTCTTGCCCGTGTTCTCCTGCTCGAGGATGGGGGCCACCTGCTCCACCTTCTGGCGAAAGACCTCTTCCGCCATCTCAGTCTTATTCAGCAGGATGCCGTAGAGCTTGAGCCACTCCATCCGGGCCAGCGGGCCGCTCTCGTAGCTCGAGCGCTCCACGAGGACCGGCACGCCGAACTTTTCCAGCTGCTCCTTGACCTCGGGGTCGTGGAGCACCATGGTGTTCTCGATGGCGAGGGTGCAGCCGGCGGCAAGGATGCGCTCATAGTCCGGGGCGCTGTACTTGCCCGCGTAGGCGATGCGGCCCTCCTGCATGGCCTGTCTGGCCTCTTCCACATACCAGCCCTCGGCCTTCGTGCCGGAGAGGGCGATGCTGTCCAGCGCGTCCAGATGGACGAAGAGGTCCATCACCGAGGTGGAGACGAGATAAATATGATCCAGCGGCTGGCGCAGCACCACGACGTCCTCGGGCAGGTCGTCCACCTCGGCGGCCCCCTCGGGGACGACGAGGAACCGCCCGGCGTCCGGGATGTCGATCATCACATAGCCGCCCTCATAGCAGTCAGCGGAAAACTGGGCGGCATAGTCCAGCGGATAGCTGTGGTCGAACACGAGGGATGCTGTATTGGCCGGGGCAGTCTTATTCTGCCCGCAGCCCGCAAGGGTGAGGGCGGCGGCAGGCAGGGCTTTCAGGAAATTGCGGCGTTTCATCATCACTTTGCCTCGGTCAGGGATGCAGAGGCGAAGGTCAGCGTATACTCGATCTCATGCGGGGTGCTCATGGCGACGGTATCGCCCACCACATCCAGCGGGGTGTCGAGAGCCGCGACGGGGATCTCGAAGGTAGAGTTGCCCTCGGTGTTGGTGGGCAGATACTTCTCGCCGTCCACCAGCATATAGTCGTAGTTGGGGCTGGACCAGACGATGGTGGCGGTCATCCTGCCGTCGGCCACGGTCAGGGCCGCAGGGCTTTCCACGGTGGCGCGGCCGGAGCCGCCCTCGAGGGTCACGTCACAGGTGTAGGTTCCGTCGGCAGGTGCTTCCGCCGCAGCAGGCTGGGCGTTGGCGACACGGACGGTGTGGTCGTACCACTTGCCCTTGGAGCCGAGGATGGCCAGCTGGAAGTCCTCGTCCAGAGCCTCCACCGGGATGTCGAAGCCATACACCTCATCGGACAGGCCGTCGGAGTAGGTGACGGTGTCGGTGGTGGGCTGGAGCCAGTCCCCCTCGTGGGCCTCGGCGTCAGCGGCCATGCCGACGTAGAGGTTGACGATCTTCTTGGAGACGAGGCTGACGTGGAAGGTCATCTGACCGTCCTTCACGGTCAGGGTCCCCTTGCCGTCGTTGGCCTCGTTGGCATGGAACATGGAGCTGTCGGTGTCAAAGTCGGCGGTGTAGACGCCGTCGGGCAGAGCCGACTCAGCGGAGACAGAAGCAGCCTCGCTCACGGCGGAGGAGGCCGCCGCCTCGGAGGACGCGGCAGAGCTGGCCGGGGCGCCGGATGCGCCGCAGCCGGTGAGAGAACCAGCCAGCACAGCGCCGGCCAGCAGAAGAGCAAATTTATGGTTCAGTTTCATGATGATATACCTCGAAGTATCTATTTTACAGAAAAGATTATAACACGCAATGGCCCGAATTCAAAGCAGGCCGAAAAAGAAATTGCCCGAAAAGGCACTCCTTTCCGGGCAATCATAAACTTATGCTCAGCCGTTCAGGGAATCGACAGCGGCCTTGGTGTGTGCGACGTAGAGCTGCTGGATGTCAGCGACCTCGCCCAGACCGGCGATCTGGCACTCGACAGAGTCGAATTCGCCGGAGGCCTCGAACTGGCTCTTCCAGGAATCCTCGTCGTCGCCCGCCATATCGTTGTTGGCGTGGTCACCTGCAACGACCATCAGGGGACGCAGGACGACCTTGGTGTAACCGGCGGCCTTGACAGCCTCGATGACGTTCTCGCAGGCAGTCTCCTCCGGCTCGCCCTCGACGGTGCCGATGAAGACGTTCTTGTAGCCCAGAGCGTTCATCTGAGACTGCATCTGGCTGTAGCTCACCTTTGCGGTGTGAGAGGTGCCGTGGCCCATAAAGACGAAAGCGGTGCCGTCCTTAGCAGCGGCGTCCAGACTGTCGAAACCGGCGGTCTTGACGGCCTCGGCGGTGATGGCCTTGGCGACAGCTTCCTTGTCGGCGTTGATGACGGTGGCATCGCTGCCCACCTCGCCCAGCAGAGGCTCGGCGATGGCGACAGACTCAAACTGATCGCGGTAGCTGTCCACCATCTCCATCATCTCGTCGTACTCCGCGCCGTGCATCAGATGGGTGGGCTGGACGACCAGATCCTTCACGCCGTTGGCAACAGCGCGCTCCAGAGCCTGCTCCATGTTGTCGATCTTCTCGCCGTCACGGGCCTGGACATGGTTGATGATGATCTGTGCGGTGAAGGCGCGGCGGACAGACCAGTCGGGATATGCGGCCTGGATGGCGTCCTCGATGCCCTTGATGTCCGCTGCGCGGCTGTCGTTGAAGGAGGTGCCGAAGCTGACGACCAGGATCTCCTTGTCGCCGATGTTGTCCTGGTTGCGGGCGTCGTCCTTAGAGGCGTCGCCGGTGTCGCGGCCAAAGTACTCGGGGCTTGCCTCTTCGCCCTCGACCATCTCCTTCTGGGCGTCGGTCAGGGCGTCCCATGCGGCCTTGGCGGCCTCGCACTGGGCGTCGGTGTTCTCGTTGCGCTCCTGCACATAGATGGCGTCGATGAGGTCTGCCACATTCTTTGCTGCCATTTCATCAGCCTCCTCGCTGCTCACTTCGCTGGCGGCGGCAGAGCTTGCGGCGGTGCTGCCGGCGGCAGTGGAAGAAGATGCACCGCAGCCGGTGAGCACACCGGCACACAGGGCCAGTGCGGCGGCAGCGGCGGTGACGCGCTGCCAGTTCTTGTTGGTTGCTTTACGCATTGTTTGAGTCCTTTCTGTTGTGTGGAATGTACGTTTCCGATAGAAAGGGTACGAAACGGGGGCCAGCTCAAACGAAAAAAGAGCCTTTTCACCGCGCGGAAGGCACAGCAAAAAGACCCTTTGAACATTCGGGCTTTTTGGTACGACCAATTCCTCGTGATCCGGAGCCGGACGCTCCTGTACCAACAGCGGGCAGGTTTCCTGACTGAAAGCTCATCGCCCGCTGCCGCCTTCCCAGAGGCAAAGCCTCCAGTGACCGGCGCTGAGCGCCAAGGCAGCGGACTCCCTTATCACAGTGACGAGATCGCGCGGGACTCGCACCCGCTTCCCTTTTACCCTCCCGGCCGGGGACGAAGCCCCGGCGACAGGCACCTGCTGTTTTCTATTCAGACGAGGTGAAGTATACCACACTCCGCCCTAAAATGCAATATCTCAGCCCTCCTGCGGCACGGTCCAGACCATGCCCAGCGCTTCGAGCTTTGCGATGCGCTCTGACGTCAGCTTTTTCTCGGCACAGGCGTAGTTTTCGCGCATCCGGCGGACCCAGTCGCCGAGGCAGAAGCCGTCTTCGGTCTTATAGTTCACCGGCACCAGCAGATTGCCGTGGGCGGCGCAGTACTCTTCGGCACGGCGGAACGCCCCGGCCCACTTGGCCTCCCGGGCGTCCCACTGCATCCCGATGGCATCCAGCAGAGCGATATGCTCCGGCGTCACCTGGAACGAGCCGGGCCGGGCCTTGCGGGCAGCCCGGAGGTTCGAGATCCAGACGCCCAGACGGAAGCCGTTCTCGTCTACATATCCGGCAGGCACGAGGAGGCTGCCCTTCTTCTCGGCGTAGAGCCTGGCGCTCTGGTAGTTATCCAGCCAGTTCTGCTCCCGCACGCTGCACGCGGGCGGCACCGGGGCGCTGAGGCGTCGGCCTTTTTCGCCCTTGAACAGCTCTTTCAGGGCCGCGCGGCGCTCGGCGGAGAGCTTTTTGCCCTCCCGCAGCATCTGCTTCTGACGGGACAGCCAGCTGCCCAGCCAGATGCCGTCCTCCGTCCGGTACTGGGCCGGAACGGCCAGACTGCCGTGCTCCTTTTTGTATTCCACGGCCAGCTCGTAGCGGTGCTGCCACGAGTCGGTCTTTTCCCAGTTCATGCCCAGCTCGTCCAGCAGAGCTTTCCGCTCCGGCGTCACCCGGGCGCTGCTGCGCTCGGGGTTCTGCCATGCGTACCGCTGGCGGGACACCCACTTGCCCAGCAGGATGCCGTCTTCGTCGGTGTACTCGGTGGGGACGTCGAGGTTCCCGTGGGCGGCGTGGTACTTCACAGCGGCCTCGTAGGCGGTCTGCCACTTGCGGTCGTTCCGGTTCGTCCAGTCCACTTCCAGCGCTTCCAGCTTTTCGATCTGGGCGTCGGTCAGCACACCTTCTTTATAAGCGGCACGCTGACTGCCCAGCCAGACGCCCAGCGCCATGCCGTCCGGCGTGACGTACTTGACGGGAATTTCCAGCGTGTGATTTTCCAGATAATACTGGACGGCGGCGGCATAGCTCTTCTCCCAGAGGATGCTGCCGGTGTCCCAGACCATGCCCAGTGCCTCGAGGCGTTCGACGCGGTCTGACGGCAGGTTCCCGCTCAGATAGCGCTGGCGGTTATAGACGATCCACTCGCCCAGTGCAAAGCCGTCCTTATCCTTATAATGGACCGGCACCAGCAGGTCGCTGTGGCTGCCGCGGTACCGCCGGGCCGAAGCACAGCCGTTCTCCCACGCCAGCTCGAGCCGCTTTTTCCAGTTCATGCCGATTTTGTCCAGCCGGGCGGCCTGCTCGGCGGTGAGGCGTCCCTTTTTCTTTCCGGCCCGGACAAGGCGCTGGTTTTCCAGCCAGCGGCCCACAGCCACGCCCCCAAAGCGGTAGGAGCGAGGCACGTCCAGCGTCTTTCCCTCTGCCGTCATCTGCTTTGCGGCGGCATAATAGCGCTCCCAGTCGGAGTCCAGCGCGCGGCGGAGCTGCCGGTAAGCCCGGCGGCAGGCAGAGAGAGGCTCTTCCAGCGGGAAGGCTTCTGCCCCCGCCGCGCTGCACTCCTTCCGCAGCTGCTGCACACAGGTAAGCGCCTCAAAGGCCGCGCTCAGCTCTGCCACCGGCACACTGCCGCAGGCTGCAAGGGCGCGTGCCAGCATCTGCCGGTATGCGGCCGGTCCAGCGCTGCGGCGCACCAGCACCACGCCCGAGATCCCGGCCAGAGGAGCCTGCACCGCCGGGCCGTTGGCACAGACCAGCAGCCGGAGGGTGGCCGCTTCGTCGGCCGCAAAGCCTTCTGCATCCTTATAAATATGTGTTCCTGCACCAAACAGCTTCCCGGCCTGCTCTGCGGTCTGCGCCGCCGCTGCATCATCCTCGCAGAGGACGAGGCAGCGCCCGGCAGCATCCGGGAGCCACTGCGCCAGCAGCTGTTCCACCGGCGGAAGCTTCTCTACGGCGAGGCTCAGAGCCTGATATTTCTCGGCGTTGGGGTCAGGGCAGCCCGGCAGATGGAGGTTCTTCACCTCAGCACGGAGGCGGGCCATCGCATCTTCCAGCGGCCAGAGCAGGGCCGTATAGGAGGCCGGCATGGGCAGCAGGCCCTCGGCCATCGCCCCACCCAGCGCCAGCGGCTCCACGATGGCGTCGGCCAGCATCTCCTCGGCAGCGCGGCAGCTGTCGCCCGGGGCGTCCGGCTCCCCCAGAGCCAGCAGCTTTGCCCCCGGGCAGAGGCGGAACAGGGGCTGGACACAGTCGGCCCAGTCCTTTGCGCTCATCTCCCTCCAGCCGTCCAGTACCAGCAGGCCGGGCCGGAACTCAGCCAGCGCTACCCAGCCCAGCGCATTCTGCACGGCCAGCTGCTCGCAGCTCATCAGCCGCACCCGGCCGCCCAGCGTCCGGCCCAGCCGCTTTGTCAGGGCGCGGCGCAGCTCCAGACGGGCAGCACAGGACACCACCCAGAGCACGCGCATCTCGGGGTGGGCGTCCAGCAGCTCCCACACGATGCAGCCTTTGCCCGTACCCGCCGGGCGCACCAGCGCAGCACAGTTTTTCTGCTGCAGTCCAGCCTCCGCTGCACGGCAGGCTGTTTTATTTGAATCATCTACCAAAATCGACATATCTTATCCTTTCTGCCCCTTCCGAGGGTTCAGAAATTCGCTTTTTCTGCAAAAAAGAAACGCGCCTGCGCAAAGCTGGCTTTCCTGCCTGCGCTGCGCCTGCGTTTTTCTGCAAAAATGTTACTTTCATGCTCTATTTTTATCATAAAAGTTTATTTCTTGTCAAGATGATTTGCGTAGATTTTTCCAAATAATTTTACATTCCCTTTTTCCGGAAATTCCGTGACCGTTCCCTGCTGGCCGTTGACGTCAGGGACAGTTGGTGGTAGACTTTTTTTATCGGCTCCCCTTTTGGCGGGAGACTCCCCTATTTATGATATGTGAGGTAATCGATATGAACATCATCAGCACCGAAAAAGCTCCCGGCGCCATCGGCCCCTACTCTCAGGGCTACACCGTGGGCGGTCTCGTCTTCACCTCCGGCCAGATCCCGCTGGACCCGGCGACGGGCGCCGTCGTGGGGGAAGATATCACAGCGCAGGCAAAGCAGGTGCTTGAAAACCTCAAGGCCGTGCTGGAAGCATCCGGTGCGGCGCTGGATACAGTGCTCAAGACGACATGCTTTCTGGCGGATATGGCGGACTTCGCGCCCTTCAACGAGCTGTATGCGGCCTATTTCACAGGCTGCCCGGCACGCTCCTGCGTGGCGGTGAAACAGCTGCCCAAAGGTGTGCTCGTAGAAGTGGAGGCCATTGCGGCGGTGCGCTGAAAGACAAAACGATCTATATAAGAGCGAAAGGAGAGGCAAGCGATGGATATCAAGGCAAAAATGAACGGGCGCTTCCGCGACCTGCAGGGCGGCCTGTTCCTGGAAGTGACGAAGGCAGACGTGGGCGAGGGCGCCGGCAACTTTATGAAGGCAGGCGGCGACATCATGGCCTGGGCGGACCCCTTCTTCCCGGACCCGGCCATCCCGGAGTCTGTGAAAAAGGCGATGCACGAGGCGATCGACGGGGGGTTCCCGGCCCATTACGGCATGCCCATCGGCATCTACGAGCTGCGCGAGGCGCTGGCGGAGCATATCTCGGAGCGGACGGGCCTTTCCATCGACCCCAGCCGCAATGTCATCGTGACGCCGGGCTCGGACAGCGGGCTTTTGTACGCCATGATGCCGTTCATCTCGGAGGGGGACGAGGTGATGGTGCCGGACCCCAGCTATCCCAGCAATTTCCTCAACCCGAAGCTGCTGGGCGGCAAGACGGTGCCCGTGCCGCTGTACCCCGAGGACAATTACCAGGTGCGCATCGAGGAATTTGAAAAACGCCTCACGCCGCGCACGAAGATGGTGCTGCTCACGCACCCCAACAATCCCACCACTACGGTGTACCGGCGCGAGAGCATCGAGGCGCTGTGCCGCTTCATCATCGACAACGATCTGGTGCTGGTGTGCGACCAGGCGTTTGAAGACCACATCTACGACGGCATCGAATTCGTGGCGCCGTGCACGCTGCCCGGCATGTGGGAGCGCACGCTCACAGTATGCTCCATTTCCAAGGGCATCGGGCTGTCCGGCTTCCGCATCGGCTATATCTATGCGTGCGACAAGATCATGGATGTGCTGTACGGCGGCGCGGTGAACGTGCTGGGCGCAGCGTGCACCCTCAGCTCGCTGGGCGCCATCGCGGCCATCAAGGACAAGGAGCATATGCGAAGCAATTATGAGCGCCTCGAGCGCCGCCGCCGTCTGGCATACGACATCCTCTCCACAGCACCCGGCGTGGAGATGAAGATGAGCGAGAGCGGCATCCTGTCCTGGCTCAATATCAGCCGGCTGGGCACGAGCGCCGAGGTGGCCGATTACATCATGGAGCATGCGAAAATCATGGTGAACCAGGGCACGCCCTACGGCGCGCAGGGCGAGGGCTGGCTGCGCATCGTGACGGCCTGCTTCGCCAGCGATGAGGATGCGGCCGTGCGCTTTGAGCGCATCAAGGCAGCGCTCACACGGCTGGCGAAGGAAAAGGGCATTGCATAGGCAAGGGCCGGCCGCAGGGCCGGAAGGGTATCAAATGTAAGGAAAGGAAGGAAGACCATTGAAAGACGAAAACAACAAGCTTGAATTCAGAGGCGGCATGTTTATGTCGCTGGTGCCGGTGGCGATCTTCTTCGCCTTCTGCATCATCCTGTTCGTGGTGTTCAAGGCGTTCAACATGGAGGCGCTGGCCATGGGCGGCTTCGTGGCGCTCCTCATCGGCGGCATATTCTGCAAGAGCTACACGAAATTCTGGGATTCTGCCATCCGCGGCATCTCCTCCATCTCCTCGGTTTCCGTTATCGTTATCTTTTTCGTCATCGGCATGTTCTCCGCGCTGATGAAGGAGAGCGGCCTGTCCGGTGGGTTCGTATGGCTGGCGAACTCCGTGGGCATCCAGGGCGGCCTGTTCGTGGCGTTTGTGTTCTTTGCAACCTGTATCGTTTCCACGGCAACCGGCTCGTCCATCGGCACCATGTTCACAGCATTCCCCATCTTCTATCCCGCGGGCATCATCCTGGGCGGCAGCTCCATGTTCCTGGCGGGCGCCATCGTCTCGGGCGCCATTTTCGGTGACAACCTCGCCCCCATCTCGGACACGACCATCGCCAGCGCCTCTACGCAGCAGTTCCGCGACGGGCGTCCAGCCGATGTGGGCGGTTGTGTGAAAACGCGCTTTAAGTATTCCATCGTGGCGGGCAGCATCGCGCTGGTGCTCTTTGCCATCCTGGGCGGCATCGGCGGCACATACGAGGGCGGCGCGATTGAGGCGCTTTCAAACCCCGTCAGCCTCGTTATGCTCATCCCGGTCGTCGTGATGCTCGTTGTGGCCACGAAATCGCGCAACATCTTCCTTGGCATTCTGGTGGGCCTCTCGCTGGGCCTTGTGACGGGCCTTGCCTGCGGGCTTTTCCCGCCCTCCGCCGTCTTTGCAAACGACCCGGAGAACAGCGCCGCCACAGGCTTCCTTGTAACGGGCGTTGCCGGCATGCTGGGCACGGTTGGCCTCGTGATCTCGGTGTTCGGCATCATGGGCGTCCTTACAGATGCGGGCATGCTGGGCTATCTTGTTGAGAAGATCCTGGGCAGCAAGCTGGCCCGCACGCCGCGCGGCGCCGAGGTGGCGAGCGTTATTGGCATCTCGCTCACCACGCTCATCTTCGGCGGCGTGACCAGCGCATCCATCCTCACGTTTGGCCCGGTGCTGAACGAGGTGGGCAAGGCGAAGGGCATCCACCCCTACCGCCGCGCGAATCTGCTGGATGCAGTTGCCAACAGCCTGCCGGCCATCGTGCCGTTCCTTTCCGTGTTCGTGTTCATTGGCTCCGCTCTCACGGGCCTGTCGCCTGTGGCTGTGGCCGGCGGCACGCTTTACGGCTTCACGCTGTTCGCCGTTATGGTGGTGGCGGTAGCCACGGGTTGGGGCCGCGACTTCGAGGGCAAGAACGGCGAAGCTGTGAAGCAGCCTGTTGAGGAGACGGCACAGAGCAGCAAGTGATTCATGCCCTGTGGCTCATTCGCCCAATGAAACCACAAAAAACTCACTGAAAATGAAAGACCGCCGCGGAGCTGCTCCGCGGCGGTCTTTTTATTGTAAGGGAAATGGAAGAGGGATCGTCTGTATCCGGCCTGCAAGGGAGCCTCAATAAAGTGTAAACGGCAGGAAAGACGGAGAAGGAACAACGCATAGGATGCGAAAAAACCGCACCACTAAGCCGTTTTTGGCTGTCTGGTGCGGTTTTCCGAATGGTCGGAGTATTGAGATTTGAACTCAAGGCCTCTGCGTCCCGAACGCAGCGCGCTACCAACTGCGCTATACCCCGAAAGAAAACGGCAGCAGATGCTGCCGTTTGGTTGCGGAAGAAGGATTCGAACCCTCACAATGCGAGTCAGAGTCGCAGGTGCTACCATTACACAATTCCGCATTGCATTCACGGCGTATCGCCGAAGTGCTTTATTATTATACGAAGAAATTCGCCCGATGTCAACACCTTTTTTTAAGAAAATCCAC
>ERZ833782.2092-NODE-2092-length-14300-cov-6.095332_pt1 | contig 14300 bp, 10 predicted proteins | sample MGYA00519577_ERZ833782 | MGnify/ENA primary metagenome ERZ833782 (study PRJEB31850, sample SAMEA3708745) | human gut metagenome | biome: human gut; feature: human-associated habitat; material: faeces | place: China | collected 2014 ...
CCAGACGGTATGAAGAAGACAAGGTCCTTACCAAGACCATGATCAATAATTACGCAAAAAATAATCTTCTCCCACCACCTGTTAAAAAGAAATATTCCAAAGAACACATGCTCATGCTGATCTTTATCTACTATTTTAAGAGCCTGTTATCTTTCAGGGATATTGAAGAACTGTTTAAGCCTATCACCGCCAAACATTTTACAGGTCATGGTTCCAGTCTTTCATTGGAAGACATTTACAGAGAAGTATTTACATTAGAAGAAAGTGAAATGTCCTCTATTAAAACAGATATCGCCTCTAAATTCCAGAAAGCAATGGATACATTCCAGGATGTTTCTGAGGAAGACGGCGACCAGGATTACCTGAAATTATTTTCCTTTATCTGTGAACTTTCCTTTGATGTGTATATGAAAATGCAGATGATCGAGCAGCTGACAGACCAGCTTCGTGCAGAACGTCCGGACCCCAAAAAGAAATAGTTTTTTCTCCCACAAAAATAATTTTTTCCATATTTTACCAATTACATCCCCGATTTCTGAAGGTGACTTACGTTATCTTCAAAAACCGGGGATTTTCGTTATTCTCCCTTGAAATAAGCGCTTACAATTTTTTTGTTCATACATAAATTTTTTTGAGATTGTTGTTGCTTTTTGTTTATTCTATGATAAAATAAAAGTATAAATGGTCGATTTATTATTCGTTTTAACAACTTATTTGTTTCTACCTTGAAAGGAGATTATACATATGTCTACATTCTTTGTAAACGGCAAGTCTGTGACAACTACACGTAAGCAGTCCCTGTTACGGTTCCTGCGTGACGAGCTGAAACTGACTTCCGTAAAAGACGGATGCAGTCAAGGTGCCTGCGGTGCCTGTACCGTTATCATTGACGGTGAAACCTGTCGCGCCTGTGTTCCTACCACGGACACCTTAGAGGGCCGCAACATTATTACCGTAGAAGGCCTTACTGACTGGGAATCCAAAGTTTACACCTACGCTTACGGGGAAGCAGGTGCTGTACAGTGCGGTTTCTGTATCCCTGGCATGGTTATGTGTACCAAAGCACTGTTAGATAAAAATCCAGATCCGACAGAAGCTGAGATACGCTATGCCATCCGCAACAACTACTGCCGCTGTACCGGTTATGTAAAGATCATTGCTGCGATCCGTCTGGCAGCCAAGATCAAACGTGAAGGAATTATCCCGGAAGACAGCGCAACTGACTGGAAGATCGGTTCCAGAGTCCATCGTCTGGACGTAGAAGAAAAAGTTTTAGGATATGGCAAATATCCGGACGACTTCTATTTTGACAACATGTGCTATGGCTCTGCTGTACGAAGCAAATATCCAAGAGCTCGTGTGCTTTCTATTGATATTTCTGCAGCAAAAGCACTTCCTGGTGTTGTGGCTGTACTTACTGCAGAAGATGTTCCTGGTGAAAATCTGGTTGGACACTTAAAGCATGACCAATATACACTGATCCCGGTAGGCGGTCTGACCCATTATCTGGGAGATGCCATTGCCCTGGTGGTTGCTGAAGACAGAGAAACTCTGGAGAAAGCAAAGAAACTGGTAAAAGTTGAGTATGAGGTACTTCCGGCTATCCACAACATTGAAGAAGCAGCTGCACCAGATGCACCTTTAGTATATGATGAGGAAACCTCCAATGTACAGGCTTACAAACATGTCTGTCGCGGCAATGCTGAGGAAGCCATCAAACATGCAGCACACGTTATTTCCCATCACTTTGAGACTCCGTGGACTGAGCATGCTTTCCTGGAACCGGAATGTGTTGTTTCCTATATGGACAGTGACGGCGATGTGTTCCTGATCACTACTGACCAGTCTTCCCATACTACCCTTCACGAATGTACCAGACTGTTAGGGAGCAAAAAAGTCAAGGTACAGAATGCCTTAGTTGGCGGCGGTTTCGGCGGCAAAGAGGATATGTCCGTTCAGCATCACGCTGCACTGATGACCTACTGCACAGGCCGTGCTGTAAAAGTAAGCCTTACAAGAGCAGAGTCTCTCCTGGTACATCCAAAGCGTCATCACTTTGTTATGGATTTCACCATGGGCTGTGATGAAAACGGTAAGATCATGGGCGTTAAGGCAAAAGTTGCTTCTGATACAGGTGCTTTCGCTTCCCTTGGCGGTCCTGTTCTGGAACGTGCATGTACCCACGCTGCAGGTCCTTATGCTTATGAAAACTTTGAGATCGAGGGAACTGCTTATTATACAAACAACCCGCCAGCCGGTGCTTTCCGCGGTTTCGGCGTAACACAGACCTGTTTTGCAGTAGAAACTCTTCTGAACATGATGGCAGATGAGATCGGTATCACTCCTTGGGAGATCCGCTACCGCAATGCCATCCGTCCGGGCGGCGTTCTTCCAAACGGTCAGATCGTAGATAATTCCACCGGTCTGGTTGAAACACTGGAAGCTGTAAAAGAAGAATATGACGCTGCTGTAGCTTCTGGTAAAGCCGTTGGTCTTGCCTGCGCTATGAAGAATGCCGGTGTCGGCGTTGGTATCCCTGACTGGGGCCGTGTAAAACTAATCGTAGAAGATGACGCAAAACTGCACATCTATACCGGTGCTTCCTGTATTGGGCAGGGACTTGGTACCGTCCTGGTACAGATGGTAGTTACAAATACTGACCTGGCAAGAGACCAGATCGTATATGAGCGGAGCAACACCTGGATCGCACCTGACTCTGGTGATACTTCCGGTTCCCGCCAGACTTTAGTTACCGGTGAAGCCTGCCGCCGTGCCTGCGAAAAGGTAATGGAAGCAAAGAATGCCAGCGAACATCATTCCTTAGATGACCTGAAGGGACAGGTATTCTACGGTGAATACCTTGCAAAGACAGACCCGTTAGGAGCTGACGTACCAAACCCTGTATCCCACGTAGCTTACGGTTATGCTACCCAGATGTGCATCGTCGATCCAAAGACCAAGAAGATCGAGAAAATGGTTGCTGCCCATGATGTAGGTAAGGCAGTAAACCCATTATCCTGCGAAGGCCAGATCGAGGGCGGTGTCGTTATGTCCATGGGATATGCTTTAAGAGAGCGTTATCCAATTGATGACAACTGCAAGCCTATTGAAAAATATGGTTCTTTAGGTCTCTTCCGCGCTCATGAAGTACCTGAGATCGAAGCCATTGTTATTGACAAACCTGGTCTGAATGTAGCCTGCGGAGCCATCGGTATCGGAGAGATCACTTCTATCCCTACTGCTCCGGCCATTACAGACGCTTACTATCGCTGTGACGGAGAACGCCGCTACAGCCTTCCAATTTCAGGAACACCTTATGAAAGGAGATTCTAATCATGGCTGTTAAAAAGAAATTTCCATATCGTTCTGCTTTTGTAGCCTGCAACGGCGGATGTCATGTAACAGAAGGCTCCAGCTGTTCCTATGGCTGTATCGCCTGCGGAAAATGTGTAGAAAGCTGTAAATTCGGTGCCATCCATCTGAATGAATATGGCGTAGCTGAAGTAGATGAAGAAAAATGTATCGCCTGCGGACGCTGCACCAGAGAATGTCCTCAGCACATCATCCACTTACACGACTGTGCCAATACCATTGCTGTTAAATGTTCCAACAAAGATAAAGGCAAAGACGCAAGAGGTGTCTGTGCCGTCAGCTGTATCGGCTGCGGCATCTGCGAAAAGACCTGTACTGCCAGTGCCATCCACGTAGAAGACAACTGCGCAGTGATTGATGAAGCATCCTGCTTAAGCTGCGGTATGTGTGCAGTGAAATGTCCACGGCATGCAATCTATGATTTGCGAGGAATTTTTACGAAAGTGAGATAAATATAGCATTGGAACCCCGCCTGGCGGGGAAAGTCAACTGCCATAACAAAAAACGGGCCCGGCAGCCACATTAGTCAGCTGCCAGAGCCCGTTTTCTCACTCACTCTATTTTACAGAGCATATTTTCCTCTCTTCAGGAACTCGCCCTTCTTCTCTTCTACCACTTTTCCGTCCTTTACAGCCTGAAGTCCACGTAAGAACACGCTTTCCACTCTTCCGGTCACTTTTGTACCTTCAAATGGTGCATAATCTACATTCTGGACCTGATCTTTGGCTGTGATCACATCTTCTACACCTGTACGCATGATCACAAGGTCTGCGTCACTTCCTGGAGCGATCACGCCCTTTCTCGGGTATAAGCCATACAGTTTTGCAGGATTTTCAGACAGAACGCGACACATATCTTCTTTTGTGATACGACCCTTATCTACACCGTAAGTATAGATCAAAGTCCCTCTTGTCTCAGCACCCGGCATACCGCCTGGGATCTTGGTAAAGTCGCCTTCTCCTAACTTCTTCTGCTCTGTGGTAAAGCTGCAGTGGTCAGTAGAAACAGTCTGGATGGTACCGTCTGCCAGACCTTTCCACAAGCAGTCCTGGTCTTCTTTCTTTCTTAAAGGCGGCGCGCACACATATTTTGCACTTTCAAAGCCAGGAAGTTCATAAAGACTGTCATCCATCAGCAGATACTGTGGACAGGTCTCCACATAAACCTTCTGTCCTCTCTTGCGGGCCTGTGCAATCACATCATATCCTTCTTTACAGGTCAGATGCACTACAACTACAGGAACATCTGCTACTTCTGCCAGACGTAACAGTCTTCCAATTGCTTCTGCTTCCGCAGCTACCGGTCTGGTCTTTGGATGGCTGGAAACACCCATTTTTCCTGCTGCCTTTGCTTCTTCCTGTAAAGCTGCAATCATACCGCTGTTTTCACAGTGTACACCGGTGATACCGCCAGTCTCTTTTAATCTCTGTAAGATCTCAAATAAGGTCTTATCATCTACCTGGGTATCATAAGTCATATACAGTTTAAAAGAAGTAATTCCTTCATCCATCATATCCTGGACTTCTTTGGAAACAGAAGGGTTCCAGTCTGTAATAGACATATGGAAGCTGTAATCGCAGGAACACTTTCCATCTGCCTTTTCATGCCAGTTCTTTAAGCCTTCTGCCAGTGTTTCTCCCGGATACTGGGTTCCAAAATCGATAATGGTAGTAGTACCGCCTTTTAAAGCAGCCTTTGTACCGGTAGCAAAATCATCTGCTGTTACAGTTCCTGCCACATGCAGGTCGAAATGGGTATGTGCATCAATAAATCCAGGGAAAATCAGGCATCCAGATGCATCGATCTCCTTATCTCCCGGCTGTGCCAGTTTTTTAATCTCTTCAGCTGTACCTGTAGCCGCGATCTTTTCCCCATCAATGAGGATATCTGCAGGAAAACTTCCGCTTCCTGTGACTATAGTTCCGTTTTTAATGATCTGTCTCATATTATCCAGCCTCCTTTATAATAACAGCTCATAGCAGCCCTCTGTTACGATCTGTTCCGTAGCGATCAGCTGCTCCAGAGAAACTCTGTCCGCAACCGGTGCGCACCAGGCCATTCCACAGCCTGCGCTGATCTGCCTTGGAACCGGGATCAGACGTCCCGGAGCCTCTTTTGCTTTTGCAGCTGCTTCCATTTTCATTGCCATTGTGGTAGTTGGAAATGCAAATACCACCTTCATTGTCTTTTCTCTGGGCATGTTATCTTCCTCTCTCGCTCAGATCCACACGTACACATGCTGACATGCTTCACTGCCTGCTTACGCAGGCGGGATCTTCATTAATGGCTTGTGAAAAAACCTCTAGGGCATGACCAAAAAGCCACGCCCCGAAGTTTTTTTCTTTTATAAAATTAACCGATCAGCAGATAGCTGTAATCAGAAATTACAGTCTTAATGATCTTCTGAATTCCATCCGGAACATTCTCATTTGCAGTTCCAACTGTGTAATCAATTACATTGCCTGCTAAACGTACCTTGCAGATTCCTGCTGCTGCATCAAGAACCGTGAAGCCCTGGTTCTTGCTGTTTTCCATATCTGCTTCATTTGCAAATAAGGTAAACTTGTCAAGATATGGAGCGCTGTCCCATGGGCAGAAGCTGCGGCAGTTGCCACATTCATTACACATATAATCTACATGGATCACCTGATGTTTGTCCATGCCAGGTACTGTTAAGGTTACGTTTGCTCTGTTCGGGCATACCTCTACGCAGTTTTCGCAGATGCTGTTGCAGGAGAGACATCTTCTGCTGTCAGACTCTTCATTCTCCTCAGACAGTTTGCCCTTACGTCCGTAAACAACCTCAGCATCAGCCATCTTGAAGATATCCTCAGATAAATCTCTTCCGATAATAGCTTCTGCTGCTTTCTTACCATCTCTGATGCCTTCTACAACAGTAGCTGGTCCAAAGAGACCATCGCCGGCAACATAAACGCCCTTTACAGAGGTCTCCAGAGTGTTGTGGTCAACAACTGGACGCTTCTTTTCGTCTACAGCGATACCATTTGCTTCGTAGAATGCGCCTGGAACCTTCTCACCAACAGCTGCGATCACAGTGTCAGCAGCGATCTTAACGATCTCCTCAGTCTCAACAACGCTTCTTCTTCCGCTTGCATCGTAATCACCTAACTGCATCTTGCGGCAGATCAGTTCGCCATTTTCCAGTTTAACAGGTGCTAACAGCTCTGCAAACTCTACGCCGTCATCAATTGCCATTACTAACTCTTCTTCATCAGCTGGCATATATCTCTTGGTTCTTCTGTAAACCAGGGATACCTTTTCTACGCCTGCATTGCGCTTTGCAGCTCTTGCAGTATCCATAGCTGTGTTACCGCCACCGATAACAACAACGTTCTTGCCTAAATCTACCTTGCCGTCAGTTGCCTTAAACTGTGCCAGGAACTCTAATGCGTTCATGGTCTCGCCAGCTTCCAGTCTCAGTCTGCCTGGTTCAGAAGCACCAACTGCCAGTACAACGTAGTCATATTCTTTCTTTAATTCATCAACAGAAGTGATCTCTTTGCCGTTTACCAGCTCTGCACCCATAGCACGAACCAGCTCAACGTCATGATCGATTGCTTCGTGGGAAATACGGAAGCCTGGGATCACATTGCGTACAACGCCGCCCATCTTTTCTGCCTTCTCAAATACAGTAACCTTCATACCGCCCTTTGCAAGGAAGTATGCAGCTGCCAGACCAGCAGGGCCGCCGCCTACTACAGCTGCCTTCTTATCAGAAGTAACTGCAGGTGCCTTTAATGCTGCCATAACAGCATCAATTCCGCCCTGTGCAGACTCTAACTTGGTTCTGCGGATATCTACAGAAGCCTCGTAGAAGTTTCTGGTACATTTGCTCATACAGTTGTGCGCACAGATGGTACCGGTGATAAATGGAAGCGGGTTCTTGTTTAAGATAACCTTTAATGCTTCTTCGTACTTTCCTTCACCTGCCAACTGCATGTAACGGGTGATATCCTGATGGATCGGGCATCCTTCCTGACATGGAGCGATAAAGCAGTCTGTTAACGGAACCGGCTTTTTCACCTTTCTGGATGGAAGCGGCTTAACAGCCTTTACATGGTGTTTGTCAGACTTTGCAGCCTCTACCATAGCTTCTACCTTCTCTGCGCTTACGCCAGCGAAAGCTGCTGCTTCTTTTGCCTTAAATAACTGTCCGATCTGCTCTAATCTTTCATAGCCGCCTGGCTTTAACATGGTAGTTGCCATGGTTACAGGCCAGATACCAGCGTCTACGATCTTTGTGATATTAAAGTAATCAGCACCGCCGGAGTAGGAAATACGCAGTTTTCCGTCAAAGTCTTTTGCCAGTTTCTGTGCAACAGACATGGACAGAGCGTATAAAGACTTACCGGACATGTACATTTCTTCACTTGGAAGTTCATTCTGTTTTACATCAACAGGGAAGGTATTTGTGATCTTAACACCAAATTCCAGTCCCTTCTTATCTGCCAGCTTCTGCAGTCTCTGTAACATTGGAACTGCATCTGTGTACTGAAGGTCATCTCTGAAATGGAAGTCACCGAACGCTACATAATCATAGCCCATGTCATCCATTAATTTTCTTGCATACTCATATCCTAACAGAGTTGGATTGCACTTGATAAAGGTATGTACTTTCTTCTCAGTGAGCAGATAGCTTGCGATACGCTCGATCTCCTGTGGAGGACATCCGTGCAGAGTGGAGAGAGTTGCACAGTTGCAGATTTCAGGGGAGATACTTTCAACATCCTCTTTTGTCAGGTTATCAAAACGATCCAGGTTATCTAACAGCCACTGACGGCACTCATTAAAAATAGGTGCTGCAGAAGCATCCTTCATTCCTTCAATAAAACGGTCTACCTTTTCCAGTTTGATGCCGTCCAGGTCATAACCAACGGACATATTAAACTGGAAGCCGTCCATAGAGCCAAGGCCATATTCCTTAGCTAATACCTTACAGGCAAACCATGCTTTCACGTACTCATCATATGCCTGTGGCACATAAAGCTCAGTGGACCATTCACAGTTGTAGCACTCATCATCAGCCTTGATACATGGCTTTGCTACCGGAAGGTCTTCACCATCTAACTTCTGAACTGTCTTTAATTCAAAGAAGCGGCTTCCTGCCACATAAGCAGCTACAATATTCTGGGTCAGCTGGGTGTGTGGTCCTGCAGCAGGTCCGAAAGGTGTCTCTAATGTACGTCCAAAGATCTCATATTTCTTGCTCTGATCTGCAACAAAAGGTCTTCTGATGCCGAAGATCGCGCCTTTCTTGTGTTCCTCCAGGATCCAGTTCATCATTTTTCCAAAGGGAATGGGTGTCATAATATCGCTCATATTCTATTTCCTCCTTATATATAGCACCCGATCAGGTCCCAGCACCGTAGGGGGGCTTCTGCAAAATTTTTGTATCTTTGCAGAAGCCAGTTTTTATCTTTCAACGGCTCAGCCGCCCGGATATTCCGGTGTGCTGTTTTCCCGCCGCCCTGTAATCGGCTATTACTAATTAATTTACATCAGTTCAACCATGCGCTGATTTGAATGAGAAAGCGTGTTGCAAGTTCGCTTGCATAAACACTTTCTTGTTCAAATCAGCATATGGTGGATCCACCAAGCCTCTTGTTTTCATGAATATGGAAACAAGAAGATGGCATGGTTGAACTGTAACATTTACATTATTAACCGTTAATGGAACGTTCCAGCTTTTTAGCCTCTTCTCTTACTTCGTAAAGAACCTTCTCTTCATCAATTCCGATCAGCTCTCTGTCTTTCATTAAGACTTTACCGTTGCAGACTGTGGTAACAACGCTGCGTCCGGTCATACCGAATAAGATGTGGCTGTTGATATTAGAAGCATCCATAGGTGTTCTCGGTACATAATCTGTAACGATCACATCTGCTGCTGCGCCTTCTTTTAATACGCCTAACTGCTTCTTGAAGTAGCGGTTTGCGATCTTAGCATTTCCTTCAAAGAGCATCTGAGGAACTTCGCCCCATGCTGCATTTGCGTCACACAGATGATGCTTGTGAAGTACATTTGCTACCTTATAAGACTCCAGAACATCCTGTGTATAACCATCTGTTCCAAGACCTGTCAAGATACCTCTGTGAACGATCTCCATGGTTGGAGGGCATCCGCAGGCATTACCCATGTTAGACTCAGGGTTGTGTACTACCATAGTATCAGTTGCCTTGATCAGTTCCATCTCATGTGGGTTTACATAGATGCAGTGGCCAAGTAAAGTCTTGCTTCCTAAGATATTGCAGTCGTATAAACGGTCTACAATGCGCTTTCCATATTTATGTAAGCAGTCATGAAGATCTTCGATACCTTCTGCAACATGGATATGATATCCAACTTCATCTGGTTTGTTTGCTGCAGCAAATTCCATTGTCTCATCTGAAATGGTAAACTGTGCATGCATACCCATCATACCAGCAAACATATCTGTATCATCTGCTAATGCATGCTTGATCCATCTTGCATTCTCTAATACAGCTTCTCTGGACTTGTCCATACCGTCACGGTCAGATACTTCATAACACAGACAGGCTCTTACACCAAATTCTTTTGCAGCATCTTCGATGGCAAACAGGCTGTCCTTGATCTGGCCAAAGCTTGCATGATGGTCAAATACAGTGGTAACACCGTTCTTGATACTGTCGATGAAAGTAACTCTTGCGCTCTGACGGGTCTGCTCATTGGTCAGATGGCGGTCGATGGTCCACCATAATCCGTCTAAGATATCTAAAAATCCGTGAGGATCATATCCTTTAATGCTTAAGCCTCTTGCCATTGCACTGTAGATATGCTCATGTGTATTAATGAAAGCCGGCATGATAACGCCCCCCTTAGCGTCTACAAACTCAGCTTCCGGAAACTCCTTTTTGATCTCTTCCAGAGTTCCTACTTTCTTAATAGTAGTTCCGTCAATTGCTACTGCTCCATTTTCGAAAAATGGCTGTCCGGCATCTCTTGTAACCAGACGTCCGTTTCCAATGATCAACATATGGCTCTCTCCTTTTCCTATATAATAACAATGTTGTCGTACTCTTATATTAACACCTTGAAATACCATTTGCAAGGGAAAAATACAATTTTTTTTAGTTATTCAAAATTTTTTTGTAAAAAACTATTGCAATCTGTTTTATTTGTGCTATTATGTAATCATAAACAACGCAAAAATGTTTTGCAGATTGTTTATTGTACAAAGTTACCATATCATATTATGAAAGTCCGAAATGAGGAGGTTGTTCATGGCATACACACTTAGCTTGCTTGAACAGATTGCAGACGGCCTTGCAAGACAGTTCGGACCAGACTGCGAAATTGTGATCCACGACTTAAAGCGCCACGACCTGGAACACTCTGTTGTACACATCAACAACGGACATATCACCAACCGGCGTGAAGGCGACGGACCATCTAAGGTAGTTCTGGAAACCCTGCATAGGGATCCGGCTTCACTGAAAGACCATCTTGGTTATCTTACCCGCACATCAAACGGTAAGATCTTAAAATCCAGTACGTTTTTTATCAGAAACCCAGAGGATTCCGCTGTGGATTACATTTTTTCCATCAACTACGATATCACCGGTCTGATGACCATTGAGAGATCCATTAAAGCTCTCATCAGTACAGAAGATCCAAGTGATACCAGACAGCAGCCAGAACAGATCGTACACAATGTAAATGATCTTCTGGACAACCTGATCGAACAGTCCGTAGCTCTGATTGGAAAACCGGCAGCTCTTATGAATAAGGAAGAAAAAGTAACCGCCATCCAGTTTTTGAATGACGCAGGCGCTTTTCTCATAACAAAATCAGGAGACAAAGTCTCCAAGTATTTTGGAATTTCCAAATTTACTCTGTACAGTTACATCGACGTAAACAGTCGTAAATCATCTTAAGAACTAAAAATTTTTAAGAACCAAAAATTTTAAGGAGGATACAGTAACATGGATCAGAAGATTCTGTGGGCAGTAAACAAAATGCCTAAAACAGATGACAAAAACCTTCCAATTATGGGACTTGAGGAGATCAAAAAGGCGCGTACTTTCCACGAGAGCTTTCCTCAGTACAGCGAAACACCATTAACCAAGCTGCCTCACATGGCTTCCTATTTAGGAGTTAAGGAAGTATATGTAAAGGATGAGTCTTACCGTTTTGGTCTGAACGCATTTAAGGTACTGGGCGGATCTTTTGCAATGGCTCGTTACATCGCAAAAAAACCGGAAAGGATGTTTCTGAACTTCCCTATTCCGTACTTACTTCCGAACAGTTAAGAAAAGAATTCGGACAGGCTACTTTCTTTACAGCAACAGACGGCAACCACGGCCGCGGTGTTGCATGGGCTGCTAACCGTCTTGGACAGAAGGCAGTTGTTCATATGCCTAAGGGAACTACTCAGCCCCGTCTTCAGAATATCGCAAAAGAAGGCGCTCAGGTAGACATCCAGGAATTAAACTATGATGACTGTGTTCGTCTGGCTGCTAAGGAAGCGGATGAAACTCCAAGAGGTGTTATCGTACAGGATACTGCCTGGGACGGCTACGAAGAGATCCCGGCATGGATCATGCAGGGATACGGCACCATGGCAATGGAAGCTGGTGAACAGTTAAAAGCTCAGGGATGTGAGCGTCCTACCCACATCTTCGTACAGGCCGGTGTTGGTTCCTTAGCCGGTGCAGTTGTTGGTTACTTCTCCAATCTGTATGCTGACAACTTACCTACATTCGTAGTTGTTGAGGCTGAAGCTGCTGCATGTCTTTACAAGGGTGCTGCTGCCGGTGAGTCTGGTGCTGCTCCATTCGGTGCATTAGCAGCTATGATGACCATGGACGAATACAAAGATTTAAGAAATGACATTGGCCTGGATGAAAATTCCAAAGTACTGCTCTTCTCTACAGAGGGCGATACCGATCCTGATCGTTACAAGAACATTGTATGGAAAGGCCTTGATAAATAATTACAAAACAGGAAATACATGTTTAAAACATAACCACTAAAAGAGATCCTTCTATGATATGTTCGATATCATAGAAAGGATCTCTTTAATATCATAAATACTCATAAACAAAAGAAACTTTTATTTTTCCATCTCTTGTACACAATATCCCCTTATGCTATACTGAAGCTAGTGCTGATAACACAGAAAACTCTGTGTTATGGGTCTTTTTTTATCTTTACAAAATTTCATATATAAAATTATTTTTTACGAATGGAGAAGTTTTTATGAAACAGCCATCTAAAGATCTGACTCAGGGATCCCTTTGGAAGAACATTTTTGTTTTCAGCATACCGCTGATGCTTTCCAATGTCCTCCAGGTTCTTTTTAATATGTCGGATATCGCCGTTGTAGGGCGTTTTGCGGGGCCGTTAGCTTTGGGGTCCGTTGGTTCCACTGCGATCCTGGTAACGATGTTTACAGGCTTTCTCATTGGTCTGGCGGGTGGTATCAATGTACTTACCGCCCTCTATCTTGGCGCCGGGAAAAAGCAGGCTCTTTCCCATACGGTCCACTCTGCTCTTATCGTCAGTATCTGCAGCGGTCTGGCCCTGTTATTATTCGGTATCTGCTTTGCAAGACCTGTCCTTGAGATCTTACATACAAAGGAAGAGCTGATCGACGGCTCTGTGCTGTATCTTCGCATTTACTTCCTTGGAATGCCTGCCCTGGCTGTTTATAACTGCGGTAATGCTATTTTCAGCGCAGACGGTGATACAGCAAGGCCGGTACGCTATCTGCTCCTTGCAGGCGTTTTAAACGTGATCATGAACCTGTTCTTCGTTGTCATCTGCAAGATGGATGTAGCCGGTGTTGCAACTGCCAGTGCCATATCCCAGTATGTATCTGCCGGACTGATCTTACGTGATCTGTTCTGTATCAATACAGATTACAGACTGCATTTATCAAAGCTCCGTCCGGACCCGTCAAAGACCATCGACATCTTAAAGATCGGTATTCCTTCCGGTCTGCAGAATGCTATTTTCGCCCTTGCAAACCTGTTTGTACAGGTAGGTGTCAATTCCTTCAGCGCCACTATGGTTGCAGGAAATTCTGCGGCTGCAAACTCCGACGGCCTGATCTATGACGTAATGGCAGCTATCTATACCGCATGCGCCAGCTTTATGAGCCAGAACCTGGGCGCTGGAAAACGTGACCGGGTATTAAAGAGCTATCTGATCAGCCTGCTGTATTCTTTCGGCATCGGAGGTGCTATGGGACTGCTCTTAGTTATCTTCGGAAAACAGTTCTTATCTCTGTTTACAGCTGATCCTGAAGTCATTACTGCCGGTCTTAAGCGCCTTACCATCATGGGCTTTTCCTATGGTGTTTCTGCTTTTATGGACTGCACCATTGCCGCTTCCAGAGCCCTTGGAAAGAGTCTGGTTCCCATGTTCATCGTGATCATGGGTTCCTGTGTATTCCGTGTTGTATGGGTCTACACTGTATTTGCATACTTTAAGACGATCCCGTCTTTGTATCTGCTTTATGTTTTCTCCTGGACCATTACAGCCATTGCAGAGATCATTTACTTCCTGCATGTATACAGAGGGATATTCCCCAAGGCGAACGCTGTGGCCTGATCTGATCACATCAGATCCGCTTCAAAACATTGTATTTATCCCAAAAATCTTCAAATACCGTCTGCTGCCAGTTCCGTTGGATGCAGGCGGTATTTCTTCACTTTGAACCTGCTACCGGCAGCTTCCTTCAGATGCATAAAATGCATGGCAACAAAAAAACACCGGAAACAACTTTTCAGTCATTCCCGGTGCTTACTATTTATAATAATTCTGACAGATTAAGCAAGTTTGCTCTTTGCCAGTTCTGCTAACTTAGCAAAACCTTCTGCATCGTTGATAGCCATATCGGACAGAACCTTACGGTTTAAATCAACCTCAGCCAGCTTTAAGCCGT
>ERZ833782.2093-NODE-2093-length-14300-cov-2.536399_pt1 | contig 14300 bp, 9 predicted proteins | sample MGYA00519577_ERZ833782 | MGnify/ENA primary metagenome ERZ833782 (study PRJEB31850, sample SAMEA3708745) | human gut metagenome | biome: human gut; feature: human-associated habitat; material: faeces | place: China | collected 2014 ...
TCACCGGTTCGAATCCGGTACGGGCTACCAAGATTTATCCCCCGGGTTTACGAACCCGGGGTTTCTTTGTATCTGTGCGCATCTTCCGGTGGCTATCTGACCTCTCGTTGTCGCCCTGCTCAGCTCGTACTTTGAAATTGCCTATGGTTTTCTGCCGTCTGACGAGGTTGAACGTAACTAATTCATAGTCGATCTACGTGCAGCCATAAGTATTCGGTGCCTTGCTAAGATGCACCGGTGCAACCACGGTTCAAAAGGTCGAGCCCCCCCTGCGAGAGGGGGCTCGGCGGTGGGTCGGACGGCGAATCGAGCGACTGCCATCCAAAGGCTTTTCGAGCCTGGCCCGGATGCCGTTACTGGTACCTCAGGCATTCGACGGGGTCGAGCTTGGCGGCGCGGCGGGCGGGATAGTACCCAAAGATCAGGCCGATGAGCATTGAGATACCTACCGCAATCGCTATGGCTGCGGGCTCGATGGCCGGCGTGAGCCTGGCGCCCGCTCCACCCATGCCCGTCATGGACCCCATGTCCAGGCCAAACGCGCCGGCGGCAAATGCCAGGCCCCAGGCGATGGCATAACCCGCGATGGTTCCCATGATGCCGCCCGTAACGCAGAGCGTCGCACTTTCGGTGAGGAACTGCAGCGTGATGTCGCGGCCGCGCGCGCCCAGTGCACGGCGCACACCGATCTCGCGGATGCGCTCCGTGACGTTGGTGAGCATCATGTTCATGATGCCGATGCCACCGACGAGCAGGGAGATTCCCGCCACGGAGCCCATGATCAGCTGGAAGGACATCATGAAGGTGTCGAGCTGGTCGATGGAGGACTTCATGGAGTAGACCCAGATCATATCCTCGCGGCTCTCGTCGGGGATGCTCTTGATCTTGGCGAGTTGCTCAATGGTCTGCTCCTGCACGGACTCGATATCCGCGCCCTCGCGGGCAAGGCCCACGACGCTCGATAGATAATCCCAACCATCGCAGAAATCCTGGCTCACCGTATCGGCAGGCAGGTAGACATTGCAGTAGTCCGTTCCGGTCATGCCGTCATCAAGCACGCCGATGACGGTGTAGCTCTTGCCTCGCAGCTGAATGGATTTGCCAACGGCCTCCGCGCCCGGGCTGCCGAAGAACGCCTCGATGCCGTTGCGGCCGATGAGCGCCATGCGGGATCGTGCCTCGGCTTCCGCTGCTGTGTAGATGCGCCCCTCGGCGAGCTTGGCGGTCGCCCCTGTCATTTCGAGAAATGAGGGGTTGGCGCCGGTGATGCCGCAGTTGATCGTTTTATCGCCCACGCGAACCTCGGCATAGCTGCCGCGCGTGCCCTCGATGGCCTCATAGTCGGGTATGAGGCGTGCCAGGTCTTCGACGTCTTCCGCAGAGAGCGGCTCGTCGCAGCTGATATGGACGATGCGAGCGGCATTGAGGCCCATGCCGCTGATGAGACCATTGCGCACGCCGCCGATGAGCGACGTCATGGCAATGACCGCGGCGATGCCGATCACAATGCCGAGGATGGTGAGGAGGCTGCGGCCCTTGTTGGCCTCAAGCGACCTGAATGCCTCGCGGCAGAGGTCTGCAAAGCTCATAGGGCACCTCCCGGGTTCGTGGTTGATGATCGGCTGCCGCTTGCTGAGGAGGGCGTGGTCGCCGCGATGTCGGCGGCCGTTGCGCGAGCGACGCCGGTGGCGGCTGCTGCGGGGACATAGGCCCCTTCGTACACGCGGCCGTCGCGAATCTGGATAGCACGGTCGGCTTCGGCGGCGACGCTCGCGTCGTGCGTGATGAGCACGATGGTCTTGCCAGTGCGCTTGAGGGCGTGGAACGTGTCCATGACCTGGCGCCCCGTCACGGAGTCGAGGTTGCCGGTGGGCTCATCGGCCAAGATGATGGCGGGGTCGTTCACAAGGGCGCGTGCGATGGCGACGCGCTGCATCTGACCGCCCGAGAGCTCGTTCGTGCGATGGTCGTAGTGGTCGACGGGAAGGCCCACCGAGCGCAGGGCGTGGACGGCGCGCATCTCGCGCTCGCGTCGGGGAACATCGGTGTAGGCGAGGGGCAACATGACGTTGTCGAGCACGCTCATGCGTGGGAGCAGATTGAAGCTCTGGAAGACGAAGCCGATGCGCAGGGCGCGAACTTCGGCGAGTTCGTCATCGGTGAGTTCCGCCGCGTTCAGGCCCTCGAGCAGATACGTGCCCGACGTGGGGGTGTCCAGGCATCCGAGGATGTTCATGAGCGTGGATTTGCCGGAGCCTGAGGGACCGGTAATCGCCACGAACTCTCCGGGGTTCACGGTGAGTGACACGTCGTGGAGGATGTGCGCCAGGCCGGCCTCGCTCTCAAAGATGCGGTGGATATGTCGAATATCGATTACCGGACGGGAGCCGGTGCCTGTTGCGGGGATTGTCGTGGATGCGAGTGGGGCCACGGGTGCGGGCGACGTGAGGCTCGCAGGCGCCACGGCGGCATCGGGCGTCGCCGTGGCGCCGCGCGGAATCGTCAATGGGCTCTCTGCCATTAGCGCACCTCCATGCCGCCGCCGGATGCGCCGCCATCCATCATCTCGTCCTCCGGCATGGCGCCGCCCGCGATCACGAGCACGTCGCTATCGGAGAGGGGGGATTCGGGCATGTCGGAATTCTGGTCGGCGGGCGCGTCGGCGGGCTTGCCAACCACGGCGTAGTCGTCGTTCTTGGCTACGACCCGCACGTCCAGGCGCTCCGTGGCGTGCGTCTCGGGGTCGGTCTCGAGGTTCACATAGTAGGTCTCGCCATCATCGGTGAGCAGGGCGGTCATGGGCACCATGACGACGTTCTCGAGCTTCTGCGTGGTGAGGGACACCTCGGCGGTCATGCCGGGCTTGAGGCGTGGGTCGGGCGCGTCGATCATGATGTCGACGGCGAAGGTGGGGGAGCCGCCCATACCGTCGTAGGACATCTGGGCGCCGTCGCCGCTCGCGATGGAGGCGATGCCCGTCACGCGTCCGGTCATGGAGAGGTCGGGGAAGGCGGGGCAGGAGATGGTCGCGGTCTGGTCGACAGCCACGCTCGCGATGTCCTCCTCCCCAACCTGGATGGTGACCTTCATCTTGGAGAGGTCGGCGATCTGCATGAGCGAGCCGTTCGTCCCCGCGCCGCCCAAGCTCTCGCCGAGATCGGCGCCCACCTGCGCGTTCATGGCCACGATGGAGCCCGCGGCGGGGGCTTTTACGGTGCGCAGGGCGGCCTTTGCGGCGGCGTCGTTGTAGGAGGCTTGTGCGGATTCAACTGCGACCTGCGCGGCGTTCACCGCCTGCTGTGCGCCGGCGGCGTCTGTCGCGGGGCCGGCCATGGGATCGGCTGTGGGCTGGGAGGCGAGTTGCTTGGCCTCGGCGAGTGCCTGCTGTGCGGCCGCGAGGTCGGCACGGGCCTGGCGCAGCGCGCGATCGGCCTCCGCCACGGCACGATCGAGCTCGGGGTTCTTGATGGTCATGAGGACGTCGCCCTCTTTGACCGTCTGGCCGGCAACGACGTTGACGCTCTCGATTTGGCCGCCCACCTCGGGTGTGATGACGGTGGCGGAGAGCGGCTGCAACGTTCCCTTGGCGTCGACGATGGTCTCGAAATCTCCCTGGACGGCAAAATCGGTGATGGCCTCCATCATCTGCTCAGGCTCTTTGCCCAGGATGTTGATGGCAATGGCCCCGCCGCCTATGACGACGGCTGCCACGCCGATCACGATGCCGCGGCGCACGAGCTTCTTGCGGCGGCGCTCGGCGCGCTTCGCCTTGAGGGCGGCGTATGCCTCGGCGTCGGAACCCTCAAGCGGGGGTTGGCCGTCGAGCCCGGCGTTGGATTCCGCGTTCGTCGCGTCGCCTTGGATGGTGGGGATGACTTCGGGAACGCGAAGCACCTTCGTCTCCTGCGGTTCGTCGCCGAGCGTGCTCAGGAACTCGTCCATCGGGTCGTTCTCACGGTTGGTATCGGACATGGGTCTTCCTTTCGGGTGGGGTGGACCTGATTCGGGAATCTCACCTCAATTTAGGGACTGTCCCTAAATTGAGGTGGGTGGTGAGTCGGATGGCGCCTAGATCGCGTCCTCGCGCAGGGTTTGCACGATGGAGCCGCTGGAGGACTTGCGAAGAGCATACGCAGTCGAGACGGCGAGCACGGCGATCACCACGCCGACGGCGGCGATGACCCAGCCGAACGGCACCACGAAGCTGAGGCCCTCGAAGCTCATCATCATCGCCTGGTAAATGAAGAAGGTGACGACGGCGCCGAGTGCCAGGCCGATGGCTAACCCCCTCCAGGCGTATGAGAAGCACTCGAGGGCGATCATGCGCCAGAACGCACGCCGTCCCATGCCGATGCTCTTGAGCATGGCGAACTCGCGACGGCGCAGGATGATCGAGTTCGTGAGCGTGTTGAACACGTTTGCGACGGCGATCGCACCGGTGATGAGGATGAAGCAGTTGATGAACAGCTGCACGGTCTCGCCTATGAGCCGCTCGGCGCGCGCGTTCTCAGCGTTGTTCGACAGATATGTGCGGTACCACTTGCTGCCGGTGATCTTGTCGGCGATGATCTCGTTCATGCCGATTTCGGCGGCGCGTGCGTCTTCGGCGCCGAAGGATAGATACGCGTACATCGTGTTGCCGTATGTGCCCTCCTCGCTGTGGAAGGCGAATGGCGTGGCGAGGCTGCTCACATCCTTGTCATCGATGATGCCCTCGGAGCTCGCGGCGAGTGTGGGCAGCGCGCTCACGGGGAGGACGAGCGTCGGCCAGATGGAAGCATATGCTTTGATGGGCGAGGGGAAGGTCTTCACGATCGCCCCGACGGGCAGGTCGTACGAGTCCAGGAGCACCTCGTCGAGCGGATGCGCGACCTTGTCGTAGATGGGCTCGCCGTTCTCGTCGAATCGGGCTTCGTCCCCCTCTCCGTATCCCTCATATCGGGCGACGGGCTCCCCGTCATCGACGCCCGCCTCGACGAACATGGCGTTGTCGACGGATGCGATGTTGGTGAGGAGGTTCGCGGTGCCTGTGGAGGAGAACAGGTCGCGTACTGAATAGCGCTTGCCATCGTTGGACTGGGTTCCGTTGAGCGCCACGGCGACAGGGTTCTTTGGGTCCCCGAAGCGCTTGCGGTCGAGGCCGTTCTCCTCAAGGATCTGATTCCACGATGCGTCATCGAGGAACAGGACGGAGGCGGGGGCGTAGACGGTGCCGTCGTCGGTTATGCCGCGGTCGGGCATGTCGTAGTGCTCACTTTGGCTTGTGAGCTCACCGTAATCGACCATGCCGGGTTCGAAGCTCGCGCAGAGGGACGTAAAGAGCATGTACCCCTCTCCGGTCGCCCCATCGACTGTCGCGAGCGCCCGATATGCGTCGTCGATCTCCTTCAGCCCGTCGGATGTCGTCTCGTCGAGCTCCAGCCGCCTATTGAGCGAGACTTCGATGTCGCTGCCGCCGTTGTCGACGACCTGCGTGAGATAGTTCAGGTAATGCGAGATGCCGCCCGAGATGATGATGAGCGCGACCGATACGGCTAGGGAGGCGACGGCCACGCGGCCCTTCGCGCTGGCGCGCGTGAGGTTGCGGTGGGCGAGGAGGCCGGGCACGCCCGCGGTGCGCAGGCGCAGGTTGTCAAAGATGCGCCCGAAGGACGTGCCACGGGCTCCCGCGCGGCGGTTTTTCCGCATCTCCCGGCGCTCGCTTCGGGACAGGCGCACGTCGCGGCTTCCGCGGATGGCGTCCACGGCCGAGATGCGGCTCGCGCGCCAGGCGGGGATCGTAGCGCTGATGAAGACGGTGATGATAGCGAGCAAAGCCGACAGGGCGAGCACTGCGGGATTGATGGCGATCGTGCTGAAGCCGGTCTTTGCGAACGCTTCCTGGTCGATGAGCATCCCGATGCCCTCGCCAGCGAAGGCGAACACGACGTAGGTTCCCGCAAGGCCCACCAAAAGGCCGATGGGGATTCCGATGGCTGCGAGCATGCTCGCCTCGGCGTATACGGTGCGGCGCAGCTGTCGCTTGCTGGCGCCAAGCGAGGAGAGCAGGCCGAATTGGCGGGTGCGCTCGGAGACGGCGATGGCGAACGAGTTGTATATGAGGGATATGGAGGCGCCGATGACGACGGCAGAGAGAATGAAGGCGAGTGTGTAAAGGGTTCCCCAGATGGAGCGGTCATCGGTCATGCCCTGATACCGCATGAGGGAATCATGCGAATATGCCCCGGTCTGGCCCTCCATGTTCTCGATGTCGTCTCGGTTGCCGCCACCGTTGAAGATGGCGTGGGGGTTGCCGGTATAGTCCTCGATGAGCCCATCGATTTCGGTGCGGCTCTTCAGGTTCGTGGTGAGGTAGATGCTCGTGGTGCGCACAGGGACATCGGGAGAAGAGACAAACCCGAGGTAGCCGGGCCCCGTTCGTCCCCACACGTCATCCTTCCTGATTCCCTCTGGGGCATAGAAGCCAACTACCTTGTAGGATTTCACCTCGCCGGGGTTAGCGAGGTACTCGCTGATGACATCGCCCGCTTCGCTTTCCGTTGTGTACAGGGACTCGTCGTACAGGCAGGGCGCCTCCTGGCCAGACTCGGCGTCGACAAAGGTTCGCTCGCCAAGTGCGAGGTCGATGACGCTGCCGATTTCCAGGCCCCCGTCCCATGCCGCGCGCGGGACGTCGTCGTCCCTGCCGGTCGTGGGAAGGTTATCGTAGAGCCAGCTGCCGTTCTCGACGGTCAGGCCCTTGAGATTGTGGGTGAGCACGATCTCGTCGGGCGCCTGGGGGGCACGCCCTTCGGCGATGTGGGGGAGGGGCTTGAGGCCTTTCACCTTGTCGGCCGTGGGCCATTCCTGGACGCTGAGGTAGCGTCCCCAATACCCCTCGAAGCTCTTCGGCATGATCGCATCGCCGTAGGAGATGCGATCATAGCTGCGCGTGACGCGAGAATCGGCGTGCACGACATCGATTTCGTCCTCGGGTACGTTCACGAGTTCGATTTGCCACGCGCCCTCGGTCACGATCTCGGCTTTGAGCAGGCCCTCGTAGAGCGTGGCCACGCTCGTGAAGATCGCGGTGATGAGCGCGCAGGAGAGCGCGATGCCGATGATGGACACGATGGTGCGCGAGCGATTGAGCTTGAGGGAGCGTGCGGCAAAGCGCCAGAACACGACCCTGCGGGGGAGGGCGCCCTGTGCGGCGTTTGCGCCTGCAGACGTGGCGGTGCGGGTGTCCTCGGCCATGTTATGCCCTCCGCTCGTCACGGACGATGCGCCCGTCCTCGATGGCGATCACGCGGTCGGCCATGAGGGCGACGTCCTCGTCGTGTGTGATGACGATGAGGGTCTGCTTGAACTTCTTATTGGATGCGCGCAGCAGGCTCATGATCTCCGCGGAGTTCTTGGAGTCGAGGTTGCCGGTGGGCTCGTCGGCGAGTACGACCGAGGGGGCGTTCATGAGTGCGCGGCCGATGGCGACGCGCTGCTGCTGGCCGCCGGAGAGCTGATTGGGCAGGCAATGCTCGCGGCCCGTGAGGCCCAGCGCCCGCACGAGGGCCGATAGGCGCTGCTCGTTGACGGAGCGTCCGTCCATCAGGACCGGCAGGGTCATGTTCTCCACCACGTCGAGGACGGGGATGAGGTTGTAGAACTGGTAGATGAGGCCCACCTCGCGGCGGCGGAACACGGCGAGCTGCTCGTCGTTGCGGGCGAAGATGTCTTGCCCTTGCAGCTTGACGGTGCCCGACGTGGGGCGGTCGACACCTCCCATGAGATGCATAAGGGTCGATTTGCCCGATCCCGAGCTGCCGATGATGGCGATGAATTCGCCGGCCTCGACGGTGAAGCTCACGTCGTTCAGCGCGGTTACCGCCGTGTCGCCCGTGCCGTACACGCGTGTGAGATGTTCGATGCTGAGGATGTTCATGGCCGTCCTTTCGCCAGCTAGATTCCTATCAACGATACTGGACGAATGACCTTGCCCTGTCATGACCGCAATGTGACAGATGCGTCACGAAGGCTGCTCCATGGTTCCCGTGCGCCCGAGGAACCGGCATATACGTTCCGGGGCGTGGTTCGCTTCGTTCACAAAAACGCCCCTACGGTATATAGCCCCGGCCGCCGTTGCTGCTACACAACGGCTTTGAAGAACACCAGGTTGAAAGCTGCTCCAGTGACGTTTCCGTTCTCGTCGCGGAGGTTCTCGGCGGTGAGGGTGCCTCCCTGAGCTGTCACGAGGCTCTTGGAGAGCGCGAGCCCGATACCGACGCCAGCGGGGTTGACTTCGCTCGACGCAGCGTCCGTGTCGCGCGAACCGCGGTAGAAGCGTTCGAAGATGTGCGGGAGGTCGGATTCGGCAATGCCCGGGCCGGTGTCCTCGATGCGGATGCGACATGCCAGGACATCTTCGGTGACGCGTACGCTCACGCATCCTCCAGCCGGGGTGTGCTCCATGCAGTTTTTCAAGATGTTCTCGAGGGCCTCGACGCTCCACGTGAGATCGCCCTCGTAGGAGGCCCCATCCTGCGCGTCCGCGCTGAAGCGCACGTCGGCGATATCGAAGGCGATGGCGAGCGGCTCGAAGCTCTTGCGCACAAGTTCACGCGCGTCGACATCTCCGCAAACGAGCTTGATCACGCCGGCGTCGATGCGGGCGAGTTTGAGCAGGGCGGCCACCAGGTCCTCGACGCGGGCCTGCAGCGTTTGGATGAGGCGCAGACGCTCGACCAGGTCTTCGGAATCGCCCCGCGCGCAAAGACGGTCGCGGACGAGTTCGGTGGAGATGGCGATCGAGGTGAGCGGTGTCTTGAGCTGATGGGAGATGTCGGCAAGTGCGTCTGAGAGTGCGAGCTTCTCCGCCTGCAGCTCGTCAACGGTGAGGTTGAGCCGCGCGATGACCTTGTCGATCTCGCTCGAGAGGATGGCGAGCTCGCCTTCGCTCATGTCACGCAGGCGGATGTCGCGCTCGCCCGCCAGCACGCGGTCGAGGTTGGCTGCCATGTTTGCCAGGGCGCGGTAGCGCCGGTTCGTGAGGATCATGAAGATGACGGTGACGATCAGCCCGGTTACGAAGGTGCACATCGCCGCGAACAGGGCGGCGTTTGCAGCGGAGGTTCCCGATGTCGCCATCGAAGCTGCCTCGTTGATGGAGGCGGTGACGATGCGCGCATCGCCGAGCGCGTCGAGCATGATGGAGCGCGTGATTAGGTACGAAGCGACCGTCCCGAACGCTGTAACGAGCAGGCATGCGATAAGCGCGCGTCGCACCTCGCGATTTCTCAGCATGGGCTATCCCTTCGCCTTGTAGCCGAGTCCGCGGACGGTTTGGATGAGCTCGGGTCGGCTCGGGTCGTCTTCGATCTTGTCGCGGAGGCGCTTGATGTAGACGGAGAGCGTGTTCTCCTCGATGTAGGTGCCCGCGCTGTCCCACAGGGCGTCACGGATCATATCGCGAGAGACGAGCTTGCCCGGATTTGTGGCAAACAGCAGCAGCAAGCGGTATTCGAGCGCCGAGAGCGTGAGCTCGACGCCTTTACGCTCGACGTAGGCGCGATCGGTGTCGATGCGGATATCTCCAAGGCTGACGATGCGCCTGCTCGGCTGCGAGCGGCGGATGGTCGCGGCAATGCGGGCGAGCAGTTCGCGTGGCCGGAAGGGCTTGGCAACGTAGTCGTCTGCGCCCATCGTGAGGCCGGTCACCGTGTTGAATTCGTCATCGGAGGCGGTGAGAAAGATGACCGGGGTGTTCGGCGAAGTTTCCTTCACGGCGGCGCACACCGCGAAGCCGTTTCCCTCGCGCAGCGTGACGTCGAGCAACACGAGCTGATAGGTGCCGGCAGATCCAGCGCCCGTGGCGAGCTCGATGGCGCGCGTTTGGGTGTCGGCGGTGTCGACGCTGTAGCCCGAGCTCGTGAGAAGCTCGGTGAGGGCGTCGACGATGAGCGGGTCGTCCTCGACGAGTAGGATGCGGGTGGTCACGTATGCCTCCAGATGGGATTTCGCCTTGCATGCCGGCGCGTGCGGCGCGGGCGGTGCGCGGCTAGTTGTGGACGATCACGCAATCGCCCTTGGAGATGATGTCGAATAGCGCTGCAGCGCGGTCGGGGGGTAGGTTGACGCAGCCGTGGCTTCCCGTCCAGGTGTAGGCCTTGGGATTCGAAAAGCTCGCGGCGGACTGCCAGGTGGCGTCGTGCATGCCGATGGCGTTGCCCACGAACGGCATCCAGTAGGCGACCGGGGTCTTGTAGTCGGGCTCGCCGTCCTCGTCCTCGTCGAGTCCGATGAGGGTCGAGTTGCGTGTTTTGGCATTCAGGCTGAAGACGCCCGTTGGGGTTGCATTTCCGGTGTTCGGGTTGCCCGTGATGCAGCCGCTCTCCCAGACGAGGTTGCCTGTCGCGTCGTAGTAGCGTGCGTGTTGCTCGGTCAGGTCGATATCGCAATAGGCGCCCCAATCGGGCTTGTCCATGCCGCTCCAGGTTGCGGCGGAACGCTTGAGCGGAATCTCGATATCGCCGACCTGCTTGTTGGATACGGCATCTTGGAGCAATTGCACGAGTCGCGCCTCATCGCTCATCCAGCCGTAGGTGCCGCCGCGCACGGTGACGGTCTTGCCGTCGGGGCGGGTGTAGGTCCGCTCGCTGCCCACGGTGTCGATGTGCGTCTTGGCGAGCTCGTGCACCCATTGACCCACGGGTTCTGTGCTGAGCGTTGGGTTCAGCGCCTCGTCGAAGGTGATCCACTGGGCGAGTTGCGCGCCGTCGAGCGTGGAGACGACGGAGCCCCCCATCTTGAGGTTGACGTTCGTCCCAATGAGTTCGTTGGCACGGTCGATCGCATTTTGAAGTTCCTGCTCCGTGGCGCCGCCGGCAAGGGGAGTGAAGCTGCTCTCGGTCAGTTCGACGCGCGCGGCGAGGGTCGACACGGCCATGAGCGCCGCGCGATCGATGGCGTCCTTTTCCAGCTTGCGGTTGGAGAGGGCTTTTGAGAGAGTGAACGAACCGGCCTCGGGATCGAAAGCGCCGGCCGCATCGAAGGTTCCCACGCGCGTCGCGTTGAATTCATCGATTGCCGCGTCGAGGCTGGCCAGGAAGGCATCGCGATCGAATGTCTTGGGAAGCTCGATTTTGTCGAGCTCAGGTAGTTTGCCGGATTGCGCGTTGGCCGATGTTGCATTTGCGGGTTTTTCGGGAGAGGCCATGAGGGCTCGGGCCAGGCGCGCGGGCCATAGAGCGGGCTCGTTATGGGCCATGACGTTATCGACCGCACGGGCGGCGTCGATCACCTCGTTTGCATTTTCGGCCTTGTAGGTCCAGGTAAAGCCGTCGCCAGAAACCTCGAGGACGTAGTCCTCAGCGGCGTCGCGCACACGGGCGACCGAGCTGTCCCGGTCAAGCCAAGAGAGGTCGGCCCCCGCGACCTTGGTGTTTGGGTAGCACGTACGGGAGAACACGAAGACGCCGCCGCCATAGAGGGCGACGAGCAGGCAGCAGAGGACGCCGAGCGCCGCGGCGCCCTTGTGGCTGCGGGAGTGTTTGTCGTTATGCTTTTTTGCCGGCTCCTTGGCGTGCTTGGGAGCGTTGTGGGCAGCGTGGGATGACGCTCCGCGCTTTGCTCCGCTGGTCCCCGCCGTCCGACTACCGATGGGCAGGGGGGCGGTGACGTGTCCATTGTTGTTATGCGACTGACTCGTTGGCGTGTTCGGCATCTCCGTCATATGTTGCTCTTTCACAGGTAAATCGGCGTTTCGCCATTATAGCGCGCCGTGCGGACGCGCTGCCGCCCGTGACAGATGTGTCATGTCTCAATAGGGGACAGACACAAATTGGGGACAGGTACAAATTGAGGCCTTTTCGGCGAAACGCCTCAGGCCTCAAGGTGCGACTCAATTTGTGCCTGTCCCCATTTGAGGCGAGTCCGCATTTGAGGTGCGCTAGGAGCACATGCCGCAACGTGCGCAGGCGGACAGGGCGCTGGGGGCGGTGGCGATGCCTCCCTTTGCCGTTTCGCGCAGGGTCGTGGGAAGCGCATGCCCTACCTGCAACATGACGGCGGCCATCTCATCGAAGGGAACGAGCGACCGCACTCCAGATAAAGCGAGCTGGGCGCCCGTGAACGCGGCGGCAACACCCTGGGCGTTGCGAGCCTGGCAGGGGACCTCCACAAGGCCGCCCACCGGGTCGCATACCAGGCCGAGCATGTTGGAGATGGTTATGGTGGCGGCGTCGAGTGCCTGGTCCGGCGTACCGCCGTGCATCTGCACGAGCGCGGCTGCACCCATGGCTGCGGCGGAGCCGACCTCGGCCTGACAACCGCCCTCGGCGCCGGCGACGCATGCAGTTGTGGAGAGGATGAGGCCCACGGCCGCGGCGCAGTAGAGCGCCTCGGCGATCATCTCGTCGATCTCATCCCTGCTCTGGGCGAGCAAGGGCGCCACGGCGAGGACGCAGCCGGGGACGACGCCGGCGGAGCCTGCAGTGGGGGCCGCCACGATGACTCCCATGGTGGCGGAGCGCTCGAGAACGGCCATGGCGCGCGCTGCCGCCTCGGTAAGGGTGCAACCCAGAAGGCTCGGCGCATACAGTGCTCTATTTTGGTCCACTCGCTGCGCCTCTCCATTGAGGAATCCGCCGAGTGAGCGTTGCGGCTGGGCGAGTGTGGCGGTGGTCTCGTCGCGCATGACCTCGATCACGCGGCGCATATTTGCGGCGGCGCGTTCGGCACCGACCATCCGCTCCTCGCGCACGCGCATGACGTCGCCGATATTCATGTTCAGCTCGCGGCATGCGGCGAGTAACTGCTCGGCGTCGTCGAAGAGGTCGGGGACTGAGATTCCGGGTCCGAGCGCGGTCACCGATCCGGGCAGCTCGATGAAGGTCGCGTAGTTTACCAGGTCAAGCGCGCGCACGATGGGCAGCACGTCGCGCTGGGGGGCGCCATCGGTCTCGAAGACGGAATACGCCTGACCGCCCGCCTCCGTGCGGTACGTGCGGCAAAAGGCGATGTTCATCTGCGCCTGGGCGAGTGCGCCGGTAAGCGATGCGAGCGCTCCGGGGGCGTCGCGGTGCGCGACGAAGAGCGTGGTGTACAGGCCCGAGATCTCGACGTGCACGCCGTTGATGGCGCTGATACGCATCTTTCCGCCGCCGAGGCTCTCGCCGCGGACGTCCGTCATGGAGCCGGTCTCGCTCTCGAGGTGGATGTCGACGGTGTTGGGGTGGATTGACGCGTCATCTCCGCCGATGACGAACTCGTAGGCGAGTCCGCGCTCCTCCGCCAGGGTGAACGCGTCTCGGATGCGCTCGTCGTCGGTGTCGAGTCCGAGCACGCCTGCAACGAGCGCGCGGTTGGTGCCGTGCCCTTTGTAGGTGTGGGCGAAACTGTTCCACAGGGTGAAGGTGACGCGCACAATGCGCCCGTCGAGCAGCGACGCGGCGACCTGTGCGCAGCGCAGGGCCCCGGCGGTATGCGAGGACGAAGGACCCACCATGATGGGGCCGAGCACCTCGAACGCGGAGGTGGTGGCAAACGATTGCGGCTGTGCGGGCATGTTGGGCTCCGTTCGAAGAGGCTCTATTCGTTTAAAGAGGCGCTGTTCGTTTACATGGTACCCACTCGTGTCACATGCGGGCTCATCACGAGGGACTTCACCTGGGGCGGCCAGAGTCTCGTTGCCCTCACGTCGGGCGCGCCAAAGGCAACCAAAGTCACACGATGCCCCCTGAGGTGCAATCAAAGTCACAAAATGGGCCCTCGGAACGTGACTTTGGTTATATCTCGGTGATAGTCCGGTGGGATCTCAATGCATGTTCAACACTGCGGCATCCGCGGCCGCCCGATGGCGTGGGCCGGATAAACGTTGGGTCAAATAAACGTTGGGCCGGCTCCCATTCCCCCTGAGCGATTTCTGGGCAGCGCGAGGCTGAGCGAGGAGGGGTGGGAGCCGGCCCGGTCAGGTCGACTAGAGCGCCATCGGACGGGCGCGGTCGATGCGGGCGAGGCAGTCGTCGCGGCCGATGAGCGCCATGGTCTCGCCCAGCGGCGGGCTCACCATGTTGCCGCACTCGGCAACGCGCACGGCGCCGAAGACGAGGCGCTTCTTCACGTCGAGCGCCTCGGGCAGCGGCTCGAGGGCGGCGTCGATGTTCTCCGGCGTCCAGTCCGTCACGGCTTCGAGCGCGGTCTTGGCAGCGTCGAGCACGGCGCCCAGGCCCTCCTTGGCAAGGCCCTTGGCCACGGACTTCTCGTCGTACTCGAGCGTCTCGGCGGTCTTGAAGACGGGCGCCGCAACGGCTGCGGCGTCGGCGGGCATC